>ENA-ORMX01000459-ORMX01000459.1-human-gut-metagenome-genome-assembly--contig:-NODE-459-length-31072-cov-2.893381_pt1 | contig 31072 bp, 27 predicted proteins | sample MGYA00242108_ERZ509007 | MGnify/ENA primary metagenome ERZ509007 (study PRJEB26280, sample SAMEA2338745) | human gut metagenome | biome: human gut; feature: human-associated habitat; material: faeces...
ATGACTTATATCTTTTAATATGAATGCTATTATCATCTATGCGCCAGATTATAATCAAACGCTATATTGATTTTCAATATATTTTCTTACCATATCTTGGAGAATGCCCACCCTACAATTTCATAGGATAGATAATCCGTTCTCAAAAATAGATATTTTTTCTGATTGATTAACTATTTCTATTGCAAGATAAAACATATATCTGCTAAGTAAATAAAATAGCCCAATAATTTGTTTATCTCGTTGATTGTTTGCAAATTTGAAAACATAAAATATAAAAACGATGTATCAAGTAGAAAGACATGTCATAAAAGACAATAGGTATGAAGAGATCTGCCATAAATCAGGTCTTCTTTATAACTATTGTCTTTATGCCTTTCGACAAGGAGTCTTTACTGGAAACTATATAAAAGAATATGAACTTTCTACGAAATTAGGAAAAGAAAATCAATATGATTTTCGTAATCTTCCATGTCATGTCTCTCGTAACGTCATAAAACAAGTAAGTGAAAACATAAAATCATGGATTAGAGCAAAGAAAGAATATGAAAAACATCCTGATAAATTTCAAAGAAGACCAAAGCTTCCTGATTACAAGAATGGTAAGAAATTGAATATAGTAGTCTTTGACGAATTGAGTTGCAGAATAAAGGAAGATGGTTGCGTTCATTTCGTAAAAAATATAATAAAACCAATTAGAACAAAAGTAAAACCAGATGAGCTAATACAAATTAGAATAATTCCTGAAGCTACATGTTTTATAGTTGAAATCGTTTATGAAAGAAAGGAAACTCCGCGCGGTCGAAACGAGCGGCGCGCCGGTCCATCTGCTGCAAAAATGCGGCGCCTGCGCCCTCCTGCTCGTCAACGACAGCCAATATGAGCAGGCGCTCCGCGCGGCCTACGGGGCAGCGTTTGCGTGAGCCTTGCTTTTTGTGACGCATATGGTACAATAAGAAAAAAGCTAAGTTGATGTCTTTTGTCGGTAATAAGGGAACTTCAAATAAGATTAAAAGGATTACTTTATTACGAAACTGTTGGATAGAAGATAAGTTGCATAAGATCAGTAGATACATTGTCAACTTCTGTAGATCAAACAATATTGGAACAATCATAATCGGATTAAACAAAGGATGGAAAAACAAAATAAATATTGGCAAACGAAACAACCAACATTTTGTTTCTATTCCTCATTCTAAGTTAATCAATAAGATTGTTTACAAAGCAAAGTTATTAGGAATCAATGTTATTATCCACGAAGAGTCTTATACATCAAAGATTGACCATCTTGCTTTTGAACCTCTAAAGAAACAGGAATCCTATTTAGGTAAAAGAAAAAAACGAGGACTATTCCAAAGCTCCATTGGCAAGCTAATTAATTCTGATATCAATGGAGCAATTGGGATAGCAAGAAAAGTAATCGGTGATTCTTTCATTGGAAAGATAATCGATAGTGGGTTTGTGTTTAATCCTATTAGATTGAATGTTTTGTAATATAAATGTTTAATCTAATGAATAAAATGAATAATTTTAATAACATGCAAGATAGCATTTTTTTATCCACACCATCACAATAAGAAGTCAATCAATGTATTCCAAGCGGTTAGTGCTGCCTTTAAAAACGTATCCGCATCTGTTTTCTATCTCTACATCGGTAATAGGGAGAATAGCGTCTTTGCCATAAGTAAGTTCGCATTTTGAAATAAAATTTACTATACCTTGATAATTACCTTGAAATTCCCTTGCGAGTTTCCTGCCAGTAGGAATCCCTTCTTTATTGGTTTCAGGAATACCTATCAAGCACTTTATCCAGTTTGGTTCATTCTTGTTATTGCTTCGTATTTCGTAGTTCACGATATCAAATACAATACCTTCAAGGTTCTTGACATCGATGTTGTCCGCATCCATTTTCTTATCAATACGAATCGTGCTTGTTAAATCTCGTAATTTCATGATATTTTCTATTTTTGACATTAATGAATAACTGTCACAGTGTTTTAAAAGACCGAAGTAAGAAGACCAGCTTTCATTTGTAATACACTTCTTCGCGTCTTTGGCTACCCTCTTCCTTATTGTCACATAACCTTTATTGTGTTCAGATACGCCTTTGTTATTACGGTGGAAAACATACCCGCAAAAATCAAGAGGTCTATCCATGTCTGTTATAATACAAGTATGCCTTTTAGATCTTATCTTAAGCTCATACCACCAATAATTCTTAATCCTCCATTTGGCAGTATTAGCATCCTCCTTAGTATAGAAAGCAAGGAAATTATCGTCGGCATATCTCAATGAAAAAGGAGCTATTCTCTTTGCAAGATCATCAAAATCTTTCATAAGGAGATGATGAATGAAAGGGCTTGTAGGGGTTCCTATAGGTAACTCTCCAGATACGAAACTTACGTCTATTACAAAATCTATAAACTTTTTATTTGAAATAAAGTTCTTAAGTACTTTTCTAAATACTTTGTCTTTTACATGGTTATAACATTTACGTTGATCTATAACCAGGCAATACTTCAAATCAAGTCTATCATAATAAACATGCTTTATCTTTTTAATAAGAGACCTTGATTTAGACGATGCTGTTATGCCAAATCCCGGCTTACAATTAAGACCATTCATATTATCCTTCTCATAATACAAAGGACCTAACTTTACTAAAACAAGATGCTGATAGATTCTGGTGGTAAGATCCGGGCTGTTTATTTCACGAACCTTACCATTCTTGTTTTCTTTTACAAGTTTGCGATATTTGATTTTGCTAACATAAGTACCATCTAAATACCATTCATACAATTTTAACGAATTACCATCAAAATCAGAATTAAAATTAACAACATCATTCTTTTTAGAATGGTTTTTAAATGCCGCTTCGCATGCTTCTCTAATATCATCCAAACTTACATCTATATAGTTTGAAACTGATTTCAGTTGTGGGCTAATGACGGGCTTACGACCGTCGCGCATCTCTATCATATTTTTATCATATAACCTCATACGCTTGTCTTTTATTGATTCTCCACTCCTGGGAAAGATTAAAAAGAATATACCCATTTTTTTAGCCCACACAGGGCAAGGCCGCAATTGTTGCGATTCGTATTAGAAGCGGCGTTATTCGCATTCAGATTACGAGGCGAGCAATTGCCATTGTTCGCATTACCGCCGAAACGAGCAGCCAATTCTTTTTAACCTTTTTCTCAACCGTTATTTGCTATTTCAGAGGTCAGATCCCAATGTAAAACTTGTTAGCAGACTAACGGATTTCATTGAATAGATTTTTATTGTTTATAATGTTAACTATCTCTGTTGTCTAATGACATTGCAAATGTATGTATAATATTTTATAGCTACAAAACAATTTGTATTAAATATTTTAAATTTTTGTTTTGTGGCTATAAAATATTATATTAACAAGATACGGCTGCGCCGTGATATAGTATAAAAGGCTGCGCCTTAGCGCTGCGCTTATGATGGCTGCGCCATCAATGGGTTGCACCCATCAAACCTGCGGTTGACTGACGTCTAATAACAACTGGGCAAGGCCGCAACTGTAGCGAGTAGTATTAGAAGCGGCGTAAGCCGCATGCAGAGTACGAGGCGAGCAAATGCCAATGTAGGCATCACCGCCGAAACGAGTAGCCAATCTACTCCTTAAGCCGATAGCTGAAGCCCAGTAGCAATTGTCCCATGTATAAAAACATTCTCCTGATCCGATACCTCCGCCTTTTTTATCCTTCCATCCGGTATAAGGGATACGGTGTAAAGCATAACTATCTCCTAAATTTTGGGTAGTTGCTATCTTCTTATATTTGGATTCAAAATCAAAAACCTCACCATTATTTATAGTAGACCTTTTCTCATATGTCCATTTCTTTTGATCTGGCTCTATATAAATATCAATAGTATTACCTATTCGAGTGACATTAGGATCATTTAAACAAGTCCCTACCTGTTCGTATCCTCCTCCACAATACCTAAAGACATCTCCAGACAAATTCATACCATCGTACAAAGACATCCTTAAGATAACTTCCAAATCAAATTCTGCCGGTTCGTCATTTTCGTTTAAGGCTGATATAGTGCCGGTCATTTCCTTAAACACAATAACATTCATATGACCTTCAACCATACTCTTGGCTCCCTGGACGTTCTTATACCAATATTTTCCTCCATAAAAATCGAACTCCAATCCTTCCTCTATTCCTGCCTCAAATGCAAAAGAAGCCGCCATCTGGCTTTCCATGCACTGTTCTTTAGGATACTCTGAATTTATGAGGTGAGAGAAATGAGTTTTTTTAGTAGGTTCATAATGTATAATAGAAGAATATGTAGCCCATGATCCATACAACCATGTCTCTTCTCCTTTTTTACGATACTTTACACCTCCGTATTTGCGATAATTAACATCATTACCTACTCCGGAGTTACTTGATATCCCTGATCCAAAAGTATCTGGATTAGCTAAGTATTTAGTACCGTACAGCATTTCAAGGTATATGATATAAGCATTCAAGGTCAAAAAACCACCTTCAGAAAAAGGATAAGAAGATTCAGGATCTACGTTATTAACCCTCGAATACTTAGCTATATTGATTTGATTTACATCATTGCTTCTCGGATAAGTTCTTCCATTTAAAAACATCGTGCAGGCGTTACCAACTCCGGCTCCGGATTTACAATTTGTTTCTCCTTCATACAAGAAAAAGAAAGATCTTGCCTTGGAGTCTACTGTACATACCGGTCCAGGAGATAAGGCTGTGGGCGGAAGCACAGGGCACGTCTGGCGCAGGTCAAGTCCGTCCAGCATAGGAACCGTGTCTGCGTCGTACACACCAGACCATATTTTCCCGCTTTTACCAACTACCTTATCAGCTACATATAGACTCTTGCTACATCCTAAGAATATGCTATAATTCTTTGAAGTAGTCTCCCAAGGTCTTAAAATCCTTACCTCTGATCCTGAAGCATTATAAAGTTTTTGACTAATGCCATACTCTTCATAAAAAGCCTTAGCGTCAAATGCTCCGGCATCACAATACTTATTTTTATGACCGTTATCTAAATACAGTTCCACATCGCATTCGGCTCTCATTTCCTCGGTTATGCCCACCGTAGGAGCAAAATCTCCGTTTTCAAATCTAAGGAGATTATTCTTACGAAGCTTTCCTACCGGACGCACTTTGTCTCCGGTATTTTGAGTCATGTCTATAAGGTAAAAATCCCAAGAAGGGAGAAGGCTTTTGTCGCCAACTGATTCCGTGGCTTCTGGAGGAAGCTGGTCCTCAGCCCAAGCGGATGCCGATCCTGAAGCACCTTCTTTAAGAACGTTGAAAGTATTACCATCAGACAAAACAAAAGGCTCAGATTCCTCCCCTTTCTTCGATAAAAACTTTTCCCTTTTACCAACTTGATTAACGACGATGTTCTTCTTAGCCTTATTCCCTTCATCGGAAATAGTGTAATTCAAAGTCGTATCAAGACCTTCATTTATTTCAGAAAACACCGACACCAGTTTATCGTTCTCACCTTCTGTCGGATTAAATTTTACGTTGCTCATTTCCAAAAATCAAATTTGCATTCATCAACAACAGGCTCGCATTTGGTATTTTCATTAACCCATTTCATGCCCTCTTCTTCCAGTATCTTCTTAGCCTTTTCATTGGCATCATCAACGCTAATGAAAGACGTTACGGTACCGGCGTATATCCTCCTGTATTTCTCAGGAGCCTTCCATCCTTCCTTACAACGCTTACTAAACCAACCATGTTGATCTTCGTTGTAATAAACGGTTTTACATACTCCAGATTCGTTAGCGGCAGCCTGCCCTTCTTGCTCAAGAATCTTCGCAGCTTCGTAGTTGGCTATTTCGGTACTGAACTTAGACCATACACGCCCGGCCTCTACCACGTGATGTGTGGGTTGTTCTTGTTTTTGACCATCAGGACAATCATTTTTAAAGAAATCCCCTTCCTGTCTTGTGTTATAATATACCTCGCAACAGCCACCTACTTTATTAGCATACAACGGACCTTCTTTCTCCGCAAACTCTTCCGCTTTCCTATCTGCATCATCTTGGCTTATGTCCGAACAAAATTCAGCCTCATGAACGATAAACGTTTCTTCAGAACCAAGATCTTCCGGACAGTCCGATTTCTTGAAAGCTTTTCTGTATTCTTTGTTGTAATACATCTTTTTCATGACAAGATCTTATTAAGTTCTTCTTTAAATTTCTGAATCTCGTCCGGGCACAACCCGCATTCCCCTTCACATACGATTCTTCTCATACGATCTATTTTAAGAACCGTATCCATATCAGGCTTAATACCTACCTTATACTTATGATATTGTAGATACTGATCAGCCTTACATGCTATAAAACGATCAGCACACTCACATAAGTAAGATGAAGGGAAAAGAATTTGCTGTGTACTTCCGGTAACTGCCATATCACTTCACGGTAAAATACCTGGCGTATTCTTTATTTATGTATTCAGAATAAGTAGCAAGATCATCCGGATCCGGGCACTCGTTCTTCAAATTAACAATCCAGCCTCTTACCAGCTTTTGAATATCAGCATACCTTTTACTTACACCTCCTACAAACCTGAACTTGCGATGAAGGTCTATGATTTTCTTGTCCAATACAGCAAGTTCATCGTATTTCTGAATACAAGCCGCATTAGAATCAGCTTTAGGTGTCGTATTCGACTGAGGCTTTATAGCCCTATTTCTATTAACAGAAGTAATATTACTTCTTCCACATCCACATCCCATAACTTATTTATATTTAATTAATTACATTTTGCAACCACAATTTTCACAATTATTGAGAACGTAAATCAATTTAGATGCTTTTTCGTATAATTGTTTTACGTTTTCAAAATTCCCTAATCTCATATTAGCTTCAGCCGCAGCCAGCAGAAACTCTATTTCTTTTATTTTGTCAATAACGTCATCATCCTCATGATCACATAACACAGTTGACCTGGCCCATATCTTATCTATGTTAAGACGGATCAGATCTGTTTTTAAATACTTTCTATTAAATGAATAAGAGGAAGGACTGCCTTTTATGGTAATATCGTATATACCATCTTTCAGGTTTTCAAAATCATTTCCGCGACCCGGATTTATGCCAAGAGTCTTACTGTTGAATACATTCAGCTGATTCTTACCAAGATAATAAACATACTTATTCTCATCTTCAGGTGGTACAATCTCTATAATAGCCGGTCTGTCTGCCAATATCCCCCATTCCGACTGATCGGCTATGCGAAGCGTTTTAGGGTTGTTGGTGCTTATAACCTCAAAATCAAGATGGATGTTGTTCATACTCTCCTCCCACCCCATTCTGGTAAGGGAATCATCGTATCTGGCTGTTATATCAGCTCCCTCTACCTCAGTGCTATTAACACGTACCTCGGTACCATTTATCTTGACTCCTACTATTTGGGCCACCAATGACTTAGCCATACCAAACATAGGAACAATGATTTCACCGTTGTAATCAGTTCCTTCATTTGGATACTGTACTACCTCCGTCTTGTACAGACCATCATTTCTTCTGGCTACTATTCTAATAACCATCTGATTTTCTACATCGTAGTCGGTCATTACTATCCTGACATAGAAAATGTTATTTCTTATCTGTGGTAAAATATCGATATAATTCATAACTTACCTTTTTCCACAAAGATAAGTAAATGGGGTGATAAAAGTTTAAAATGTTGTGTATTAAATAAAATAGGACGTGATTATTACCATATCCGATAATAGATTCCAGCGCCTAAGTAGGGGGAGAAGCCCTCGCGCCCAACCCCATACCCTGCCGTCAGTCCTATGCCCCAGCGCCGGCTCTTTTCGTATATTATTTCTTTTTTGTGGTAGATGATCATCGTGTCCAAATTAGGTCTGTATCCGCTTATAACAGCCCGATAATCATCTGTGTTGTATGTTTTTCTTTGTATAGGAATATTGATATAGACAGTGTCTTTTATCGTATCTTTTTCAACTATAGCATCCATAGGGAAAGGTATTTCTACCTCCCCTACGTCAACTATATACTGAGGAACAGGAACAGGTTGGATAATGGTATCTATTACAGTATCTATTTCTATATCGTGTATTATTTCTTGTTTCTTGCATGTTTTACCAAACAAGAAAGATATAAAACACAGTAGAAGAACTCCTAACACATGCCTGGCTCTCATTTTTTGCAAACACATCTTTTACCCTCCTTATCTTCGTCTAAAAGCTCTTGTATATCACCGTTGTTAATACCTTCTTTAAGCTCTTCTCCGAATGGAACCTTCTGCCACCAACTTACTTTACTAAAGAAATACTTAACGCCTTTTACTATCATTAAATCAGGTGCAAGATCTCCGAGGCGCTTGAATGCCATCCCACCGTATAATATTAAGGCAAATATTGTAATCCACTGAAGAAGCATATCTATAAACTCTGGAGATTTATGTCCTCCCATAGACATAATAAGATCCATTCCGGATATGGTAAATAACCCGAAAGAACAGGCCGCGAACTCAAGAAGGATTTTCAAAACTTCCATTTCGCTTATGCATGTCAATATCTTAAAAGGCCTTTTTCTCTTTCTTCGGATATAGCAATGTTTGATACTTTTTATAGTAGCTAACAAAAGATTTATAGCTAATATAAACAATATAGAATATATAAGGTGGTGAATCTCCTGGAAATTCATCCACAATGCTGATAATCCGGAAATGAGAAAAGCCCAGAAACTTTCTAAATTCATCCTTCCTACAAATCTGTAAGCCATATTAGAACATAGTTACTTTCTTGATACTTCCAAGAGAGTCATATACGTCAATATGGACCCAATTGGTACCTGATTCTAATCTAATGGGACAAGGAAGTAAATCCTGCGACTGAATTATTTTATTCCTTGTCTCTTCTGCCGTCATACCCTTGGCATCGAAATCGATGGCTGCCCCAAGCATATGAGGACTGACATACAAAGACCCTGATACGGTCTTGGATTTTACTATATCCGAAATATTGTTCCTAAACCCACGCTCATCAAACCTTCCACCCGACTTCCAGGTATTAACCGTCATCGGCGTTTTCAATATGTCTTTCCTTAAAACCAGTATCGTGTGAAGCAATTCAGTTCTTAAATACCTCCAGCAAAGATCTTTGTCTCTACCGTATTCTTTAGGACCAACTAATTCAACAATACTAAAATACTGACTCAATTCTTTTATAATATCTTTTCTTTCCATAACTTAACCTTTTTCACAAAGATAATCAGAACCTTACCAAATATTAAAATAAGCAGAGTTTGGATTAAAGAAAAACCCCTGCATAAATAAATATACAGGGGTTATCCATAACATTAACAACAAATCACGACCTAAACAACCCTCACGTATCCTGCTGATACAAGATCAGAAAGATTCTCGTAAGCCAAAGGGATGCCTGAATCTCTTATGCAAAGATACTTAATTTCTTTGTCTATGTAATACTTTCCGTTCTCTAAAATAGAATTATATACCCAAGGAATAGGATCGTCTACGGTACCTGAATGCTTTTCTTGAACAACCATATACAGACTTTCGGCTCTACCTCCCTGGCCAGGAACCCAATCAGCTTGTAGATTGTGATTTTGCCTTACTTCAAACAAAGTCCAATCCAAATCTGAAGGCTGGTTTTTACTACGAAAACGCTGCCCCTTTACAACAGCAGTTCCCATAGGAAGACCTTTGTCGCCATAAACTCCATCCTTATCCCAAATAGGATACAATCCTTTTATCTTAAGAGCCAGACTCTGGTCAGTATTCTCCAACATAGCCGGCGTATTGATCATCGCCCTCATGTACATGGCTGTAGTCTTCTCCGGATCGTTAGCTTCAAGGATCTTATTTTTTTCTATGATCTGATCCTTTGTCCTTACCAACTTCTCAGGATATCCTTCATCCACTTTCATAGATTCAACTTCACTCCTGTCAATTTTAGAAGCTATTTCCTTTTCTATGGCAGCAGTACGATCATCGCATTCAGATTCATATACATGCATTTCATTCATTGCCGTATTAGCAATATCAAGCTCGTATTCTGAATCTGCTACAGATACGGTGTATATCCCGCTCCCTTTTGCTACATCAATATCGTTTTTAACCTTCTGCCTCATGCTGCTGTTATACCATATCTGTTTACCATCCAAGCTATAAGAGCGGACAGCATCAGAATAAGCATATTCCCTGGCCTCAGAAACTTTCTTATCCTTAGCCTTGGCAAGCAACTCCTCTTCAGTTGGTCCAGGAGGCTCCGGGTCAAGCTGCATGGCAATAACTTCTTTCACACTCGCATCAGGATTGTCTTGATGGAATTTTTCTTGATCGGAGTCAAGTTGAACCCATTTACCATCTAAGAAATCTTGGTAAGAATACCCTACTTCGTAAGAAGAGGAATCCAACTCGTATCCTTCCCAGTAAAAACCTTTTACGTTTTTATTTACATAAACCATACTCTATCCTTTCTGTTAAGCTTGTTCACCTACTCTGATAACTAACTTATCATTAATATACCAGATACTTAATTCTATAAAACTATTTTTAGGTACTACTACGCTATCGCCTGACATGCTCTGGAACAGGCCAGAGGTAGGAAGCGGCTGCGTGATGTCTGTGCCGGTAGTGTTGTTGACCCGCACCTGCCATTCCCTCCCAACATCCTCAGAAGATACGGCCATAGACAGGTTCGTAGCGGAAGCTACGTTGGCTATGATATTATGAGCATCTATTGGCAAACTTGCTAATGTTGTGACAACATTAGGAGTCTTAGCCATAAACTTCAAATAAGATAACATGTCATTAGACAACGTAGCCGTATTAGCTATAGCTCTATATGTCTTATCTTGGGAAACAACATAAGTTACCATCTCAATGTCTATATAAGATCCAGATACGTCTTCCTTTGAGTTGGTGTTATTAAATAAAACAGCTATTATTTTTAATTCAGAATTATCATTGTCTAAAAAATAATCCAAAGAAAAATAATTAAAACTAAGCTTACCTAATGTAATATTGTTATTGTAAGCATTCAGAACTTTTGCAAACGAATCCTCATCAAGAGTTCCAGGAGTACTGGGAAATATGGATAAATCAAGATAAGATGAATCTGCTCCTGTACTTACCATACCAAGTGATTCAAGCACCTTAGTTCCACCTTCTTCAGTAACCAAAATATATTCGTTATACACGTTTTTAGTTTCTGTAGATGCCACATCGTCTTTTACAAGATACATGACATTATCCTTCGCTTCTTCAACAGTAGGAAGTTTGCTAACAATCTGTTTCTTCCACCCTGCTGCCGAAACAGCATCATCTATGTACTGTTTTGTTACATGATCTCCCCATGTCATATTACTAAGAAGAGTCTTGCTACCGTCCTGACTTCCGGCAGGGGGAGCCGGGATGAGGCCTCCCTTCCCCGACTCCGAACTTGTTCCAGGAGCAGCCTGCACCACATTCTCAAGTCTGGAATCAACCTCCTGGCCTTCGAATTTACTGTTATAACCTATTTCTGCCATATTTATTTTTTGTTAATTTTATCCAACAACTTCTTGACCTGGTCTACGATGTCCATCACCGCACCAACCTTGTTTTTTACGTCCTCAACCTTCTGATCAATCTTAGAATCCAAAGCCTTTAAACGATCTTCGTTTTTACGATACACTAAATACAGGGCTAAACCGATGATTGCTATCGTAAGGATATTAGCCAAAACGCATCCGATTATTATCTGAAACATGATGATTATATGGTAGATAACGCTACCACACGCTTTAATTATTCAACTTTTTACAAATATAGCAATTACCCCAACCATAACAAGATCAAAGACGCTCGTCATTAACATCAGACACCCATTCTTTAGATGAAAGAACAGATTCAAACTCAGAAGAAGGGCTGTCATATACCGGATACGGATATTGAGGTTCGTCATCAGCCTGCGTGTCTAAAGACTTAAATAGAAGGTCATAATGTTCTACATGTAAAATAACTTTAGAGCCATCTACGCTCGCTCTTGGGCTGCCTATTCCTAATTCACGTCTCTTTTCTTCAGATACGGAATCATATACTTCTTTTGGTATGATAATAAATTTCATATTACTTTGATTTTAGGGTTTGTAAATAGTTGTATGCTTTGATACATTCATCTTTGGATAAAATACTACTATAAATTCCAGCTAATTTAGTTGCTGACTCAGCAAATTGATTACTTCCATCAAAGCCTAAATTTACCATTGTATAATTTGATGATATATTGCCAGGCACAATATTGTATTCATTCCAATTTTCATCATATACTTTACCCTCTGAAGTTACGGCTCTCACTACATTTGATGGTATCAAGGTTCTATTTCCCTTTAATACGACATACACACCACTACCTTGAAGATTTTGGATTCTAACCTTTGATGATAAATCAAAACCACAATAAGATATCTTTTTAACGGGGAATTTAAAATCTAATATAACAGTAAAGTTTTCGCCAAATTTAAACTGTTTACTAACAACTCTATCATCCACCCCATCAGTAACTAGATAGCCTTCGTATTCAAATGGTAAGAGTTCTATGGTAACTGGGGTGGTTGGAAGATTTTCTGTTAAAGAAGATTGCAATGAAAACCCATATGTCTTATCAACAGGGGGTAAATCTATGACATAGATTCCATCGGATGTATATGTGAGATCATATGTAGCGGCATAACCAAAAGCAAGAACATCACCTTCTGTCATGCCAGTAAGTTTAAACCGTAGTTTAATACCATTTACTAACGCTTTATTACCCCAAAAACACTTACCAATAGAATTAATAGGTATTCGTTTATCATGAGAAATATTATAGTTATCAATAATATTCCATCCTCCACCTTCTATTTCTCCATTGGTTGCCTTAAATTCATTACCAAAATATTGATAATACAACCCATACCCACTCCCTTCTGCAAACCCAAAATTAGACAGTACAAGATCATTACCATTGCCCGTAATGTTGGCAATAGTAGCACGATCTTCGTCCTCGTTGGTTTTGCCTACCACTGTCCATGCCTGGTCGGGGAAGAGCCAGGGATAGGTTTTGACGAAGTAGTCTTTGATCTTGGTCAGTTCTTCTTCGGTGGCATCGTGATCGAGAAATACAAGTTCCCAGATAGCCGCTTTAGAAAAGGTTGGGAAATCTTTCCGACGATGTTATTTAATTTTCCAACAAAAAGCGAGTTTGTCCCTTTAAAAGAACCTGTTGTTATAGGTACTCCTTTATAACTTTTAGATGTTTGATAGGTAAAATTATTTGGCAAATCCATCTCTATATTAACATTTCCGAAAGATACAGGTCTATTAACAAACTTATTAGTTGCATTATTACTGTTGTATTCTAAAACGAAAGCACCATCATTGAACCAATTCTTTACATTAGATACTAATCCAGAGATTCCTTCACCCATTGAAATCCACTGTCTCAACGCCACAACCGTATATCCCTTTTCCTTAGTCAGAATGGGGAAGTTATCACAGGTACCGTAATCATCTACTCCGTCAAAAACGAGTGCACCGGGGTAGAGGGGAAGTTGTTCGATGGTAAGTTTAGATCCATACCATCTTTCAGGATATTTTTCTATAGATAAATAGAGAGCTTCTGCCAAAAAGTTAGACGGAATTATTTCATACACACCATCTTCTGACATGTAAAAACGATTGCCCAATCGATCATCCAAAAAAGCATCGCAACCTTCTGGTATGCCTGTTACTTTTAAAACGCAAGATTGACGTAATTTTATATTATGGTACAATAAACCCAATGAGGCATTTTCTTTAAATGTTGCTGTTATTTTAATGCTGTTTCTTTCAAAATAAGCCGCCGTTGAATTTGTGCCCCACTCATCTATGTCTGCAACATACCCGCCAATTCCGGACATCCCCTTCCAAGAGAAGTTTTTCAACTGTAGATCGTGTCCATTGCCCGTCTTATCAACCCATACGGGATTGGCAGCCATCTGTTCATTGGTGATACCAGAAGCGGAATATCTGGCTACGATACCTTCTATATCCGGGAAGGAATCTGCTTTACATGGCAGGTCTAATATCATTTTCGCATACTCTTTAAAAGGTATGGAAGTAGGTACATCATACCCTTTGGATATAAGGGCTTTCCTTATATCCTCCTTGGTATTTATGATCCTCATTAACTTATCTGATATGGTTCCCATTACACTTCCTCCCCATTTATGTAATCTAATACCTGACCTATGTCTCCGATGTCTGATTTTATTGACTCTCCTTGAGAATGTATTTCAATAAGTTTCTGATATAAGGTGTTATCCCCTATACGATTCTTATCTGTAGCTTGTTCTTCGATTTTGGCTATCGTATCAGGATCTTCGTACTTAACACCATCAGGACCATACCATTCGTCTGTTAAATTCGTGTATTTATGACGAACTGGAGTCGATTTAGACTCCAGTGTTACTAAAAAATATTCGTTACAGCTCATAATAATAAGATTTAGTGGTTGCAACAATTACATCTACAAACTGTTCTCACGTAGCCAGAGGGAATGTCAGCCAGCTCCGTCCCTACGGCTATCGCCGGGTCAGTGCTTTCCATGACCGTCAGCGCCATCTTGTCCACGTCAAGGTCATTGTCGTAAACGATTTCTCCCTCAACGTAGATGCTCCCTGCATCAGAAACGTAGCAGTTTTTGACCTGTCTTATATGGCGCTGTGTAGCAGACGCAAAATCACACTCGATACTTAACCACCCTACCGGTATCTGATCGATATTGGATCCGATATTGTAATCAGGATCGGTTGTTTTAAGAACCATATGTCTCAATTCCCTTGTATTTCCATATCCGTCCATTGTTATGTATGTCCGGATCTGTACCTTGCCCTTTTCCGTCTTATAACAGTTTTCTACTATTTCCGTGTCGGATGTAGTAGCATCAGGGAAATCACAAACAATACGCTGCCATCCTTCTTGTATTTTGCTGAATGTTGCGCCCCTTTGTATATCAGGGTCGGTAGTTTCTAAGACAATAAGATACTCGTCCCGGACTCCTATTATGCTATCTACCGACCTGTATCCACCAAGATGTATTTTACCACCAGGAGTAGTGTAACATTCATCTACGGACATAATATGTCTTTCTGTAAGATCAGGAAAATCGCATTCGGTTTTCGTCCATTCATTAGGTATCTTATCTATTCTCGTCCACTGAGGATAGGCGGCGTCCGTTGTCTTAACAATATAATAATACTGTTCCCTTACACCAAGAACGGCATCAATAGATTGATAACCTTTTATATTGACCTTACCACCATCAGTCTTATAACATTCGTCTACTTCAACGATTTCCCGGTCCGTCATGTCGGGAAAATCGCAGACCATTCTCACCCAATCTTCGGGAATGGAATCCAGCACGGTTCCTACCTTAATATCAGGATCGGTTGACTGAAGAACGGTATAAACCTCTTCCCTGGCTCCAAGGATGTTATCTATGGCTACCAAACCTTCTACCTGTACTTTTCCTTTTTTAGTAGTATAACATTCAAGAACGTAAGTTACGTCTCGTTCTGTCATGTCAGGAAAGTCACAAACCATTCTAACCCAATTTTCTGGAATTAGCTTAAAGACATGGCCGGCAGGGAAATTATCGTCCGTCGATTGAATAACGGTATAAATAGATTCCCTGATATTTATCTTATCATCTATGGCTTCCAATCCTTCTATTTCAACCTTACCATCAGGAGTCTTATAACATCTGTTGACGAACGTAATGTCGCGTTCTGTCATATCAGGAAGATCGCAGTCGATCATAACCCACTCGTCCGGTATTTTAGTAAGAACTTTACCTACCGGATTATCCATGTCGGTACTGTCGGTAATTCTATGGGTTTCTTTAAGAACATCCATCTGATCGTTAAGAAGATACCAACTCCATACTTCAACCTTTCCACCAGGTGTACGGTAACAGGTTTTGAAATCTTTGATAACTTTCTCAGCTATGTTAATCCACTCCCATTCGGTTGTGGCCGGAATACCAGAAACAGGATGCTTCTTACCTTCTTCGTCAAGATACCAATAACAGCCATTTAAGGACACAACCACTTGGTAGATTTTGTCCCCTATTTTTATACCGGATTTGCTGTCATCTACCGGTTGGGAGGAACCCCATTTTCCAACTATGTTGGTTATTTTATCAATGCCCCTACCTAAGGCACCGGATAAAAAATCCACGCCATTCATATGAAACTAACTTATTTCAAATTGTTTTATTACAAAAAAGGGGGTGGAGGACCAGCCTCCTCCCCCTTGGGATATATAGAAAAAAGGAAAATCAAATCTTGCAGGGCTTGATATTTGCCGAAGCAGCTAACAAGTCCATAAGGTCTTGAATACCTTCGTGAGCGCCATACGGTACATGGAAGTGTACTGTAATATGATCATCAATTACCCTGCCGAAGCCGTTAGAATAACGTGCCGGCTTTAACGTTACTGAATAATCAGCATACGGAGCCAACAGGTCTAAGCGGGTTTCTTCGTTGGTAAACATCCGTTCCATAAGTTCTTGGTGAGTCTTACGGAAGTCGAAGAACATACGTTGTTCACGTTCCTTATCCAGCAATTCAGCGCCAAGGTGAGTACGCGGAGCCCAGTGCTGTTTGTATTCGGTGTGGATCGGGTTGAAGTACGTGCTGATAGCCTCGCGCTGTTCATCCGGATAACCGCCATTTACAGCAATACGAACAGATCCTTCCTGGAATGTCAGACGGTCAATCAAACAGTCAGACGGAGAAATCATGTAGTCAATACCACGGAACAAGATACCGCATTTGCAGTTCTTAGGAAGCGGATCGGCGATAATGGACTGATCTCCTGCTACGGCACCCAAACGTTTCCAGTTACGTCCACGATAAGATTCGGGAGCTTTAGATACGAAGAAGTCTTTGAAGATTTTATCGCATTCGTCGCAAACCATGTTAGTAACGACCGTTGTTTTGAATTTGTGTTGACATCCACCAGGTGTACCGTAATCTTCGATTGTCAGATACGGGAATGCTGCCTGCAATTCTTCTTTAGCACTGTTACCACATTCATCATCCGGCAACGTAATTTCATAAGCTTCTTTCGAAATCTTACAAGAACCACATGCTTCCCAGCTAACAGTAGTAACAGTAGGATTGCTACACATATCTGCTGTTTTAGCAACGAACGTTACTGTGGCAGTCGGATTAGTTTCTACAAATGCATCAATATCAGCCTTCGTCAGTTTCTTGCTTACGGCCACAGTGTACATACCTACGCCGCCATCTTGGGCTGCTGTTTTCTTGGCAGTGCTACTAACGGCATTCTTAATGCTTTCTACTACAGTAGACTGATCAACGCCATCATCCTCTAACGTTACGGCATAAATCAAACCGCCGTCTACCTTAGTATATCCGTCAGGGCACTCTTCGCAGCCTTTCATGATAGAAGACAGCTTTTGAGTATAATCAGAAGGTTTACCACCTTCTTTCATCACCTGATATTTAGATGTAGAAAGATGACGTCCTACTCTCTTGATATCCAAACCAGGATAAGCAGCCTTAAGCTGAGCCAGGGCATAAGCATCACCGGTATCACACATTTCCATGCAATAGAAATTCATGTCGGTTTCTACCGGAGTTTTTTCCAGTTCATTGCAAGAATGGATAGGATGGATTTCTACAAAATCACCTACCTTGCCACCACCTGCAATCGGCTGATTCTTGATACGTTCGATTGTTTTCAAGATAGCAGCCAAAATATCAACATCTTCGCAAGGATCACATTCTGAGCACATATCCTCACGACCCGGACAGTTTTCGAAAATGATGTAATCATCGATATTCACCTCACCCATCGGATAACCACGAAGCTCAAACAAACGTCCTGTCAGCTTAATATGGATAGGAATACGATCGCCTTTTCTTGCTGTAATAGCGGTATTGTCGTCAATTCCGTTGTAACCGAAAATAACTTCATCTACTTTAATTTCTTTGCTCTTCGGAGCAGAAGCATACACTTCTATAATTTCATCAATAGCAAACGTAGGTGTAGAGAATGATTTATCATCAGATACACGGTCGTTCACCATCTCATTACGTCCGATTCTGATCTGGAAACGTTGTTCGTCCTTACGATATCCTTTCAAGTCTTTCAACGCTTTCAAACCATCTTTAGTCTGCTCACCATCCAAATCATAGATAGCGATCTGACCTTCTTGAAGCAACAAAGAATCTACGTCCGCCAACTTAGCGTGCGGAGGACAGATAATGTGTCTGTCATACGGTTTATGGATAGCCATAGCCTTATAATATTTTAAAAATTAGTATTCTGTTATCTGTCTCAAAAATAGTGATAGTCATATAAGCAACAAAAAGCATTATGAATTAATTAATTCTTAATGCTTTTTGATAATCTTTAATTTAGGATATGCCTTTCTTCTGCTACAAAGGAGATTGGACGTTGTTTGAATCTATTTGATAACGTCCGTATTCGCTTTCATTCAAAGCAAATTGCTTTTCAATCATGTTAAGGATAATACCAATTAATTTATCATCTAATTCAGGATCTATATCGGTTGAATTAGAACCATCTGATTTAATATATCCTTCGATGTCAACTTCCTTCGGATAACGGTAATATGTAAGGTAAACGGTGTCTACATCAAAACCAGACTTATACACCCTTACCGAATCTTCGCCTATTGTATAGAATGTTTCCCTAAAATCAAAATCAGGTTTGTTAAAAAAGTCGGCAAGAAGCTCATGCGGGTTTTCGTTCTTAGCTTCCCACATGGTAAAATCAGTGACCGTGCATTCACCTTTGGTAAATACGCCTGATATGTTTGAAAAAGAAAAGAAATCAGAAGGCAATGAAAATAAAGTGCTTTCCGGATTATCTTTATCTCCTCTCTCGTCAAGTTCTTTCGAATACACAACCAGCTTTTGGATATAACGTATATCCTCTTCATTTTTCTTATCAAGGATATAACGAACAAGGCGGTTTTGTTCGTCATTAAAAAGCTGAACAAAACGTGCCTTGTCAAGTTTTATACCACCGTTGGTCATGTTTTCTTCAGCCTTCTGTAAGGCCCGGAGATAACAATCAACGATTCTCATAAATTATTATTTTTTGTCAGCGTATTGATCAATATCGAAACCTTTCTCATCTTCCTTTTTCTTCTTGTCAGACTTAGTGCCTTCTATTTTTTTATGCTTGTTCTTTAAAGCGTTATACGCTTCCAGGACACGTGACTTAGTTTCTAACATAGACTTATTGGAAGCAAGAGCCATAGATGCAGAGATGGCGTCGGCGCCCAGGAGCTCGCCATTCAGATACAGTCCGTCGGTGTTGACGGTGACAGCCAGGCCCTCAATCATTTCCCTGATCATACGATGGAATTTAATCACCTGCATCCCTTCGGAAGATTCGTCGTCAGATAAGAACCTTGAGCTTGCTTCTTTATACATATCAACGTTCGTATTCTTGGCGTCAATCCAATTAGTGAATATGTATTGAACCATGCTCTGATCAAGCTCTACGCTGTATATGATGTCAAGATACAAAAGCAGATCGTAGATGCTTTTCCTTTCAGCCTCAGATCCTTTCAGTTTGTTCATGAACTCGTATAAAATATCAGCCTTGTCAATCTGACGTTGTTTCCTGATATCTACGGCCGTAGTCTTGTCTTCTACACAATAATAAGATTCGACATACATCGGATTACCGTCTTCCTCTTTAGGAGTAAGAGACTTGGACAAAATAGCTATATACAGTTCAAATAAATCACGAACGTCATTAGTGTAGAACAAACGACCATCATATAAGTCAATTCTGTAAGAATCCCAGAAATCGAAGTTCTTTTGGTCCAGGTCCTCATTGACAGTTTCTTCAAACGGATACCGAATATTCTTAATACGCATATCCATTTCAACTTTCTTGTCTTCAAGTGAGTAACCTTTATAACATGCTGAATTGATGAAGAAACCGGTATCATACACCCTAAGATCCTTATCCCATCCACAACAAGATACTGTCTTATTTCCGGGGAAAGGAGTCTTGGAAATACCTCTTTCCTGATATCCGGAAGGAGCTTCTTCATCCATCTTACCTGTTATAACATAAATAGAGTCGGAATATATCTTCATTCCTCCTACGGTAGCCAGCAGTTTCTTAGACTCATGGCTTTCTTCAAAAATCTTTTTTCCCATTTTTTATATACCCTACGTCTTTTCATATATGAAAAGACTATGTTAGAAACAAAATTTGCGGCCGGTTTTAAAGCCGACCGCAAGTTAATATTAAAAGTTATGATTACAAAGAGCTTGGTAACAATTCAATTGTTACAAACCGGCTGGTATCTTTTACCCAACAAGCCGATACAGAGTGGCACCAGAATTGTTCTGACATACGAGGATGGCTGGATACAATTTCTTGAGCCGATACTCTGGATGACCATCTACCTTGTTCGTAACCCCACCACATAGAACCGATATCAGGCTTAACGTAGAATACGTTGCTGTTGATATTACCAATACGAGCTTCGGCTGAAGCAGGGATGCCGGCGAATGCATTGGAATATTCAGGAGCGGTCAAGTCTTCCATAATACATGAATATGATGTGATAGGAGTCATACCGTCTACCAACTGGCTTCTATCTACCATATCAACGTAATCCAAAGAAGGTTCGTGTTCTACAATGACCTTACCAATACCCGGAATAGTAACGCCCTTGATCTTTACAGTTCCTAATTCAAGAGCATCATTTGATCCTGTTACCGGGTTATTGATGATACGTTCTGTACCCATAAGCGGAGCTAAGGCGCCTAATTGAGAGAAGAACTCATCACGGAAAATCTCAACGATATTCTTGTAAGCCATAGCACCTACCTTGAATTTCATTACACGATTTTCAATCGGCATATCGCTACGACCACGGAAAATATAGTCAGCAGCAGCCAGGAAGTGTTCGCGCTTGATACCGCCCGGACGTGCATATGAGATAACGAAACCACGGCGAAGTTGATGGTACAAACCTTCGTTTTTCATCAAAACACCATTATGACCCTTAACTCTACCTCCACGCATGAACATAAGTTCGTATGCTTCCATCTTAGCCAACTCAGCCAAACAGAACAAAGACACTGTATTGGCTACACGTGCCGTACGCATATCAATGCTTCCGTCACCAAGACGAGAACCGATAATGGCATAACTTGCATCACCTCCTCTGATTTCAGAAAGCTGACGAACTTTCTGGTAAGCCTTGTCGATGAAATTCTGTGTACGTTCGTCCGCATAAGCCAAAGACTTAATACCAGCGTACATAGTCGTTTCACCTTCAACACCACGGTGTCCACCAAGCGTAAATTCACAAGTCATAGAACCGGCCTTAGAAGCACCTCCTACACCAGAGAACTGAGTAGAGAACTCACCAAGAACGTTTGTTACCTTCCAATATTTAATACCGGCGCGAAGCATGTCTTTCGGGAAGTATTTAGCACGAGAACGACCCCACAGCTTACACCAATATCTCCAGTTTTCACCTTCTTGTTTAGGAGGACGCTCTGTAGAGATAAGAGCCTGGCAACCGTTAATCACATCGTAAGTAATAACATCTCCTTGTTTAAATTGTGCATTCAACACAATTTCGAAGAAGCTTTCATCAATACCGGGTTTTGCATATTTCAAAGACGTGTCTTCTACTGTAACCACCTCATACGTCTCTGATACCGGAAGATCATAACGGAATGAACCATTGATACCATTTACGGTAATAGTAGCATCCTGTTTGATCATACCCATATACATAGGCAGAGGATAGTTTGTAATGTTAGAAAACAACTCAAGCATACCCAGATGGTTCTTATCCGGATCTTCGTAGTACCAATCTTCTAAAGAGCTAAGATCGTGTTCTACGATACTTTGCTTAACGACTTTAGCGTCGGTATATCCAATCACCGTGTCACCATTCATGGTGGCCGGGAAATTTTTTGTCAATAACACATTAGCCATGAACGAAAAACTTTTTTTTAATTACTAATCTATACTAATTTCTTCGAACTTCACACCTTGAACTTGATCACCTTTATCATCTACCGGAGCCACCCTCTTGTCTTTATTTGTATGGCTGATGAGCTTATAAATTTTCTTTTTCTCATCAACTACAGCTTGATTCGACTTCTGTTTTATGAACTCTCCTGGGTTCATAAGAAACATAATCAAATCTGGCGCTTCTTCCGGATTCATCATCATCTCCCTTACCCTATTAAATGCTTTGGTAATTCCGGGATTCGATTCAGAAGGTTTTAGGGCAAAATCAAGAGCTTTAGATACCATAGTGTCATTTAGCTGATACTTTGCCTGGATAGAAGACTTAAGGTCTTTCTTATACCTTCTAAAATCTTCTGCATCCTTCGCCTTCTTTTCGGCAGCCTCTTTAGTACGTTGCTGGATAATATCATCCATTCTCTTATCAAGCTCAGCTTTATACTTTATAGCCTTTGCTTCAACATACTCTTCTCCTTTATTGATAATGCCTTTGAAAAACTCATCAGCTTCATCTTTAGGCAACCCAAGAAGATCAACATAATGGCGAACGATCTTTATCTGATCTGCTTTGTTTTCAATGTCAAGCTTTTCTATAGGAGCGACATTCGTATCATATTGCTTAAGAATATCAACGATATTCGCGCCGGCCTTATCAGCCTGGATAAGCTTCTTAGTAATATCAGAAACAGAGGTAACATCTATCTTATCCTTAACAATGTCCTCTTTCTGGCTTTCAAGGACTGTGGATAATATGTCACACAACGAATCTTCTTTACTAAAATCAAGATCATTGATAGTAATCTCTTCGCCGTTTTCACCGCTAAATACCACATCTTTCAAATCGGGAATAATTCCCCTTGAAGAAAGGGCATCCAATACTTTTCTGTAATTGACAACCGGAGTCTCTACCTGATCCTGATTAACATCAACTACATTCTCTTCTCCTTTTTTATCCTCTTTAGGATCAGGAGTAGGGTCAACAACCGGCTCTTCTTTAATTTGAGGACCTTCTTCTACAGGCTTCTCATCTTTTTTAGCCGGTTCATTACCATTAATAGGCAGAATATCTTCTTCCCTATTATAAACATCATCAACCGGACCGATACTAAAAATATCGTCCAATTCTACTATTCCATTTTTTTCTAATTTTCCCATACTGCAAAAATATTTAAATACCTATATTTCAGATAAAAAACTTATAAGTGTTTAATCTTCACTAAAAATTAAACATCCCCAAATTTTATTAGAGATTTTCTAATGAAATTTGGGGATGTTTAATCCTTAATTCTTATTGATTCCGGCTACATACCTTTTGGTGGCATCTTCCCTCGCTCGTTGAGCAAGCTCTTTGGATTTTAATTTTAACTCTTCCATTTTCATTCTCATTTCATCATCATGAAGTTTGGAATCGTTTTCAATTTTCTTATCCTCTATCCTTTCCTTACTCTCTATGTCAGCTTGCCTTACGGTCTGATCTGAAACAGAAGCCAGGAAGTTGAGGGAGGTGGCGTCGCTCTTGGCGTCTGCCGCCCTGCCTGCCGCCTGGATCTTCTCTTGGAGTATCCTGTATTGACCTTTCTTGTCTTCCAAAGCAAGTTCATGCTGACGTTGCTTATCCTTCTCAGCAGCTTCAGCTTGTATCTGTTGCTGGTTAAGCTGCATCTGATTCTGTTGTTGCTGCTGCATCTGACGCTCGTTGTATGCGCGAGTATTCCTTGCATTCTGTATAAGTTCCACCATAGAATCTGATGTGAAGATAGATGCAAGATCGTAAATATCGCCTCCGGCCGTATTTAACTGCAACATAAAGGTCTTGAACTTTTCAAGTTCATCCCTCTTCTTTGAGTTGGATAAAGCCTGAACACCAAGATGCCTTAGGCTAAGACCGTCGGTTCCTATAGACAAAAACGCTCTGGTAAGATCACTTTTTGTGTACATTACAGAAATATCCTTTCCTTCTTCCTGACATTGTTGAGCAACAGCCAGATGAAGATCCAAAGCGCGTTTCTTGAAGTAACCGAAATTATCAAAGTATATCTGTGTTTGTAACATAGATGCTGTAACGCCCTGCTGGACCCCGGTGGCGGTCTCATACCTGTTGGGACCGTTAATTACTTGAGGCGTGATACCAACCATTTCAAAACACTTCATCCTCGACCATTCAGCAAGCTCCATTCTTGTTTTAAGCTGCTCTGTCTGCGACAAATCATAGACGGCAAACTGGTTGAAAGGAACACCGCCTTTCGTGTTTTGAGATGAGGTATCTAATGTCAGAGCACCTACAGACTTAGCTACATCAAGAAGATTAGCCCATATATCAGCCACATCTTCACCCAAATCCTTGTATTCACTTGGAACCAGATTTATATCCCCTAAGAAGAATTTACCGATCTCCTTTTCAAGAATATTGTTTATCTGATTTATGGAGAAATTATAAAATATTTGATACGGCTGAATCCTGTTAGCCATAGAAGTACCAATATATCCGGCAACGGGTAGAACAAAGTCATAGATGTTGCTATCCCCTTTTATCTGGTGATCAATAGGTTCTCCATCCAGATACAGGTTGTCCTGAGCGAGGGCACCTCCACTGATTTTAACCCCGTACCTTACCTGTGGAACATAATCTACGAAATAGGTATTAATCTCCGGGTTCTCCATTCCCTTACTCATGGTCCTGGTAATTTTCTTAATACCATTTTCCTGTAAAAAGTCTTGAAGAAGCTCGTCGGTTACCATTTCAGTAGTTACTAATCCGGTTTCAGTTTGGTAGGTAATTACATACACCTGAGCCGGGGATACCCAATATGATTCAGTTACCTGATACAAATCACTACGAACATGTTCGTCGCTTAAACTCTGGGCACGGTTATAATAATTACCATGCTCTAAATTTGGCATGAATCTGGTTCTGTGATATTCGTTGCCATTACTATCGTATCCGGTATATGTGCCGGCTGGAATACCGTAATAATCCTCATAAGCTTTTATAGAAGCATAATCATTATATCCTTTCCAAGGTATTACCTTATTCTGATATAACATCCCTACACTCGCCGATTTGGATAAACTTACATAGCTTCCATTATCACCATTATGATAAGTGCCATTGAAATTATCAGCACCCCCTATAAGCTTTTGCTTGTCTTTTGCCGTAAGAAGATGCCCCCACCTTACTATAATATCATTGGCAGTATAATAATGAACACGACCAATATAATCACCGTACTGCGGATACTTGCTATCTAATGTCTTAGAGTAAAATGTATTCAACGGAGACCACCTCTCCGGCTTATAATAGTCGTATCCTACATGATAATTTCTAAAGCAACGACCGGTAAGAAGATAGTCAATGAAATTCTCGGTATCTATCTCATCCATGTAAAAACGCCCCCTGTCCGCCTCAAGCGTATGAGAACCCCATATAACCTCGGCAGTCTTCCATTTTGTATTCATGAAATTCTCTATCTCAGGAGGGGTCATAGATGCTTTCACTTCTTGTATCTGCTGAGCATAAGCCTGCTTTTCTTCTTCGCTGGCAAAATTATTATAATCCGGATCCAATCCTCTATTCAATAACTCTTGCCTAACCCTTCTGTCCAATTCCTCTCTAATGTAATTATGAAGAAGATTCTCCTTCGTGGCAGAATACTGATTCACTTCAGATTCGTCCAATCCAACTACATTATACTTGTCAGAAAGGTTGCCCAACCATCCTACAAAAGCGTTTACGATCGTACCTATTATATCATAATGACGTAAGAATGATGGAATGTTTACGTTTTCCCTTATAGACTGAACATCCTTAAGATAAGGAATTACATCTTTCAGCTCCATAAATGACAGCTTGCCTTCCATCATCCTATAAAAATCTTTGAACTTTTGGTTCTCATCAAGCTGCTTCAAACCAATCAATTCAAGAGAATCCATAGTGGCTTTAAACCACTCCTTGGTTTTTCTCTTGGTAGGTATAGCCTGCACCGGCAAACCTGAAAATACTCCTCTGGCCGGAAAAGCCTGATCTCTATTGAAATATTCCATCCTATTATCCTATTTTTCACAAAGATAAGGAATTTGTTCTCGTCACCTCATTTTGTAAGGGTTATGTCTTCTTACCGTAAATCCTTTGACCTGTTCTATCTTCTTGCGCTCTCTCTTCTTTTGATTTTCCTTCTGAGTCGTACTTTCAGGCATGTAACCCATATCATCATAATACTTAGCCAGAAGAAGAGCGTGGCCGAAGGCTATGATACGGTCGGTGTTGGCCCCAGGGCCGAAGGCTATGATCTCATCAAGAAGTTCTATATCAGGGATACGGTAAATACCTTTCTGTGTTATTTCATTACCATCATCATCATACCCAACAACAACATCCTCCCAACAATATTGAATAACGGTATTGAAAAGCATACGCTGATTGGGAACCGTAGGAGCCAAACCGAGCTTGTTGTTCTGACGGGCGCCGGCACGGATAATCTTACCGGCAAGACGTTCGCCATCTTCCAGTAACATAAGCTGCTTATTTCGTCTCGTAAGATAAAATTCATACATTCGGTCGGCATTCTCCATAAGACACTTAGCTCCATACGCTTCTTGAAGTATTTCACAATTCCTACAAAAATCATCAGAAGATGGAGGACGTGATGCGTATGATGCTACTATGCAATAAGCAAATGGATCGTTGATTTTTACATATCTTTTAAGTACATAAAACGAACCAACAGAATCAGTATCAGCCTTGTCAGATTTATAGGGGTCGAGAGATGAGACATAAGTGTAATCAAAAACACCTCCTTCTTCTGGTGGATCCTCATATATAACAACAGGAGAATCTATGTTACCACCTTGAAACGGATAATCAGCAAGCTGCTTATCACTAAAATTATACCCCATTTTCATGCCGTCTATCTGATAAATATCCACTGTTTTACCAGGCCTACCTTCTTCAAGAAGACGGCTTTTGTGCTTCAACGCATCTTCTACAGGGAACCTATTTACGTTCGTATTAAGGAAACAATCATCTATAGACAAAGGGAATGCCATTCGTTCCTGGACGTATAAAGCCCTATCCTTTTTGACAAGTTCGTCAAGACGTGATTTTATTATTCCAGTATTTTTATCAAAGTCTGAAACTTTTATTTTTATCTTCTTAAGACCGGGAGCATTCTCTACTCCAAGATACTTATCAAGAGTCGTTTCCTTCTTCTCATACGCATGAGACATCTGGGCCGGAACAAAGCATCCGGATTTACATATACGCCATGTTGGTTTAATAACTCTCTTATTTAGAATATCATAATTCATTATAATAAATCCATATTCGTCCGGAGAGTTCATGATTTTCTGTGCATCTTGAGACTTTTCTACATTACCTCCAGTATTATGAGTTATAATACCATTTGCTATATAAGTGTGAGTATCTGATGCAGTGAGGTTGTAAACAGGCTTAATCCCTATATACTCTATCTTGTCTATCCTTTCTATTATCACTCCATCTATATACTTTGATCTAAAAGATCCAAATGTGCTAAAATTAGAACAGAATTTCCTTATAGAGTCAAGTTTCTCTCTTCTATACCCTATATCTGTTCCAATTATATCACAATATTTAAGCATGGATAATTTATCCAATATATTACATACATACGAATCAAGAATAATTGATCTATCTGCTGGGTTTTTAGACGGACTATAAGAAATAGTACTATGTATTCCTAATTTAAAAAGAACATCTTTTACCTCTTCAAGAAGATGCTTATTACAAGAGCCTACACTTATACGATGAAGTTTTTTATCACTATTGGAATAAAAAGTAGCATCAGCATCAAAATACCCCCTAATCATCATAATAACATCCTCTCTCCTATATGAATGTATATTTAATGGAAGTGTTTTGTTTTTTTTAGTCTGACCATATATACCAAGTTCCCTTAACTCATGGCATATACCTTTTATTCTTATTTCCCTATAGTCTTTTCCGTCCTTAGTCTTATACTGTTTCTCTATACAACACTCATATTTAGATCGTATATAATCATACACCTCATCATCACTGGTAGACACAATAGGAGTCTTATCAAAACCATAGCTCCCATCCCCTATTAGAATGCCAACAAGGTATGGATCAAACATTTTTTTATCTCCCCATATATCCACACCATCTGATACACATATTTTACGTCCAACTCTAAGAGAATCAGCCCTTCTAAAATCAGATCCAAAGTACCTAAATTTACCCTTCCTTTTCTTTACAACAGTCAATATGGGATGATCCCCACTACATTCAAGTACCCTTCCTCTTTTTGTTGTTATTCTATAACACTCTTTCTCGGCAGGAGGTTTCATCCATGTTATGTCTTGACTTACAGCTTTTGATGATATATTATCGAATCCTATTATTCCATCTTCTTGTTTTAAATCCTCTATCCTACACGGTTCTCCGTTTGATTTGTACACTATTGTACCAGCACAACAACATCCAGCCATCAAACAAACGCCCCTCATTCTACCATGCATCATATGAGCCGGCCTACCGGCAAGCCATGCTCCAAGCACCGGAAATTTACCTACCTCATCATATATAGACGTATATGGAGTTCCGCCTGCGGTCTTCAATGAGCCTCGCGTCTTTCCATCATCAACGTTGGTGATTCTTATTCTGGCATGAACATCACGTTGATTATTGATGTTTCTTGTACCTAAAACAACTTCTTTAGTCCAGTCGTTACCGGTCCTGTTTATAGTAAGATAAGGAGGAAGATTATCAAGTCCAAACTCAAGATACTCTCCCATATTGGCAAGGTCTTCTTTACTTGCTCCAATAACATTATGCGTCAAATTGTACGTCATTGTAGCATTACGAGCCAGAAGAGAGCTCATTATGGCCGTATTGTGAGTAACGATGTAATTGGTGGTCAAAAATAAATGAGAATCATTATCAACGGTTATACAAGTGGCATGCTCCTTTCCGTATATTGATATGGATCTTATTTTTAATTCCTTACGATTCCTTGATAGTATAAGTTTATTTCCCTCCAATTTAGCATACCAACCTGAAGCCCAAAACATACGTTGTACAAAATTTATGACATCCATGTCAATATGAGACAACGTAAGCTCTTCTTCTCCGGTTACTACGTTTCTGAAAGAACGAATGAAGTTTTCTATAAAATCTTTCTTTTGATCTATGGACGATCTTAAAAACTTCTTACAAACGTATTTATCAAAAAACATATCCCCTCCATAGCCACCGAGATAAGCCGCCAGCATCGAGGCGTAGGCCGACGGCGGAACCGGCAGCTTTGCCGTAGGGTAGTTCAGGGCCTCACCTACTGGAATAGACATACTCTTATAATCCAATCCGGCTATGGCTCTAAGACTCCTAACATGCCATTTTCCTCCATGATTGACACGCCATTGATGATTACCGCAGCAAATAACATTACGACCGTCTTCAAATACGACTCTGTAGGTAGTTACTTTTCCTTGAGGATAGACACCTACGACTTCTACTAAATTCCCTTTATCGTCATATATCTTATCCCCTACAACGATATTTCCTATCATCTTTTCCCGATCCTCAAGATAAAGTATCTCAGAGTCAAGAAGAGCTTTACCAAAACGACGGCACCCGAACATGAATATTCCTTTATTCTCTTCTTCAGCCTGCTTTAGAAATTCGGCAAACATCCATTCATTATCACGAAGCTGAGAATTTCCAGGAATACGATCATCTCCTACGTCAATCATCATCTTCCAGAAATTGATATGCCAATATAGCCAAGGATGGATAAATACACCATTTATGGTAACACCGTTAAGGAGTTTCATAGCCTCATTCTCCCAGAATTGCTTGACATCATCGTCTTGCTCTTCATAAGAATAAAGGTCATTCCATAACGGAATATCGTTACCCATATTTATATAAAGTTCTTTACTATCAAAATTCATGACAAAACTACTTATCGAGCTTGCTCTTAGCTTCATTCTTAACAAAAGACTGAATACCTGATACTGTTTGTCCTCCTTTTAGGCTTTTCTTGTTTTTGGCAGCCTCAAGCTGATTATAGACATCCATTATCCCACACATCTTAATATAAGATTCAGTCCATTGCATTAAGCTATCAGACAAGCTTTTTTGAAACCTAAATTCTTTCTCCCTCTTATCGGAATCTTCTATTTTATCCCAAGGGTTTTCAGATAGATAACGTTCAGCCTTATCTATCTGATCCCTTAGCACAAGAAGTTTCCGATCTACGTAAGAGACATCATCGTTAGTCGGCTTTCTTACCTTCATTATTAACAATTTTTAAAAAAGCCTCATACTGAGACTTAAGCATATTAAACCTGTCTTCAAGAGAAGATGGATCAACACGATACTTACACATGTTTTTTATTCCTTCCTCAACAAATTCTTCCTTGAACATAACAGAATCAGTATTATTATCAACGTACATAATAAAATCCGATTCTCCGTCGTTTACTATCCTGTCAAGAACCTTCTTACTGTCATCATCTATGTTAAGATCATGACCGGCGTTAATAGACAACCTGTAGACGGTCTTGACAGAAGAAGATACTTTCATTATCTCTTGTTGATACAAGTTGGTCATAAACGACTTTTCTTCTAAGTCAATAAAGTCTTCCAACTCTATATCATTTTCCTCATCCTTTTTCCTAATAATATCCTTAGTTAGCTCTTCCATCTCCTCTCCCACCTTGTCTTGTGCAGACAGTAGATGGTTGTAATAAGAAATAAGATGTTTTATATCTGAATCAAAATCAATCTTCTTCATTATCAAGAACCTTTTTATCGTAAATAATAACGTCCATCAACTCCATTGATAAATTATAATCAGCCACTTCAAAAAGCTCGCTGTCTGTCAACGTCCTTAAAAAAGAAACAGACAATCCTCTTTTCTTTGCAAAAGATCTAAGTACAGCATAGAGAATGT
>ENA-ORMX01000460-ORMX01000460.1-human-gut-metagenome-genome-assembly--contig:-NODE-460-length-31047-cov-5.611448_pt1 | contig 31047 bp, 17 predicted proteins | sample MGYA00242108_ERZ509007 | MGnify/ENA primary metagenome ERZ509007 (study PRJEB26280, sample SAMEA2338745) | human gut metagenome | biome: human gut; feature: human-associated habitat; material: faeces...
GTCTCCGGCTCATTCTGCGGTGTTACTGCGCGGATTATAATGCCTTCTTCTTCATTTTTTGAGTATGGTAGCAGACTTGTGCGCAATACATATTTGGGCATATACTTTTGTCGATACACCTTCAAGCTTTTCGCATTCATGGTTAAGCCCGCTTTACACTCAAGCGGATACACCTCCATACCGTCAGAAATAAGGAAGTCGATTTCTGCCGTTGACGAAGAGGTCCAATAATAATTTGTTTGTAGGCGTTTGAACAATTGTAACTCTTGACATACATATTGTTCAGTCAGTGCTCCCTTGAATTCTTCAAATATACGACTACCTTCGAGTATCACTTTAGGCGAAACGCCACTCATACATCTAAGTAACCCTACGTCTAATAAAAACACTTTAAACGACTTTAAGTCGGCATAAGCTTTGAGTGGAACATCCGGCTTGCTAATATTATATGTACGTATAATTTCGCCTGCATCACTCAACCACATTATAGCGTCTTCATATTCTCTTGCGCGAGCTCCATCACGCACCAAACCATAAACAAACTTTTTATTTTCCTTGGCAAGTTGTGATGGTATGCTGTCCCATACATATCTTATCTTCTCTATCATCTGCTTCGGCGCATGCTTGGAGAAATCGTTTTCATAGGCTGCCACTAACTGTTTTTGCACATCTTCAACGTCAAAGAAGTCGTGCGTGTCTAACCATTTCAAAATGGCCGACGGCATACCGCCTATCACGAAGTATTTCTTTAAATAGTCGGTCAGTTTCTCTGTAAATGGATCCAAATCACGATGACCATCTCTTAAAATATAATTTAACAACATCTCCTCTCCATTGGCCAATAGAAACTCATGAAAAGAAAGGGGATAGAGATCAAGAATTTCTACTTTGCCTACGGGAAATGAGGTACCTTCATGCAACGCCACTCCTAACAGAGAACCAGCGCAGCAAATGGCGTATTCGGGTGTTTCTTCTGCAAAATATTTTAATGAAGTTAAGGCTCGTGGCATCTCTTGCACCTCGTCAAAAATTAATAACGTATCGTTAGGCAATATTTTGCTTCCTGTATACACAGATAGCTGTTCAATAATACGTTGTGGCGATAGTGTGCCTTCAAAAATTGCACCTAAAACATCCTTTTGCTCAAAGTTGATATAGCAAACGTTTTTGAAAAACCGCTTACCAAAATCTTTAAGCAACCAGGTTTTGCCTACCTGTCGTGCACCTCGAAGGATAAGGGGCTTACGGTCGCATTTTTCTTTCCATTTTAGTAGTTGGCTTATAAGTATTCTTTCCATCTTTGTTCTTTTTTTTGCAAAAATACTAACAATCAGCAAATTATGACAACATTATCACATTTTGCAGACGACTTTTAACTAATATTATCACATTTTCCTAACGACTTTTCAAACAATCATCACATTTTCCTAACGACTTTTCAGACAATCATCACATTTTCATGACGACTTTTCTAATAATCATCACATTTTCATGACGACTTTTCCTTAAAGTTTGAGCACTTACTACCCCAAAAAGAAGAAAAAGAAGAAAGAAAGGCACCGACTCTGATGACGAATACGACACCAGGGAACAACGATATCGACGGTGGCGTGTTGTGATGGCTGATTCTTTAAAATACTGCTTTACCGCAGCAATGTATGAGCATAACCATTAAAAAACACTTGATTTAAAACAAACCTTTGCGTTTGTCGTGTCGATATAGCAAAAGAAAGGCCAAAAGGAAGAATGGAGGTAGATAATCGATGGTTTTTGGCAGAAGGTTAGAAAATTATATGTATCTTTGTCTTTGAAATCTAAGAATGAACTCAAAAAGTGTTGCAAATATCTATTAAACCCGAAAACTGCAGCTTGAGAGGTTCTCACAACTAAACATATAATTATGCTTAAACAAATTATTAACGGCCGCATCCTTACACCTCAGGGATGGCTTGAAGGTGGCTCAGTAATTATCGACGGCAATAAAATTAAGGCCGTGTCAAACAGCGATCTCTTTATTGTAGACGCACAAATAATCGACGCTAAAGGCTGTTATGTAGTGCCTGGCGGTATTGAAATGCACGTGCATGGCGGTGGCGGACGCGACTTTATGGAGGGCACAGAAGAGGCTTTCCGCGTGGCCATTAATGCTCACATGAAGCACGGTACCACCTCAATATTCCCCACCCTGTCGTCTTCAACTGTGCCCATGATTGAGGCAGCTTGCGAAACCTGTCAGAAGATGATGAACGAGGAGAACAGCCCTGTGCTCGGTTTGCACCTCGAAGGCCCCTACTTCAACCCCAAACAGGCTGGCGCACAAATTCCTGAGTGGATTAAGGCTCCTGTGGCCGAAGAATATGAACCCCTACTTGAAAAATATCCTTGCATCAAGCGCTGGGACGAGGCTCCTGAGCTGCCTGGCTCAATCGAGTTTATCAAGGCTTGTTGCAAGCACGGCGTGTTAGCCTCTATCGGCCATACACGCGCTACCTATAAAGATGTGGTAGCCGCCCACAATGCGGGCATGATGCACGCCACACACTTCTATAACGCCATGCCAGTGGTATATAAAGAGCACGAGTTTAAAGTGCCTGGCACCGTAGAGAGCGTTTATGCACTGCCTGAAATGACGGTTGAGGTGATTGCCGACGGCATACACGTGCCCCCCGTTATGTTACGCGTGGTTTATCAAATTAAGGGTGTAGAGAAGACAGCCCTCATCACCGACTCGCTGGCTTGTGCCGCAAGCGACGAGGGTGTAGCCTTCGACCCCCGCGTTATTCTTGAAGATGGTGTGTGCAAACTGGCCGACCACTCGGCACTGGCAGGCTCTATCGCCACCATGGACCGTCTCATACGCACCTGCGTGAAGATGGCAAACATACCTATGGCCGACGCTTGCCGTATGGCCAGCGAAACGCCTGCTAAAATTATGGGCGTATTCGACCGTAAGGGCTCGCTGGAAGATGGCAAAGATGCCGACATCATGATGTTCGACGACGATCTCAAGCTCACCTACGTTATGCAGATGGGTAACGAGGTTACCAACGAACTGTAATGAGGGTTTAGCAAGCGCTTATCATCACTCGTCAACTCGTCAACTTGTTAACTCGTCAACTCGTCAACTTGTCAACTCGTCAACTAATAAAAAATATGCTGAAGCAAATAGTCAATGGCCGCATCCTAACCCCAAAGGGGTGGCTCGATGGCGGATCCGTAATCATCGACGGCAATAAGATTAGAGCCGTGTCAAATATCAACTTACACGTCGTAGGTGCTGAAATTATCGATGCCAAAGGCTGCTATGTAGTGCCTGGAGGAATTGATATGCACACACACGGCGGTTGTGGTCGCGACTTTGTAGAGGGCTCGGAAGAAGCCTTCCGCACTGCTGTCAGCGCCCATGTAAAACATGGCACCACAGCAATGTATCCCACACTGTCAACATCGACAGTGCCTATGATAGAAACAGCTTGTAAAACATGCCAAAAACTGATGGACGAGGAAGATAGCCCCGTGCTTGGTTTGCATATTGAAGGCCCCTATCTGAACCCTGCTCAGGCACGTGTGCTCGACCCAGAACTGAGCAAAGCACCCGAACCCGAGAAGTATGAGCCACTGCTCGACAATAATCCCTGCATCAAACGCTGGGACGAGGCTCCTGAGCTGCCTGGCTCAATCGAGTTTATTGAGGCTTGCCGACATCATGGAGTGCTCACCGCTCTCACCTGTACGCACGCTACCTTTGAAACGGTAGAGGCAGCACATAATGCAGGCATGACCCACGCCGCCCATTTCTATAACGCCATGCCAGTGGTGTATAAGGAGCACGAGTTTAAGGTGCCTGGCACCGTTGAGAGCGTGTATGCCTTGCAAGATATGACGGTAGAAACCATTGCCGATGGCATACATGTGCCCCCTGTGATGCTGCACGTGGTATATCAGATTAAGGGTGTAGAGAAGATGGCGCTCATCACTGACTCGCTGGCGTATGCTGCTTGCAATGGCGAGGTTACCTGCGAGCCCCGCGTTATCCTTGAAGATGGCGTGTGCAAGCTGGCCGACCACTCGGCATTGGCAGGTTCTATCGCCACCATGGACACCCTTATTCGCACCAGTATCTTGAAGGCCGAAATCCCAATGATTGACGTCTTCCGCATGGCCAGCGAAACGCCTGCCAAGATTATGGGTGTGTTTGACCGCAAGGGTTCTATCGAAGAAGGTAAAGATGCCGACATCATCATGTTTGATAAGGATATCAACCTTACCTATGTGATGCAGATGGGCCACGAGAAGACCAACTGTCTGTAAGAAATTTAATTATCTATAAATGTTTATGCGCCCTGTAAAGGCTAAAGGCCCATTTGTTTATGGCTTTTGTCTTTACAGGGCGTGTTGTGTTTCAGAAAAGAAAATCATAAAATAATATAAAGCACAAGTTTGCAACCCAATTGCAAAATTAAAGTAGTAATTTTGCATTATGAAATCATCCGTACGCAAATATTTGGCGGCATTAGCCACTATGGTGTTGCTCATGCTCGTGCTTTTTCCCCACCATCATCACGAGGGTGGAGCGTTTTGCGTGTCGGTACAGATGTGCCAAAAAGATGGGCGCATAAACGATGAGCACACACATCATTGTCACAACCTAAAGCTTGAACAGCACCACCTGTTCTTACCCATAGGCCAAAAAGATTTTGCTAAACAGCTGGCTCATGATAATATGGGCGGAGGCTTTGGCGGAGGAACCCCTTTGTGCCTTTCTCCCGACTTTTGGAACAATCATTATTTTTATTCATATCTTTTTGCAACTACTGGCACAAACGGTTTTGTGTCGGCCGATGCTGCATTGCTGGCTGGCTGCCACGCCAGGCACTGGAAACGACGCGGCCCTCCTACTCTTGTTGTATTGTAAAAACTCAAGTTTCGCATGTCTATGACATGCTGTTGGTTTTGCCGCTTGCCTAAGCAAGAACTGGGCAATTATCATCATACTGACAACCCAAAAATACAACAAGAACAATGAACATAAAATATTTAAGCGTGTGCATGGCTGCTATTGCAGCTATGTCGTTTCTGGCGTGTCATGGTGTTCACGATGACCATGACCACGATCACGACCATGATGCCGACGAGCATGAAACCACTAAAGCCGATGCCCATGACGAGCACGGCACCGACGATATTCATTTTACCGATGCACAAGCCAAGGCGTGCGACCTGAAGGTTGAAACGCTGCAGCCCTCAACCTTTGCCGAAGTGGTGCACGTGAGCGGACGTGTGCTACCTGCTCAGGGAGCCGAGGCTACGGTAACGGCTACGATGCCAGGCATAGTAAGTTTTACTGGAAAGAGCCTGACCGAGGGCGTGGCTGTAAACGCAGGAAAAACACTGTTTGTGATTGATGCCCAACAGATGGCCGACGGCAACCCCGCTGCCGTGGCACAGAGCGAAGCCAAGGCCGCCAAGCTGGCCTATGAGCGCGCTAAGAAATTGGCCACCGACCACATTATCTCGCAACGCGAACTGGAAGATGCGCGCCAACGTTATGAGGCAGCGTCGGCCACGGCTAAGAGTTTAGGGTCGGCAGCGCAACGTCGCGCTATGTCCACCCCCATCAGTGGCTATATTAAAAACCTGCTCGTAAAACCTGGCGACTATGTATCGGCGGGTCAGGCCTTGGCCACGGTAACGCAAAGCCGACATGTGCAGCTGCGTGCCGATGTGCCCGAACGCTGCTATGGCATGTTGCCACACATTGTATCGGCCAACTTCCGCATGGCTTACGACAGCGACCATCGCATCTATTCAATCAGCGAGTTGGGTGGCCGACTGGTGTCGAAGGGAAAAGCCTCTGACACCGACGACTTCTTTGTGCCCGTCATCTTCGAGTTTAACAACAGTGGCGACATTGTGGCAGGTAGCTTTGCTGAAGTATATCTGCTCGGTGCGCAGCGCAGCGGTGTGCTGGCCGTACCGTCGGCAGCGGTAACCGAGGCACAGGGCCTTTTCTTTGTATATGTACAGACGGGCCACGACGTATATCGCCGTGTAGAGGTAAAGACAGGTGCCACCGATGGCAAACGTATCGAGATATTGGGCGGCCTGAAGGCTGGCGACAAGGTGGTAACACAGGGTGCCACACAGGTGCGCTTAGCGGCCAGTGCCAGCGTTGTGCCAGAGGGACATCATCACTAAGTTTAGTTGACGAGTGACGAGTAAACAAGCAGACAAGGAGATTTGCTTTTCCTTGATAATTGCTGTTTGCAAAGCATAAAACCAACAAGGCAAATCTCCTCGTCAACTATCTTACATATCGAAGATATAGGGTTTAAACCATTATTTACCGAATTAACATTCAAGAATTGTGCTAAACAAGATAATATCTTTTTCATTGCATAACCGCCCTGTCATCCTTTTCTTCAGCGTGCTGCTGATGATAGTGGGAATATGGACGGCAAGCAAGATGGAAGTGGATGTCTTTCCTGACCTCAACGCCCCCACCGTGGTGGTGATGACCGAGGCGCAGGGCATGGCATCAGAAGAGGTAGAACGCCTCGTAACCTTCCCGATAGAAACCGCTGTAAATGGCGCCACCGATGTGCGCCGCGTACGATCATCGTCTACCACAGGCTTCTCAGTGGTGTGGGTAGAATTTGATTGGGGAACCGACATCTATCGTGACCGACAAATTGTGTCAGAGAAGTTGGCCACCATTGGCGACGCCTTGCCCTCAGGCGTAGGACAGCCCACGCTGGGCCCACAGTCGAGCATCTTGGGCGAGGTGATGTTTATTGGCTTAACGGCCGACTCAACCTCGCTGGGCGACCTGCGCACCTTGGCCGACTGGACCATACGTCCGCAGCTGCTCTCTACGGGTGGCGTGGCACAGGTAACGGTGATGGGTGGCGACCTGATGGAATATCAGATACGCTTGCACCCCGAACGTATGCGCCATTATGGTGTTACGCTTACACAGGTGATGGATGCCACCCGCAACATGAACCGCAATGCCTCGGGTGGTGTGCTGTATGAGCGCGGAAACGAATATATTGTGCGCGGTATGCTGTCAACCAGCAGTACCCAGCAAATGGGGCAAGCCGTGGTGGGCACTACCCCCAAGGGGCAACCCATTGTGTTGTCCGACATTGCCGATGTGCAGATGGGCCCGAAGAGCCCCAAGATGGGTTTGGCCTCAGTGTCGGGCAAGCCAGCCGTACTGCTCACCGTTACCAAGCAGCCGTCAACCAGCACGCTGGAACTTACCGAGAAACTGGATGCCGTGGTGGCACAGATGCAAGCGTCATTGCCTAAAGATATAAAGGTAAACACGCAGCTCTATCGTCAGCAAAACTTCATCGACTCGTCTATCTCAAATATTAAGAAGTCGCTGATTGAGGGTGGCATCTTCGTGGTGCTCGTCCTGTTCATCTTCTTGATGAACGCTCGCACCACCATTATCTCGCTCGTCACCATTCCCTTGTCGTTGCTCATCACCATGCTGGTGCTGCACGCTATGGGCCTCACCATCAACACTATGAGCATTGGCGGTATGGCCATTGCCATTGGTTCGCTGGTTGACGATGCTATTGTTGATGTTGAGAACGTGTTTAAACGCCTACGCAAAAACGCCCTTCTGCCTAAGGAACAACGGCAAAGCAAAATCGACGTTATCTTTCATGCTTCGCACGAGGTGCGTATGCCCATTCTCAATTCAACACTTATCATCGTGGTGAGCTTCATACCCCTGTTCTTCCTTTCAGGACTCGAGGGCCGCATGCTGGCACCGCTGGGCATCAGCTTCATTGTTTCGTTGTTTGCCTCTACGCTGGTAGCCCTCACCCTTACTCCTGTGCTCTGCGCCTATCTGCTTACCGACCCTCAACAAGACGGTCAGCATGCGCGCACCGAAGAGCCACGCTGGGTGCGAGCCATGAAGATGCGCTACGAACAGCTGCTCATAAAAGTGCTTGATGGCCCCAAGCGTGCCATCTTGATAGGCACAGGCGCTGTGGTAGCCCTCACCCTGGTGCTGTTCTTCAGTTTAGGACGTTCGTTCTTGCCGCCCTTCAACGAGGGGTCGTTCACCATCAATGTGAGCACGCTGCCAGGCGTGTCGTTTGAAGAGAGCGACCGCATAGGCGAGCAGGCCGAGAAGCTGCTGTTACAGGTGCCCGAGGTGAAGGATGTGGCACGCAAGACAGGCCGTGCCGAGCTCGACGAGCATGCCCTGGGCGTGAATACCAGCGAGATGGAGGTGCCCTTCGCACTGAAAGACCGTAGTAAAGACGAGGTGATGGCCGACATTCGTGCCAAACTGCGCACGCTGCCTGGCGTAAACGTAGAGATAGGACAGCCCATCTCGCACCGCATCGATGCCATGCTGTCGGGCACCAAGGCGGGCATTGCCATCAAGGTTTTTGGCCCCGACCTCACCACCCTACACTCGCTGGGCATGCAGATACAGCAAGCCACACACGACATTGAGGGTGTGACCGACCTTAACGTAGAACAACAGGTTGAACGCCCACAGCTCATCATACGCCCACGCCGTACGTTGCTGGCCAGCTATGGCATCACCTTGCCACAGTTTGCCGAGTGTGTAAACGTGGCCTTAGGTGGCGAGGTGGTGAGCCAAGTGCAAGATGGCGGCAAGACCTTCGACCTCACCGTGCGCATGGCCGACGAAGATATCAACTCGATAGACCATATTCGCGATATGCTTATCGACACGGGCGATGGCCGACAGGTGGCTTTCTCTGACATGGCCGACATCGAATCGTCGGCAGGCCCCAACACCATTAGTCGTGAGAACGCACAACGCAAGTTGGTGGTATCGGCCAATGCACAGGGGCGCGATATGCGCAGCGTGGTAAACGATATGCGCCAAGCCATTGAAACAAAGGTGAAGATGCCCGACGGCTACCGCGTTGAATATGGCGGACAGTTTGAGAGCGAAGCCGCTGCCTCGCGCCTGTTGTTGGGTCTCTCGGTGGTGAGCATCATCGTTATCTTACTGCTGCTTTACCTGCAGTTTCGCTCATGGAAGCAGAGTGTGGTGGTGCTGCTGAACCTGCCGCTCGCCCTCATAGGTGGCGTTATGGCGCTGGTGGTAACGGGTGGCGTCATCAGCATACCCGCCATCATTGGCTTCATCTCGCTCTTTGGCATGGCCACACGTGGCGGTATGCTGCTGGTTGATAAGTATAACGAATTGTCCAGCCATGGCCTCTCCCATCGCGAGGTGGTGGTGCGTGGCTCGCTCGACCGTTTGCTGCCCATTCTTATGACGGCGCTCAGTTCGGGCTTGGCCCTCATCCCCTTAGCCTTAGGCAGCCACCTGCCTGGCAATGAGATACAAAGCCCCATGGCACAAGTAATGCTGGGTGGCTTGCTCACCAGCACACTGCTCAACCTTATTATTGTGCCACTCATGGCGCCAATGAAGGTGCAGAAAGAAAACAACGTTACTGTATAAAACCATTTTTGATCATAAAATGACACATATCATATATAAAAATGTCATGGCTTCGCTCTTGCTCTCGGCGTCGGTTCTAACGGCGTGGGGGCAAGAGGCCGAGGCCATGAAAAGAGGCGACGCAGAGGCCGTGCCCACAACCTCGTTCACGGTTTGGGCCAATGAAATGCAAGCCATAGCCCGTAACAACACTACATTGAAGGCCATGCACGCCCAACTGCAAGCCACCTTACTGGCCAACAGTGCCGACTATGCCCTACCCGACCCTGAAGCCGAGGTGGCCTATATGTTTGGTAGCCCTAAGGGGGTAGAGCCTCGCACCAATGTGGCCGTAACACAGTCGCTCGACTGGGGCGTGCTCACAGGGCGTCGTCGCAAGCTATCAAAGGCAGCCAATACAGCCGCCATGGCCGAATATAGAGTAGCATTTCAGAAGGTGATGAGCGAGGCCGATGCCGCCCTTGTGCAGATGGTTTACTACAACCGTTTGCAGGCAGAACTGGAAACCCGCTGCCACGAGGCGCGCAACATTATGCTGATGTATGAAAAAAAATATACCGATGGCGACGTAAACCTTATTGAACTGAATAAGGTGAGGTTAAACACAGCGGTGAGTGAGGCCGAACTGCAACGCGCCAAGGCCGACCGTGCCGCCGTGGCACAAACCTTGCAACGCCTGAATGGAGGAGCACTCATCACCATGCCCGACACCGTTTACCCTGCCACCTCTGCGCTACCACCGCTGGCCACACTGAAAGAGGCCATGCCACACACTGCTGCCATGGCACAGGCCGAAGCCTCGCTGGCACAGAGCACAGCAGCAGTAAAATTGGCCAAGGTTGAAGGCATGCCCGAGTTTACGGTGGGCTTTCAGGGCGAATACATCAAAGACAACAACTATAGCGGTCCGAGCATAGGCCTTTCCATCCCTCTGTGGGGCAACACCCGTCGCAAGGTGAAGGCAGCACGTGCCACACAGGTGGCCAGCCAGCTGAGCCTGGCCGACGCTCGCCAACAGCAGCAGTCAACACTCGACCAGCTTTACATGCAAGCCACTGACCTTAACGCCACTACTCAGCAACTGAAGGACCACCTTGCCGCTACAACCAACGATGCCCTCTTGCGTCGCTCGCTTGAGGCAGGACAGCTGTCGGTGCTCAATTATCTTCTTGAACAGTCGTTCTACTATTCGGCTCGCACAGCATTGCTTGAGGCCGAACGCGATGCACAATTGGCCGTGTCGCAGGTGCGAGCACTGATGTATTAAGCTGTACATTGCGAGCATATCCCCCAAAAAGAAAGAACAACAAGAACATCCTTTTTTCCAAACACACAACTATGTGTTACCGAGGAAAAAAAGATGTTCTTGTTGTTCTTTTATTATTTAATATTGTATAGTTCTTAGCGCGACAACAGATGCATCTCGCCCAAGACAAAGAGCAAGGTGTAGCCCAGCACCAAACCAATGATACCCATGGTAACACCAATCTTCATCATCTGCTTTTGTTCAACCAAACCCGTTGAGTGAGCAATAGCATTAGGAGGCGTACTGATAGGCAGCGCCATAGCTACCGATGCCGCCACAGCAATGCCGATGAGCACGGTGGGGGTGCCACCAATACCGTTGAGCGACGAGCCCATGCCCTTGCACACCACGGCAAGGATAGGCACCAGCAGCGCTGCGGTAGCCGTGTTTGAAATAAAGTTGGAGAGCAGGTAGCAGATAAGGCCCGAGATGATTAGGATGGCCAACGCCGACCATGATCCGAAGGGAATACTCTTAATAGCGTTCTCGGCCAGACCCGACTCGTTCAAGGCCAAACCCAGTGCAAAGCCACCAGCCACCATCCAGATAACGCTCCAGTTAATGTCTTGCAGGTCTTTAGCCGTTACCACACCCGTAATGGCAAACACCACGATGGGCAGCATAGCCACAGTATTGGCACCCACGCCAGTTACCTTATCCAGCATCCACAGTGCCACCGTAATAATGAAGGTTATAGCCACTACCGCGGTGCGCCAGTTGTGCTGCAGCTCGCCACCAATGGTAAGATGAATATTCTTTTTTGTGAAGGGGAAAAACTTCTTCAGCAGCATCCAGCCAATGAGCAGCAGCACAATGGTGAGCGGCATCATAAAAGCCATCCACTCGCCAAAGCCCAAGTTAAGGTCAAGGCCATTGGGGTCGTTCAGATATTTCAGTGCAATGGCGTTGGGTGGTGTGCCGATGGGTGTACCCATACCACCTATGTTGGCGGCTACGGGTATCGACAATGTCAGTGCAATGCGTCCTTTACCATCGGGGGGCAATGAGCGAAACACGGGGGTAAGGAAGGTAAGCATCATGGCCGCCGTGGCCGTGTTGCTCACAAACATTGAGAACACGCCCGTGATGAGGATGAAGCCCAGCAGCACGTTTTCGCTCTTTGTGCCAAAAGGCTTTATCAGCGTGCGTGCCAGCAGCACATCAAGGCCCGACTTAGTGGCGGCAATAGCCAAGATAAAACCACCCAAGAACAAGATGATGATAGGGTCGGCAAAAGTAGCCATAATAGAGGCGTGGCTCAGCAGTTCGCTCTTGTCAATGCCCTCACGCATAAAATTAAACGCGCTGTTCGAAGTGGTGAACAGCAACAATCCGATAACACTCACCGATGTTGCCCATGAGGGTATAGCCTCGGTTATCCACAAGATGGTGGCCAAAGCAAAAATGGCAATAATGCGTTCTTGCACCACCGTAAGGCCGTCGATGCCATAGGCGTCGAGAGGAAGGTTCCATAACACAGCGGTAATGATGGCCGCTATCGTAAACATGATGGCCTTCCTCACATTAAAGGAGCCATCCAGCAGGGCTTTTGTTTCTTTAGGCATAATAATGTTTTTAGTTTTTATTTTTAGGTATTTTCTTTTTTTCATGCTCATGCATACAACGCATGGCTACATCTACACTAAGCCAGCGAGTGTGTGCATTTTAGCTATAACTGTGCATTTTAGGTATAACATTGCAAAGGAAAAGAAAAAACTTGATAATAGCAAATATTTTCAATACCCTTTTTTCTTTACCACTGCTTTTTAAACGAATGTTAACCTTTTAGCCCTGTAAGATAAGTTCAAGGTCAACTACATCGAGCCACGCACCAAACTTGCGTCCCACCTCTTTAAAACACGACCTTTGTTCAAAGCCCAGCGCCCGGTGCAGGGCTATGCTACCCTCGTTACCTCCTGTTATACAAGCTATCAGCGCATGAAAGCCTTGCGCCCTGCACTGTTCAATAAGCTGCTGCATAAGCCGCTTTCCTATGCCCCTATGACAATAATCGGGGTGCAGATAGATGGTGGTTTCAAGCGTTTGGCTATAAGCCACGCGCTCTTTCCATAGGTGCGCATAGCAGTAGCCCACCACGTGGCCCTCGTGTTCATAAACAAGGTAGGGATATTGGGCCGATATGCTGGTAATGCGGTGCAGCATGTCGGCCGTGGTTACAGCTTGCGTTTCAAAACTAATGTTGGTGTTTAGCACATAATGGTTATATATGTGGGCAATGGCCTGTGCATCAGTAGCGTTTACGTTTCTTATCATTGTTCATATGTTTTTTGCAAAGTCAGAAGTATGTTTCTACACACCCTCCTGTTCAATGTTTTTCATTATCGCGTTACCACGAAGTGTTCTTTCAGACGAATATCTGACGACGAGGCACCTACCAGCACCTCAAATTCGCCGGGCTCTACCACACGTTTCATCTTCTGGTTGATGAGCGAAAGCTCGTCGAAGCCAAGGGTAAACTCAATGCGCTGACTTTCGCCCGCATCAAGGCACACCTTCTTGAAAGCACGAAGCTGCAAAGGTGGCTGCGACACCGTGGCAGCGCGGTCAGAGAGGTAAAGCTGCACCACCTCGTGACCACTGCGATCGCCAGTGTTCTTAACGGTGAGCGACACACGCACGGCACCCGAACCTTCAGAGAGCGACACCGTAAGCGGCTCAACCAGCGGCATGATAGAGGGTTCGGCGTTAGGGGTAATGGTGAGATCAGAATAAGCAAACTGTGTGTAGCTCAAGCCATAACCAAAGGGATAGAGCGGTGCACCCTTCTCGTCCATATAGTCGCGTTTTATGTTTTGACTGTAATAAACAGGCAGCTGACCCACGCTGCGCGGGATGCTGACAGGCAGACGACCCGATGGATTGACATCGCCAAACAGAATAGAGGCGATAGCCTTGCCACCCTGCTCGCCTGGATACCATGCTGTGAGCAAGGCGTTGGCCACCTCAGCGGCGCGGTTCATGAGCAGCGGACGGCCCTCAATATACACAATAACGAGCGGCTTGCGCGTCTTTGCCACCGCCTCGATAAGCTGTTCTTGCTTACCTAAAAGCGACAGCGTAGCACGGTCGAAACCTTCGCCACACTCCATGTCAGAGAGCGTCTTGCTCTCGTCGACAGTGGCGGCACCCGTAGCAATATACTTTGTTTTAAAGTCGCGAGCGCTCGATCCGCCCACCACCAGCACCACAGCGTCGGCACCTTCGGCAGCACGCACAGCAGCGGGAATGTCGGCCGATGTGGTATCGCGAATGGCACATCCACGCTCATACACCACCTCCACATTGCCTCCTGCCACGGCACGAATGCCATCAAGCACCGTGCTAATTTCTTCACGAGGCTGCGGAGCCGTATAGTCGCCCAGCTGGTTATAAGGCATATCGGCATTAGGGCCTATCACGGCAATGCGCTTCATTGTTCGGCTCAAGGGCAAGATGCCATCGTTCTTCAGCAGCACGGTGCCCTCTTCAGCCACCTTCTGTGCCAACTTCTTATGTTCAGTAGAACGGCATACCTCGCGGGCACGCTTGGGCTGAACGTAGGGGTTATCGAATAGGCCGAGGCGGAACTTCATCGCTAAGACATTAGACACGGCACGGTCAAGGTCAGCCATGGTGATAAGGCCCTCGTCAAGGGCTTTCTTCAGGTTCTTGCCAAAGGCGCCACCGCCGAGGTCCATGTCGAGGCCAGCCTTCAAGGCCAACACCGCAGCCTCTTTGTTATTGGCAGCAGCCCCCATGCCAGCAATGCCATCAACCGACAACAGGTCGCTATACACAAAGCCATTAAAGCCCCATTCGCCACGCAACATATCGGTAAGCAAGTGGCGGTTTGAGGTGCAGGGTATGCCGTCGATGCTGTTATACGATGTCATGACCGTGCCAGCGCCAGCCTTCACCGCTTTCTCAAAAGGCAGCAATAGCTGCGAGCGCAAGAGGCGTTCGCCAGCATACACGGGACCACCATTGTGTCCGCCCTCAGGCACACCATAGGCAGCAAGATGTTTCAGCGTGCAGATAACGTGTTGCTTGTCGGCACTGTTGTCGCCCTGCATACCACGCACCACGGCTGTGCCCAACACCGAGGTAAGCCAAGGGTCTTCGCCAAAGGTTTCTTCCATGCGCGACCAGCGCGGCTCGCGAGCCACGTCGAGCACGGGTCCATAGCCTATGTTTGAACCTTGTGCAGCCGCCTCAAGGCCAATGGCCGAACCCATATCATATAGCAACGAAGGGTTCCAGGTAGATGCCGCTGTAAGCGACGTGGGGAACACCGTGGTGCCAATGGCCATGTGGCCATGCGGACACTCTTCGGCAAAGAGGATAGGTATGCCGAGGCGTGTTTGTTCTACGGCATAACGTTGCAGCGCGTTAATAGCCTTAGCCGAGAGTTCGGGGTTCAAGCCTGTTTCCAGCGTCTTCTGTGTCCAAGGGTCGGCACGCAGCACAGCCCAGAACGAGCCTATGGGCACCTCGTTCATCTTCTGCTTAAACAAGGCCGAAGGCTCAACGCTGTTTTTGCCCGTCTTTGTGTACATCTCCCATCCCAGCGGACAGATAAGCTGTCCCACCTTCTCCTCTACCGTCATGCGGCTGATAAGGTCGGCCACACGTGCCTCGATGGGTTGCGTAGCTTGCTTATAGACGGGCAGCGCAGTTTGTTTGCGAGCCGCCTTTGTGGTGGCCTTTTTCTGTGCCATTAAGGGCATGGCAATCAGAACTGCGCAGGCCAATGTAATATGTTTGATGTTCATTATTTAATATCTAAAAGTTTAAGTGAAAGAAAGCCAAAAAGAGGAGGCGCTAAACAAAAGCACCTCCTCTTTCTTGTTTATCTAATAATCAAATGTGTCTTTAGGCGCATTACTCCTTAGCATAACCTTCGTTCTGCACAAGCAGTTTGTTACGCTGAAGCTCAGTAAGCGGGAACGGCCATACAAGGTCAGTAGCCTTGAAGGTAGCACCCGAAGCGTTTGTAGCACCCACGAGGTTAACGTAGTCAACCTTACCCTTGGTGTCAGCAGAAACTTCGGGGAACATCTTTGTACGCAAGCAGTCGTCCCAAATCTTAAACTCGAGCGGGAACTCGCGCAGACGCTCTGTCCAGCAAGCGTGGATGAAGTCGTCCTTAGACAGACCCATCAAAGCGGTCTTAATCTGCTCAGCGGTCTTGCCCTCAGTGTTAGCACGAGCCTGTACCTGTGCCAGATAGCCAGCAGCCTCGTCGGTAACAGCGCCACCAGCCTGTACGATAGCCTCAGCAGCGTCGAGCAGAGCCTCTGAATAGCGGAAGAAGTTGAAATCTTTGGTACCCTGACCAGTCTTCATCATAGCCTCTTCGTCATAATAATACCAGCAACCAGGCTCAGTAGAGTGCCAATTCTTCACTACACCCTTTTTGTTAGTAAAGGTGAAATCCCAGTGGAAGAACTGGTTGGGCTGTACACGCAGGTCTTTAGCATCATAAACATTGAGGAAGCGAGTAGAGGCACCATAAACGCGACGACTCAAACTGAATGTATCAAAGATACCCTCTGCTGTACCAGAGAAAGCATAGGTAGGCCACCAACCACTGGTGCTGATAGTAGCATTATACTCGTAAGCATAGATAACCTCGTCCAAACCATCGGTAGAGCGAAGTTTATTGAAAGCACTGTTCATAGCGAGGTCGCCATTAGCAGTAAGAGCGTGACCTGAGTTAAGCACAGTCTTCACGCTGTTTGCAGCATCGCTATACTTACCTTCCTGCATATAAACAGAGGTGAGCAACATAGCAGCAGCATACTTACCTACCTTATTTCCATTTTCATAGAATTTCTTTGCGGGAAGACCGTTTACAGCATCTTTCAAATCTTGCTCAATCAGTGCATATACATCGGTTGCAGGCGACTTAGCAATTTGCAGTTCAGCAGTGGCATCAGCATAAGGCTCTTTAATCAAAGGCACATCGCCAAAATACTTTACCAATGTGAAATAGTTAAAAGCACGGAAGAATTTTGCCTGAGCAATCAGTTCGTTACGTGTTTCTTCTGACATTGTGATGTTTCCAGCACGCTGTATTACAGTGTTGGCAATACGGATAGCTTTATAGCTGTTGGTGTACAAACTGCTGAAGCTTTCAGATACTGTATTAGTATTTTCCTGACGTGTCAACGTACGAGCATAAGCACATGTACGTTCCTGGCCTTCATACTCATTGCTGAAATAGCCTGTAAGCATACCACCCAGTGTAGAGCATGGGCCCATGTATGCGCTACCAGCACCTGACAACTCCGACGGGGCACCAGTGCGGTACAAAGATGTCACCATCGATTCGACATCGCTCTGCAGCGTGGGGAACACCTCATCTGTTTTTGTCGTACGGTTTTCCTCGTCAAGCCAGCTTTCGCAAGATGAAAATCCTACAAGGCAAGCACAGGCTATGGCTGCTATATATAATTTCTTTTTCATTGCTTTTGTTCTTTTTAGTGTGCACCCTTTTGCAAGGGCACACAAGTGTTACATGAATATTGCTTTGACAATTTTACAATTAACCTCTTAGATTAGAATGCTACGCTAAGACCCAGTGTGAAGGTTCTTGCTCTTGGATAAGAGAAGAAGGCAGCGTTCTGTCCAAACTTGCTACCCATAGAGTCGGTCTGTGAGGTAGTCTCGGGATCGAAGCCATTGAAATCGCTTGAGCAGAGCATGAACAGGTTGTTAGCACTTGCGTAAACGCGGAGGCCAGAGAGACCGAGAGGCTTGATAAGACTACGGTCGAAGGTATAGCCAATCTGCAACATGTTGCAACGCAGATATGAACCGTCAACAATCCAAGCAGAATCGATAGTGGTGTCCTGACCAGCGTGGTTGGTGTTGCTCAGATAAATCATCTGCTCCATAGCGCCGGGGTTAGTTCCATTGTAAGCGTCATACAGAATGTTGCTCAAACCGTTGGTAATGCCGAAGCGGTCGTATGTAGAGTGGTAGAACTGCTGCATGGTTTCAACGCCCCATACAAACTGCATATCGAGGGTAAGATCCCAGTTCTTGTAGTTGAAGGTGTTCACCCAGCTACCGGTCCAATCAGGAATACCCTTACCCAGGATTTCCTTTGTCTCAGTACGCTTAGCACGACCTACCTGCTTCTGCTCGCACTTGCCAGCAGCAAAGTCTTCCTTGGTCCAAACGCCGAGACGACGATAACCATAGAATGAACCCATGCTCTCGCCTACGCGCAGCACGCCTTCGTAGCCACCTACCCAGTTCATCAAACCTATGTCTGCGTTTGTTTCGCCCAGCTTGGTGATTTCGTTCTTATTGTAGTTGAGGTTCAGAGTAGAAGTCCATGTAAAGTCCTTTGTACGGAACGGAGTAGCGCTAATCATGATGTCGAGACCCTGGTTCTTAACAGAACCGATGTTCTTGAATACAGAGGTATAACCTGTTGAATGAGGAACAGGGCAGTCGAGCAACAGGTCGGTGGTCTTCTTGTGATAGTAAGAAATGTCGAAGTTCAAACGATCCTGGAACAAACCGAGGTTGAAGCCGAGGTCAAACTGTGCGGTCTTCTCCCACTTCAAATCCTTATTGCTGAATTTGTTTGCGTATGAATAAGGAACGCGAGTACCACCCTGCAGCAATGTACCAGTGGTTACAGTAGACAATGACTGATAGGGATCAATCTCTGAGTTACCAGTAATACCGAAGCTGGTGTGCAATTTCAGGTTGCTGATAGCCTTGATATCCTTCATAAAGTCTTCCTGAGAGATGTTCCAAGCAAGACCTGCTGAGGGGAAGAACGCATACTTGTTGTTCTTACCAAACTTAGATGAACCGTCGGCACGAGCGGTGAAGGTAGCTGAGTAGCGATCTTTCAAAGTGTAAGCCAAACGGAGGAAGTAAGAGTTCATGCGCCAGCGGTTCCAGCTTGACTCGGGTGAGTTAGGCTTAGTACCAGCACCCATATTGAAGGTCTTGAAGAAGTCGTCAGTGAAGCCCTGAGTGTACATGTAGTTGTAGTCGTATGTGCGCTCCTGCCAAGAGAGACCAGCCATTGCGTTGATACGATGAATATCAAATACCTTATTATAGGTAAGGTAAGTTTCCTCCTGCCAGTAGAGCACGTCGGTGTTACCGATAGAGGCACGTCCCTGCTCGCCCTGTGACAGGTTAACGAGGTCGCGTGAGCTATAATAAGTGTTACGGTTGTGGTGATAGTCAACACCAAACTGTGTCTTCAGATCCAGACCATCAAGGAGGTGGAAGGTGAAGGCAGCGTTACCGAAGAGCTGTGTGCGATAGTTGCCATAGGTCTGGCCTTTCAAGATAGCAACAGGGTTAGTCATACCCTCGAAACCATAATCAGACATGCCACCACCAATGCTCTGTGAAGTAGTGTACTTGCCGTTCTTGTCTTTAACGGGCAACCAAGGCAGCATCTCAATCATAGTACGACGAGCGTCCTGGCCACCGCCGTCCTCAGGAGTATAGTGAGTCCAGGTGTGGTTAACGGTCAAGTTAACAGCTGTCGACAGCCACTCGGTAGGATTAGCGTCGTAAGTCATCTTAGCGTTTACACGCTTGCTGTAAGTGTCGAGCACGATACCCTGCTGGTCGGTATAGTTAAGGAAGGCGCCCACTGACGACTTCTTACCAGCCTGCTGGATGCTGATTTGATGGTTGTGAGAGAAAGCAGTGCGTGTAGCCTCGTCCTGCCAGTTGGTGTCATAAAGAGGGTTACCGTTAGCATCAAAATAGTTGCGGTCGTTAAACCATTCGGCACGGTTCAAGCTCCAATTTTTACCTTGATATGTATTTTCATTCTCAAGACCAATCATGAAAGCGTCGCACCACTCCTGAGCGTTGAGCACGTCCATCTTACGAGCCATGGTGCTGATAGAGAATGAACCATCATAGCTGATGCGTGTGCCTTCTTCGTTCTTCAAACCACGCTTTGTGGTAACGAGGATAACACCGTTGGCACCACGAGCACCATAGATAGCGGTAGCAGAAGCATCTTTCAATACCTCCATCGACTCGATGTCGTTAGGGTTGATCATGCCGAAGCCTTCCATTACAACACCGTCAACAACGTAGAGAGGGTCGGTTGACGAGTTGATGGTAGCCATACCACGGATCACTACCTTATTATTATAGGCACCGGGCTGGCTTGAGTTAGAGAACACGTTTACACCCGACACCTTACCACGAAGGTTATCGATGGCCGAGAAGTTTTGGTTCTTCTTCATGTCGTCGCCCTTAGCGATACCGATAGAACCTGTAACGTCGCTCTTACGCATCACACCGTAACCTACAACCACGAGCTCGTCGAGGGTAGTGTCTTCGGGCTTCATCTGTACGTTAAGAACACCGCCCTTAACTTGTGCAACAGGAATTTCTTGTGTAAAATAGCCGAGGTACGAGAATACGAGTGTACCGTTGGCGGGAGCGTTAATCTTAAAGTTACCGTCAAAGTCGGTAACGGTGGCAGTTTTTGTGTCTTTTACCATGACGGTACCACTGATAATGGGCTCGCCTTTCTCGTCAGACACGGTTCCTGACACTGTCTTTGTGGCCTGGGCAAAAGCTTCACCCGTGCCTCCCAGCAAGAAACCTAACATAAGGCTCAATACTGAGATGAGATACATTCTTTTTAGTTTCATACTTGAAAACGATTTGGTTTGAATTTGTTTTATACTCTCTATTTTCTTAAGTAGGGCAACATTTATTGTCGTGATGGCCTACAAGCGCCATGTTAACATGCAGAAAGCACACTGCCGCATGCCTCAAGAGGCGCGTCTGTGTTACGCTGCTAAATGTTGTAAGTGTTATCTTTTCGTTTTGTTTTTAGCCTTGCACAAGTTTCACTATCGTCGTGTGCCAGTGTTACCTTTATTATTTAAGTAGTGTAAGTGGCACGTTGACAGATATTGTTATGTGTTCATTGTGCTCTTTTTTGGTTATTCTGTTCTAATGTGTATAGCATTGTGTCTGACGACAATTTGATTGTTTCGTGTATAGTAAATTTTAAATACGTGGCCCTTTGCTCACGCTTGATTTGAGTAGTATATCGTTGTTTGTCTATTTAGGAGCGATGATTTTGATGACAATTTTTAAGTTTTTAGTAGTGTGCCAACGTTGTCACCCTCTTTTCAAGTGCAAAGATAATAATATATTTTTATAATCCAACAACATTCATTAATATTTTTAAGTTTTTTTTCGAGGAAAATCAATATACCTTATTATATATATAGTTGACGAGGTGACAAGGAGTATGGTTCTTCCCTCAAAATTAGTGCGCCAGTACTTGGCCCAAGTACTGCAGTAATCTCCATCAAGTACTGCAGTAATCTCGGCCAAGTACTGGAGTAATCTCCATCAAGTACTGGAGTAATCTCGGCCAAGTACTGAGACGATATGTTTGCTATCTTCGATTAGAGGGCTTGCTTTTGACAGAATAAACCCCGAAGTTTAATATTACAAGGCTTCGGCGAGGATATTTATGCTCTTTGGAGTTTTACCAGACAGCAATAAAAAAAATGGGTATTGACACCTTACGGTACCAATACCCTCATTACTTATTTATAAGAAAAACGTGTGCGTTTATTTTACCACAACTTTGCGAGCAACACCATTCTTGCGCTCAATATACAAGCCCTTTGTTGCAGGCTTAACGTTTGAAACACGCATACCATTAACGGTGAAATACTCGGCAGCAGCGTTCTGAGAACCGTTAGCCTTTACGTTTTCAATGCCAGCGGGCGAAGGATGCGAGATGGTAACACCATCAACAATCATTGAGTTACCCGTCCAATCAATACCTACACGCCAGTATCTAAAGGCCACTTTCACGGTCTTGCCAGCATAAGCAGAGAGGTCTACAGCCTGCGGACGTATCTTCAAATCGCTGGCATCATAGCACTCGCGGTCGGTCAACTTATCGGTTACATTCTTGGCAAGGTCCCATACCTCGGTCCAGTTTTTGCCGTCATCCTCAGTCACCATTATCTTCAAAGTGTTCACTACCTCACGCTCATTAGGCCAAGTTGCTGTGCTCCAGTCGAAGTCGTTACAATTATATACATTCATATAATCGGCCTGCAACAAGAAGTACAAGGTCTCGTTGCTGGCTAATGTTACCTCAGGCGAAACAAGCCACTCGTCTTGCGCAGCAGCAGTCAAGCCATAAGTATCATCCTTATATCCAAAATGGATAAATGCCTCCTTGGTTCCATCGGTGGTCATATCCTGATAGAAATTGCTCGACTCATACACAAGCCACGTCATATTAATATTATGAGCAAGCTGATCATCAGTAGGAACATTCTCGGGGGTATTAATCTCAGACCAGTCGACAGGTATCCAATCCATACCAAAGTTGGTACGATAGTTTTCAAAGCCTTCATAGAAGGTTACGATATCGTCTGAAGCAGCCTCTTTAACAGGAGCCGTAGCAGCAGCCTTATAGCCTTCGGGCTTAACCAACTTACGGAAGATGCGTCCCTGAGCATCTTTCACAACCTGCATTTTGTTGCCCATGGGCAATGTTTTCTCAGCAAGCACAGTAAGGTTCTGTGCAGAAACGCTCATGGCAGCGATGGCCATGCAAACACTAAGTAGAACTTTTTTCATAACATTTGTCTTTTTACGGTTAAAAAATATCTCTCTATTAAACGAAAATTGCATATTGTATGAAAGCGAAAAGCTCTATTCCTCTCAATAAGAGCAAATGGATTTTTCACTTATAAGCAAATGGATTTTTCACTTATAAGCAAATAGATTTTTCACTTTTCACTTTTCACTTATAGCAAATGGATTTTTCACTTTTCACTTTTCCCTTTTCACTTAAGATGGCGCAGCATCTTAAAGGTTTTACCTCCCTTACGCACAATATAAAGACCAGGCTTTGCAGTGTTCTGCACACGCACACCTTGCAAGTCGTACACCGCCTCGGCACCATTGTGCTGAGCGTTAACCTCAATGCCCTTCACACCTGTTTCTTTAGCAAAAGTAATCGTGGCAGGATAGCTTAAAACTACATCACCCTTCTTCCATTGATAGCCAAACTCGAAGACAGCATCCTTACCATAAAGTGGTTCTTTTATTGTGATAACGCCATCTTTAAACACATCGGCTTTACCTTCAAACGACGACATTTTCTTCAAATCGTCTTTCGACACACCATTGGCAACATACACACCAGCATCGTTGCCCACGAAGAAATTAATCATATCGCCACCGTTAAACTTGTTTGAGAAGCCGCTGTATTGAGGCTCAATCACTACGAGTTCAGGGTCAGAAGCATCAATCTTTATATAAGTGGGTGTGGTGTTTTCATTATATACAGCCAAGGGACAATTGTCTGCTGTGTACGGATTTACCAAGCGATACAGGCCAGTCTGTTCTGAGCTTTCTTCTACATCTACAGTCCAACTATGGTCAGCAGGAACGCCTTTTAAATAGCCAGGCACGATAAAGCCATCGGTATAGGTTGCTTTTCCAGCTGCTACCCATTGCTCAGAAGGAGCGGCAGAGGGCAGTGTGATAACTGTAGCATATTCGCCTTGCCAGTTGTAACCAAAGTAGTTACCCGAAGCCGTTTTTCCAAAACGAGGCTGCACAATGGTTATCACACCATCTTTTAGGGTAGAGTTAAAGCCATAGCTTGTAATTTCTTCTTTCGAATAGCCCTCCTCAGTTTTAAAATAAGAACCCGCACAACCAATATAGAAGGGGTCAGAATAATTTGTACGCGTTTTATCAACATTTACAAAGCCCGATTCTTGAGCGGCCACCTCAACAAAGTTGGGGTCGGTGGCATCGATAATAATATCGTGAGCCTCTTTGTTTTCGTTCTTACTTAAGAAAGGAAACTTATCTGAAGTCCAGGGGCTGGCCAACTTATATTTTCCAGGCGTAGCCACACTCTCATATACTTCAACATTGAAAGCGTAGTCGGCAGGATCATATTCTGATCCTTTTTCGGGGTTCAAGCCTGGGGTCACCCAGCCATCCACCATACGTCCTGTACCCAACAATTTCCAATCGGCCACATCAGCATGATGACGCACCTTACGCATTTGTGCGCTACATGGAGCCACTATTAACAAAAGGAATGAAACGATTGAGATTGCTTTTAAGTATAATTTCTGCATTTTAACGATGTTTTAAGTTAAAGGACACAGCACCGCCAACGCTTTTATCAATTTACGAAAGGTGCTCTTTTTATAAATTCAATAGCAAAAGTAAATATTATCATGAAAAACATTATACATTTATTCAATAAATTTACAAAAATAATATACAAATTGTCATAAATCAAGTCTAAACATCCTTTACCATTCTTTTTTGGCGTATTTGAAGCATAAAAGGAGAGAACAGCAAGGCATAAGCGATAAAGCAAAAAAGCAATTAAAAGAACAAAAAGACAACAAAACAACGCTTTTCTAACACTATTACAGCAAAAACAGTATTTTATTATCCTTTTGTCAAACCGCCTATTTATGTTTTTATTTCACTACAACCTTCCGAGCCACACCATTTTTGCGCTCAATATACGGCCCTTTGTGGTGGGCTTAGTGGCCGAAAAGCGCATACCGTGCATAGCATAACAGCTTTTTTATGCCGAAAATTTGGCAGTAGTGGTATAAATAACTAACTTTGCACATATAATGTATATTGCGCACATGGGGGCGTATATTTATTGTATATATAGCGTTCATAGGCATAGCGAGCGTTAGCACGCAACGCGATAGGCCACAATAGGGCGCAGTTATTAATTCTCTTCATTCTTAGTAAAGGTAGATCGATATGTTGAACAGAATAAAATATATTTTATCCTATTTTCTTCTGGTGTGGTTTTATTTTCTCATTCAGAAGCCCATTTTCATGCTGTGCAATGCCAGCAAAAGCTATTCAGTAACCGACTATATGAGCGTGATGTGGCACGGCGCCTCGCTCGATGCCACCACCACAGGCTACCTCACCATCATACCGTTCGTGCTCACCATAGCGTCGGTATGGTTTCGCCACCTACCGTTTAGAAAAATCATGACACCTTATTATATTGTTGTGATGTTTCTTATCAGCCTCATCTTCATTGGCGATCTCTCGCTCTTTGCCTTTTGGGAGAGCAAGCTCGATGCCTCCATCTTCATCTATATCGACTCGCCCAAAAACGCGATGGCCAGCGTATCAACAGGCTACATCTTTGGGCGCACCCTGCTCATCCTTGGCCTCACAGCCCTTATGAGCGGGCTGCTGTGGATCGTCACGCCACACCAACTGCAACGCATCAATATGAAAGGACAACAGTTGGTGGCCACCCTGTGCGCGCTGCCCATAGCAGCACTGCTGTTCTTGATTATCAGAGGAGGGTTTCGCGTGTCGACAGCCAATGTGGGCGACGCCTACTTTAGCACCGACCAGTTTTTAAACCTTTCGGCCATCAACCCTGCTTTCAACCTTTTCTCAAGCACCGAACGACAGGCACGGTATGAAGACGAGTTCAACTTCTACGACGAAACACGCCGCGCACAGCTCATGACGGGCCTATACCCAAAGAGCGACAAGGGCACCACCTACGTGTTAAACACTGCGCGCCCCAACATTTTGGTGATATTTATGGAAAGCTTCGGTGCCACTATGATAGAACGATTGGGCGGCGCCAAAGGTGTTGACCCCAACTTGGAACAGTTGGCCGACGAGGGCATTTTCTTCTCACGCATCTTTGCCAACAGTTTCCGCACCGACCGTGGCACCGTGTGCACCTTCAGCGCCTTCCCTGGCTTGCCCACGCTGTCGCTGATGAAGGTGCCCAGCCTGTGCCAAACATTGCCCAACATTGCCCATACGCTGGGAAAGGCGGGCTATAGCACCGACTTCTTATATGGTGGCGACATCAACTTTACCAACACGCAAGGCTATCTGCGCGCTGGTGGCTTTGAGAAGCTTACATCGCAAGACGACTTCTCGATGGCCGACCGCAACTACAGCAAGTGGGGTGTGCCCGACCACATCACCTTCAACCACCTGTTCGATATGCTGAAGGCGCGCGAGAACAACAAGAAGCCTTGGTTTACTGCCTTCCTCACACTGAGCAGCCACGAGCCGTTCGAGGTGCCCTTTAACAAGTTTGAGGACAAGCACTTTAACGCCTTTGCTTATACCGACCACTGCATTGGCGAGTTTATCAAACGCTTCCGACAGACCCCGCAATGGAACAACACCCTCATCATCTTGCTGCCCGACCACGGCATCCCCTACCCCAAAGAGGGCGAGCGCTTCAGTCCGAAATTCTTCCGTATCCCCATGATATGGACGGGCGGCGCTGTAAACAAGAAGCTTACGGTAGAAAAGATAATGAACCAAACCGACTTGGCAGCTACCTTGCTGGCACAGTTGGGCTTAAGCCATGCCGACTTTGCCTTCAGCCGTAACGTGCTGAGCGAGACCTACACCTACCCCTTCGCCTTCTATAGTTTTGTCAATGGCTTCGGCTATCTCGACAATTCGGGCGTGAGCGTGTACGACAATGCCTCAAACAAGGTGTTCTTCAACGTGGCACCCGAGGGCGACAGCCTACGCGTATCAAGAGGCAAAGCCATCTTACAAACCCTATACGACGAGGTGGGCAAGATGAACGGCCAGCGCTATCAACAGACCAAGAAATAAACATAAAATAAAGATAAGCCATGCAAGAAAAGGCTTCCACGTTCGTTTTACCTGTGTAACAGGTTCGTAGACAACGATGGTGGAAGCCTTTTCATTTGCACCATAAAAAGGAAAGCGAAAGAACAATTTGGATACAGAACAGCAGCTTATAAGCAAGATAAAAGAGGGCGACCGCACAGCCATGCGCACGCTCTACGACCGCTATTCGGGATATCTCATGGCCATCGCCACGAGGTATATTCCGGACAGAGACGATGTGCTGGATGTTCTGCAAGACAGCTTCATCAAGATTTTCACCTCGCTGCCACAGTTTACCCCTCGTGGCGAAGGGGCGCTGAAAGCATGGATGGGTCGCATCGTAGCCAATATGGCGCTCGACTTTCTGCGTAAGCGCAACAACCTACAGCTATCATACGATGTGCCCGACGTGCCCGACGAACCTGACCCCGACATAGGAGGCGTGAGCGACGAGGTGCTCATGCAGCTGATAGGCCAACTGCCCGCAGGCTATCGTGTGGTACTCAACTTGTTTGTCTTTGAGCAGCTCAGCCACAAAGAGATAGCGCAACGGCTCGGCATCAAAGAAAACTCGTCGGCCTCGCAATATTTCCACGCCAAGAAGATGCTTGGCAAATTAATTAATGAATATATTAAACGGCAACAATAAGATATGAAACACAACGATTGGACAGAACAGTTAAGGCAGCGCTTAAACGATGCCGAGGTGCCTGCACCCGAGAACTTGTGGGACAGCATCAGCCAACAATTGGATGCGCAAAGCCAACAACAGGATGCTGAAGACGCTCAGGTTGCCAAGAAACCGCATCGCGTAGCCTTGTTGCCTTGGGCAGCAGCGGCATCGGTGGTGCTCATAACAGGCGTGGGTATGTGGTGGCAACTGCGTAGCAACACCCCCGACATCGCCATGCTCGAACCTGCTCCTCACCCCATAACATTGACCGATAATAAGGCTGTAAACACAAAGGCATCAGCTGTAAACACAAAGGCATCAGCTGTAAACACAAAGGCATCAGCTGCTAACAGTCATATTTCGACAACCTCTTCTAATGCCATGCTGGCTTATAAAGATAACACTTTAGCGCCAACGGCAAGCAATAAAGAAGAGGTAATGGCTTTAACTATGCCCGAGCAGGAGGTGCAGAACGAGCCCATAGCTGAGGGTTCGACCACGACATCAACCCCTACCGCCACGGCTACACAAAAGAACCAACGCACGACACAAACGCAGGCAGCGCACACGGCCTACCATCTGCCACGCACCCAGCATCAGGCAAGCGACACACGTTGGCAAGTGGGTGTAGGCACAGCGGGCAACATGAACCGCTACAAGTCGTCAGGCCCCATCTATGTTAATAGTCTTTCGGCGGTAAACACCGAATATGCCGACAATGAGATGTTTCGCGTAAGCCCCTATGAGCAAGACACAAAAGATGTTACACATCACGATATGCCCATCTCGATAGGTTTTACAGCTTCATACAGTGTTACCCCACGTATAGCTTTGGCCTCTGGTTTGGTTTACACGTTGGCCACCTCATCGTTTCAGCATGGTGCATCAATGCCAAAAGAAACGCAAACCTTGCATTATGTAGGCATCCCGCTCAACCTCAGCTACACGGTATGGGGCAACAGTTGGTTGCGCACCTACATCATGGCGGGCGCACAGGCCGATATGAACGTAAAGGCCACATTAAAGGCCGACGGACATAAAAGCAACATTGACAACGACCGTGCCCAGTTCTCAGTAACAGGCGGTGCTGGTGTGCAGTTAAATGTGGCGCAACAGTTGGGCGTTTACGTTGAGCCAGGTGTGCGCTATTACTTTGATAATGGTAGCGCTGTGCAAACCATCTTCAAAGAACATCCCACCAACTTCAGCCTTCAAGTAGGTTTGCGATGGAATATTGAATAAACATATTCCATCGCAAACCTGAGCAAAAAGGCACTTGGCGCGGCAAAACCCTACTCACTATTACCTCACTTTTTTGTTTTGGCAAGTCCCTATTTACTTGTTATTTCGGCCCCAAAGCAGCGCATAACTCACTGATGCCAACGATTGTATAGCAAAAGTGAGTTTTTATTTCATTGTTTCTTTTATTTTTCTTTTCCTCATTTATAGGTTTTTCTTACCTTTGCATAGGATAGGGTTGATTACACTATCGGCAAGCAAGCCCCCCAAAAAAGGTAAGCATACACACGTATATACAACATAAACAAATAATAACAACAAAAACAACAACAATTAAAAACCTATGAAACATCTTCTTTTTTCAGTGTTACTGTCGACGATGGCTACCGTGGGCGCACAAGCCCAGAAGCCCATATACCTCGACAACACACGCCCTGTAGAAGAGCGTATCAACGATGCCATCAGCAAGATGACACTACAGGAGAAAATCAGAATTATTCATGCACAAAGCAAGTTTTCATCGGCTGGCGTACCACGATTGGGGTTCCCCGACTTTTGGACCGATGATGGCCCTCACGGTGTGCGTCCCGACGTGCTGTGGGACGAGTGGGAACAAGCAGGCCAAACCAACGACTCGTGCGTAGCCTTTCCTGCCCTTACCTGCCTGGCTGCCTCATGGAACCCCACCCTCTCGCACCTTTACGGCCATAGCCTGGGCGAAGAGGCGCTGTATCGTGGCAAGGATATGATATTGGGCCCTGGCGTAAACATTTATCGCACACCCCTTAACGGCCGCAACTTTGAGTATATGGGCGAAGACCCCTTCCTCACCTCTACCATGGTGGTGCCCTACATTCAGGGTATGCAAGCGCTGGGTGTATCGGCCTGTGTGAAGCATTATTGCTTGAACAACGACGAAGAAAACCGCTTCAACGTAAACGTAAAAGTATCCGACCGTGCCCTGCACGAGATTTATCTGCCCGCCTTTAAGGCTGCCGTGCAGCAAGGCAAGGTGTGGGCCATCATGGGCGGATATAACATTTATAACGACGAGCACTGCTGCCATAACAGCATAACGCTGAACAAGATACTGAAAAATGGCTGGCAGTTTGATGGCGTGGTGGTGAGCGACTGGGGTGGCGCCCACGACACCGACCAGGCAGTGCGAAATGGTCTCGACATGGAGTTTGGCACATGGACCAACGGCCTAACCACTGGCGCCAGCAACGCCTACGACAATTATTATCTGGCACAGCCCTACCTCAACGGCATTAAATCGGGCAAATATACCATGCACGAGCTCGACGAGAAGGTGCGCCGCGTGCTGCGCCTGTTCTATCGCACCACCATGAACCCGCAGCGCCAGCACGGCTTCTTGTGCTCTGACGCCCATTATGATGCCGCCCGCAAGATAGCCCAAGAGGGCATTGTGCTACTGCAAAACAAAAACCACGTGCTACCCATACAGCTAAAACAGGGTGCCCGCGTGCTGGTGGTAGGCGAAAACGCGGTGAAGATGATGACCGTGGGCGGCGGCAGCTCGTCGCTGAAAGTGCAGAAAGAGATATCGCCCCTCGATGGCTTGAAAGCGCGCCTGGCCAAAGCTGGCATAACTGTCGACTATGCCCGAGGCTATGTGGGCGACGTTACAGGCGCTTATAATGGCGTTACCACGGGCCAAAACCTGGCCGACAACCGCTCGGCTGAAGAGCTGATAGCCGAGGCTGTGCAGAAAGCCAAGAGCGCCGACTATGTGATTGTGTTTGGCGGACTGAACAAGAGCGACTATCAAGACTGCGAGGGCCACGACCGCCAACACTATGCGCTGCCCTACAACCAAGACGCACTGATTGAGGCGCTGGCCAAGGCTAACCGCAACACCGCATACGTTAACATATCGGGCAACGCTGTGGCCATGCCCTGGAAGGACAAGGTGCCCGCCATTGTGCAAGGTTGGTATTTAGGGTCGGAGGCTGGCGAAGCCCTGGCCGACGTGCTGTGTGGCGACGTAAGCCCCAGCGGAAAGTTGCCCTTCACATGGGTGAAAGACCTGAACCAGGTGGGTGCTCATGCGCTAAACACCTATCCTGGCGTGTGGCGTAAAGAGGGCGGACAGAAGACGCCTGGCAATATTATTGACGAAGAATATAAGGAGGGCATATACGTGGGCTATCGCTGGACCGACCTGAAGCACCAGCAACCCCTCTTTGCCTTTGGTCATGGCCTTAGCTACACCACCTTTAAGCTGGCAAACCTTCGTGCCGACAAGGCCAAGATGCGACGTGATGGCCACATCACCTTCACCGTAAACGTTACCAATACGGGCCGTGTGGCAGGTGCCGAAACCGTGCAGCTGTACATTCACGACCAGAAGGCATCGGTAGACCGCCCCGTAAAAGAGCTGAAGGGCTTTAACAAGGTGTGGCTGCAGCCTGGCGAGAGCAAAGACGTTACCATCACCATTGACAACACCGCCCTCAGCTTCTACAACGAGGCCAAAGGGGCGTGGAACGCTGAAGCAGGCGTGTTTGAGGCTTGGGTAGGCAACGCCTCTGATAATTTGAAGTTGAAGAAACAATTCGTTTTAGTTGACGAGTAAACAAGTTCTTGAGGGTGTGTCAAAATAGGAGTTAGAGGAAGTTAAGAAGAAGTTAATCCATC
>ENA-ORMX01000465-ORMX01000465.1-human-gut-metagenome-genome-assembly--contig:-NODE-465-length-30912-cov-25.294261_pt1 | contig 30912 bp, 35 predicted proteins | sample MGYA00242108_ERZ509007 | MGnify/ENA primary metagenome ERZ509007 (study PRJEB26280, sample SAMEA2338745) | human gut metagenome | biome: human gut; feature: human-associated habitat; material: faeces...
CTTCCATTGAATCTTGATTTGCTCCCATGTAAGTGAATGTCCAGCCTTCTTTGCGGAGCTTTTCTACAAGAGATTTGATACTTCCTCCATCGTACTCCTTGGAGGCGTTTTCCATACCATCTGTGATGATGGTTACAACAACGGTTACATCATCCATATCTTTGACATGATTGCGCATGGCTGTGATTGTGAATCCCATGGCATCATAAAGTGGAGTGCAGCAGCAAGGAGTATAATCCTCCATTGTCAAGGAATGCGCTTTGGCAACAGGTACTCTGTCAAACACCTTTCGCATCTCGCAACTACAGAATGTTACCAATGACACGAAATGCTCTTGGGTATCGGCAAATTTCTCTTGCGCCTTCTTGATTCCTGCCAGAGTCTCGTTGAAACCATCAACGGCAGCCTTGCGAATACATTCCATCGAACCGCTGCGGTCGAGGATTATCACATTGAAGACCTGAGTCTTCTGATTGGTTGGTTTATTCTCCATTTTGGATAATATATAGTTGTTTTTGTGTTATTGTTATTCTTCAATCTCTCTCATTGCTTTGTAAAAAACAGAACGTATTTGAGCGATGATGTCTAATGAATGTTCAAACTGTGAATAGAGACACTCCTCATCACAATAATAGAACTCGCAACTGGCTGTTACACTTTTCAACGTCTTGTCTATAAAGACCTTTGCCAAGGTTACATCTCGTGTCAGTTTGTTGCACACGGTGAGCGTCTTGATTTCTTCTCCCTCATTCATATCGTAAAACTGAGGAAGCATGACCACCAGATATTTGGATTCCTCTTGTTGGGTTCCAAGTACATAGATAGTCTTCATCTGACAGCAAAACACTATGTCGCCATCATCATCCACCTTAGGCTTGTAGCCCATGACTTCAAGCGTGGATTTTACCAAGTCTCTTTTCTTCATAATATTGCCCTCCATCTATCATTCATTACTTCCGTCAGTTGTTGACTCGCAACCTTCCGTATCATCATCGGATGAAATTTCAATCTCGCGCAATGTGTTACGAGCGAATACCAGTCCTGCCTCCAATTGGTAAATCATACGAGGTATGATTGTTTCAAGATCCTCCCCTCCGAATAGTTCACGCTCATAAAAGAGCCACATACCGCCACCTAAAGTATATGCCTTTACATATTTTAATGTTGAGTTTATCTTTTCCTCTAAGATACAGTATTGAGCGGCATTGTTCTCGTCATAGTCATGAAAACCAGGAAGAGCAATGGACAGGAAATTCTCGTCATTCTCATTGTACATATAGAGAAAGCGTATACCCTCATAGTCAAATACATACCCCATGCCATCTGCATCCTCCAACTTAAAACCAAGGTTGGCAAATGCTTCTAAGATTTTTTCTTTCATAATCGTCTGTTTTTAATGTTTTACAATTTTATCTGAAACCGATGCTGACGTGCTTACAACCTTCGTCTTTAGGAGAGAACTCGCTGCGTAAACGCTCATATTCACGTATGTCACGGTTGTTTACCGATGGGCTACGCCTTGCGATAATCTCCTCAAGTTGCGTTTGCGTAATTTGACGCAGTTTTCCGTCTCGGCAGTTTATGGCTTCATTGAACTTTTTACGTGCCGCTGATTTAACGATGTAGGTAATATCACTGCAATTATAGCCTTCCGTCAGGTTGGCAAGCCGTTCGGTGTCTATAGTTTCGTCTTGCGGTAATTTCGACAGCTCCAATGAGAACAGGCTCATACGTGCATCCTTATCTGGCATATCCACATATATAAGTTCGTCTATGCGTCCTGTTCTTAGCACAGCTCTGTCAATACGTTCTGGGTGATTTGTAGCAGCAAGCACATAAACGCCTTTGTCAGAAGCATTGTTGAGCATGCAAAGGAACTCGTTCACCTCACTGTCATAATGCTGATTGGCTTCATCTCCTGTTCGCCGAGGCACCATAGCATCAAATTCATCAAAGAAGAGTAAGGTAGGAGCATTTTTCTCGGCATCTTTGAACACTTCGCCTATTTTCTGCTGTGTACCATGTACCCATGTGCAAGCTAAATCATCAGGTACCACCTTTATGAAGTGAATCCCGACCTCTTCTGCCATTTTCTCTGCAAAGAACGACTTGCCACATCCTGCCGGACCATAGAAGAGCATGGATGGAGGACGGATGCCGTAAACATCTGCCAGTTCTCTATTCTGGAGAACATTGACAAATTCTTCTCTCACCATCTGTTTCAATTTGTCCATTCCTGCGACATCATTGAAACCATGCCCTTGCTTCCTAATCATTGTTTTCTGGGCATGTTGAACGGATGCGTCTGTTGTTTTTGCTTCTTTATCGTCTGTCGTCATAGGATGCTGTCCGTTGATGCGACGGAACCATTCTTTTTCAGTCTTTGAAGTTTCCATCTGTCTGTCCTCCATTTATTTTGTTATACCTTTGTATTTCTATGTATAAGGAGAGTGGAAAGTAACCTCCATCTATCACTGACTGAAAATAAAAATCCCCTCAACTCATTTGAATATGTATCAATTGATGTTGAGGGGATGGAGGATAGTCTTTGTTGTCCTGTCAATCTTTTCACCGATAACTAATCCCTTACCAATGTCCGCTTCCATTGTTCTACGAGACGTTTGCATCCTTCTTCTATGTGGTGTGCAACACGTTCGTACACAGCTGCCGACTGCCAATGAGGATCTTCCACAGGCTCGTCTATATTGAATGCCATCTTATTGAATAGCCCAACTCTATCCCAATGGTTATAATCCAGTTCTTTGGTGATTGCGTTACGATGATGCCCTTCAAAGACGATAATACAGTCTGCATCCATCAGGCTCTCATGAGTCATGTGCGTCGTGGTACCTAATAGACTATAGCCCATTCGTCGTGCCATCTCTACCATGATCGTATCACGAGGATTCTTGCCCCAATCCAATGTTCCAAGCGAGAAGGTTTCAATTTCTTTCATACCCTCCTTGTCCAAAAGTGCTTTTGTCACACACTCAGCAAATGGTGAACGGCAGGCATTACCTGTGCATACAAAGCAAACTTTATACGTGTTGAATTTGTTCATATAATATTGAAAGTTTTGGGCATCTTCACGCCACCATTACTGTATGTTATCATAATTTTAGTCTTTATAGTTGTTCGTGTATTCCCTTATGATTTTACAATTTTGTTCTCCTTGTTCTTACCAATATGCCACCCATTGCACCATGCACACTTATATACGGAGAAGTGTACGCCATGTTTCTTACCCATCGCTTCAGCTGCATGTAATGCAACTTTCTTTGTGGGGTAGGAAATCTTTGGCTTACCCGTGCGTCGGGATATATGGCTGTATCGGCTGAATATACCAAAAGCATTGTGCGTGACGAAAATATTACGCCAAGCCCCTTTTCTCGTTAACTGATTCCAAACAGCTAATATGCAATTTCTTATGTCCATAAATGTATTTTTAGAGATAGTAGAAATTCCCATAGTTGAATGCAGACAATGGGGTCTTTTCTTCATCCATAGCCTTCATCCTTTCTGGTATTTCATGAAATGACGTATTCTCATCAAGCAATTGGCGCAATTTTAGAAACATCGTCCGATTGGATGTCGCTATCTCTTCTTGCGTTGCTATGATGCCATACTCATCCGCTTCATGTTGCTCAGAGATTATCATGCCAGAAAATAAGCCATGTATGCCTTCTGCTTGTGCGAACAAATTAGCGTGGCACCATATCCCGACAAGGTTACTGCCGTGCTTGCGTAGATAAAAAGCATGTGGGTGTCCTACAATTATCTTGTCAAACTCATTCTTTGTGTCATCTTCACGATAGTAGAGACCCTTGTCTGACCCATGTCCGAGCAACAGGATTCTATTGGTAGTAGATGTATGATGCAATAGATGCCCGATTTCACGATTAGAACAATCTTCTGTCACAACTTGTGCTCCAAGTCCTTTGTAAAGAACTTGGAGTATAGTTGTTGTTCTATCTTCTGGATGAATCACTAACATAGTTCAATTTCATTTTTATACCTTTCCCATTCAATATTTCACCTCTCACATCGTCTGTTTTACAGAGATATAAGTCATATCCAATGGCTGTAATATCACGGTATCTTGGAGGAGTGATAATCTTTCCACTTGATGACATCAACCCGAACCAGCCAACTTCTGCCTCATACAACTTACAACTTGCTGTCTTTTGACAAATCGTAGGTTCAGCTTCCGCCGTCTCACCTGTCAGTTTCCCCTCATCGTCATAATTCTCTGCTGTCGTATAGCGTATTTCGTCTGTGTTATACAATATTCCGACAACGGTACTTATAACTTCTGACATGCTTTTCTATACCACCAACAGAGCTTTGGCGGATATCGGAAAGGGGTTGCGTATAAACTTCTCTAAACATGTCGCTTAATTTTGATTAGTTACTTATAATCGGATGGATAAAAACGGCTATAGATTTTGTACTTGTAACAGATGTTGTCTATGCAGCCATATATTGCAGTTCCAACCAACAGTAACATCAGTGTCGCAAAACTTCCACCTACCACACGACGGATAAATTTCCCATACCTTGATTCGTCACGCATTCCAAGGATTGTCGTAAACCATTCTGCCGTAGCAGCAATAATGCCTGTCAATCCTTTCCAGAACAGGACTATCGCTCTTTTAATCGTTATCTTCTTTGTCTCCATGTTTATATGATTTTAGTATTACTAACTTTATCTATGAACATAGAGAGGAATAAACAAACATTTCTATCATTGACTCACTTGAAGATATTTAAGCACGCTGTCCCAATCAGGAAAGTCTTCACTTCCAAAGCGAAGCCATTTTCCCTTGAAGCCACTTGTTCCATGTTTTCCTCTATCGTCAATGATATAGTCGCCTCTGAGCAAATTCTTGTGGTGCGAGAGAATGAGACGTTTGCAATAGTACTTATCTAGATATCGGTTTACCCATTCCACTTTATCTGACCATGTGGTTGGATTGCTCCAAGGAGAGGTGGAGAGGATATAAACGTCATACTTGCCACTTTGCTGTAAGGCAGACATTGCTTCGACTGCACCTTTAATCGGTGTTAAATAAGAAACGATGTTTGGCACTTCATTATATCTTCCAGCATACTCCTTGCGAAGCTCATCGCCAATTAGTTCCAATCCTGCATGAAAATCCATCAGCACTCCGCCCATGTCAACATAGACTATCTTTTTCTTCGTTGTTTTCTCTTGTTCCAAGTCTTCATGTTCATATGTGACAGACTTCTCGATAAGTTCTTGTGTCTTATCCCGCTTGTCATAGTTGTCACGTAACTCAGTCAAGATTCCACACAGTTCCGTTGGTGTCAATATAGTCTTGTATGAATTGTTCTCACCTGTTAAATGTGCCAACAACATTCCCCTTGTCTGCATCAATGCAGTACGGAATCGTTCGCTTTGCTCAAACATGGCTTTATAAGCACGATGAATCAAATCTTGGTATTTATCGCTTTGTCTGTCAATAGCCTGTCCTTTCCACCATACTATTTGGTCTGTCTGCCACGATATTACGCTCATCTTTCTGGCATTACCACCTTTCATGCTGCATATCTGACGCTGCTTATTGATGTCTTGTCTCTTCAACGATTGAAGAAATCCCTCCATGCTGCCACATATCATGCCGTCGAAACGAAAACTGTTGCTGCACAGGTTGCTCAATACGTTTGAAGGATAAGCACCGTTTGAACGTATATCCAAAGTGTTAGTCTCAGGATTATACATATCTTTCAACTCATGCCCATTGCGTGAAGTTGCCTTATAATTCTCTTCTAACATACAATTTAACTTCTTTCAAAACACACTTTACAGTTACACATCTTTCTTCGTCAAATTCCCATTATTCAAAATTTTATTGCCAAATTTTTCCTCAAACTCTGTAACGACATTCTTAAAATGCGGAGTCAAGCGATTGAAGGCTTCTTTGTACATTTCTTTTGGTACTCCAAAGTAAGCCTCGGCAATAGAGCCAGTTATACAAGCAAGAGTGTCACTGTCACCACCAATGCTTACTGCATTACGGATACAGTCCTCAAAGTCGTTGCCATCAAGGAATGCTACGATAGCTTGTGGAACTGTGTCTTGGCAGATTCCTCCCCATTTATACGTATCACGAATCTCGTCACAGGTGAAGTTCAGGTTATAACCAAAACGTGTAGATATTTCGCACCTTATCTTTTCTTTGCCAAACCCTTTCCTGCCTAAAAGAACACAAATCGCTGTAGCCTGTGCGCCCTTAATACCTTCAGGGTGATTATGGGTACTCTCTGCCGAGTGTTTTGCATATTCAAGGACATCCTCGATGGTATTAAAAGCCCATCCTACAGGTCCGACACGCATTGCACTACCATTACCGCAACTTGTATATGGTTCAAAATTTCCATTTTCAGCTTGCCATAGCCATTTCTGGAAGCCACTACCATATCCTCCCAAAGGATGTGGATAGTTTGCCCCATACCTATAATAATACATACCGCTGTCACTTTTGCTTGCACCTTCGAGAATCCATTTTGCTGTAGCGATTGTCAATATACTATCATCTGTATAGACAGACCTATCCGAGAACAACGAGAAATCCTTTGTCTTTATATTGTGGAATTCATATATACTTCCCACAATGTCCCCTATAATACTTCCTATCATAATTTTTATTTGATTACATTATTTGAACATGAACATTCTATATCAGGCTATTTTAACGACTCAATATATCTTTTGATTTTGGGGTGGTTAATAGGATAGATATGAGACGAATAATGAATGGCATGATCATTTATGCCTATTTTCTTTTCTTCTCCTGTCTTGGTATTTCTCGACAACCATGATATGAATTTTGAACCGTCGGAATATTCCTCAACCTCTGGTTCACTAATTACCTCCCATATTATAACTACCCCCAGTCGTGATATAGAGCCATATACCTCTGCAAATATGGCACCTATATGAATTTCCATAATGCCATAAACTGTCTTTACTTCCATTTTTCTTATAAATTCTCGTATTTCCTCAATATTTCCTTGACATCATTCATCGGCTGGAATGGAACTATAATCTCCAAGTCCTTGTTGATGATGCAATATATCTTTTCTTCGTCATTGTCTTCCATGCCGAAACCATCTTCGTCAGCAAAGTATCGTCCATCGGGATATACTGTCCAACAGATTGCGCAAACGCCATTTCGGAAATTATCATATCTGCCAAACCAATATCGAACCCATTTGCAACCATTGAAGTCAGGACACCCCTTATTGGTCGCATCAAAATCAATCTCATTGTCTGCGACAAGAAGTGTTCCGTCTTCACTAACAAGCTGACGTGCCTTGCCTGTTTCTTTATTGATGATGGTGTAACTTCTACCTTTCCCACTAAGCACAGCCATATTCTCACCTATATCATAGGCATCCTTGAAATTAGTCTTATCCATAGCTTCTATGTTTTATTTGTTGTAATAATCCTTTTCCCTAAAATTATACACATCCTATCAGTATAGCCGTATAGTTATCATCTCCTAGTTTCTCACAAAGAAAATCGAACACGTCAAGAATATCTTCTAATGGTTTGTCATCCATCATCCGTGCTTGCAAGATGTCGGGAGCCATGCTCTTATACAGTCCGTCAGAACAAAGCAATATTCTGTCACCTGCTTGAAGCTTGATTTGTTGGATGTCTGGCACAGCTACTTCGGGGCGATAGGAAAAGAAACATTTGGTAACGATTTCCCATCCAAAGTCAAGGCGGACATGGTCTTTCGACTGATAGAACAGTCCTTCTTCGGGTCTTTGCACATAGCAACGGCTGTCGCCAATGTGTGCAATGGTCGCCACATCATCCTCTATGCTTGCCATAACCATTGTTGTCCCCATCTCTGCATGATGAAGTTCATATGCTTTTTTGTCAATAGCACAGCTTGCTTTCTTGCAAGCAAGTTTTACTTTTGAATCACAATCGGGCGTACCGATATGTTTCTTCCAAAAGTCAGATATGGTATTGCATACTGTTTCACTGGCGGTTTCTCCAAAAGAATGACCACCCATACCATCACAGACAATTCCCATAAATCGATTATTGTCGGACATATCAATGACATTGAAGGCATCCTCATTATTATGCCTTCTTCCAGTCTTGCTTATCGTTGCATATTTTATCTTCATATCACGTTCTTTTGAGGTTATGATAATATAGAGGCAAATGTAACCTCTTATCTATCTGTAACGTAGTTTTTTCTATTATATTATTCTTGATGTTGTCATTTTTACCACTTGATGAATCTTTCCAACTTTGGTTTCAAGTCCTCATGCTTGGAATAGTCAAACACCAAATACTTGTTAGTTTCTTTGAAAGGTATGACCGCATGATATTCACCTGCCGCAAAGCAATCTATCTGATATGGATGATAAGTCAAGACAATGCCTTCTGGTAATACAGCAAAGTGAGTCAAAGGAAAGTCTTTCTCCGTGAATGGCTTTTCGTTGAACCCTTTCCATCCAGCCCATTCGTCACAAGAATAATTATGAACAAGCAATGACTGCATGACCTCATCCATACCGCTTGTATCAACCATAGGACAATGGAAAGAGAATATACAATGTGTAAAATCCTCCCACGAACTTTCTCGTTCATAGCAGAAATCATATTCCTTCTTCAAACTTTCCAAAACCAAATGTCGAAAATACTGCATCTGGGATGGTTTTACAGAATTGCCGACATCTAACAATCCACTTCTTCTCTTGTCGTAAGTGATATAATATTCACGAGGTAAATCGTGAAGTCCACCATTGTACAGGCTTGCTCTATAATAGTAGGTAGTGTAGTCATTACAATCTGCCACTTTCCTCACTCTTATATCGCAAGTCATCCTTACCTCCAACGTATCTTCTATTTGAAATTCTGCCCGACAGAGTTTTTCCCACAACACACCATATTCATCCAAAGAATGCAGCATGTCATTTGACGAAGTACACTTACTAACTGGAATGTCCCTATTGTTTTCCAACTGATAAAACGCATCGTCCCTAATAGCAGCCATCATCCATTCTCGAATAGCCTTATCTGCTTCTGTTGTGTCTTTGGGAATCTCCAAATCCACGCTAAATCCAGCATCCATTCTTTCGTACTTGTTCCTTGGTTTGATATGGTAGTCTTTTATCAACCTCTCAACAGACACGTCATTTTCTTTATCTTCCTTTTTGGCATAATATAGGTCGCTGAATGAAACGTCTATTGTTTGCGCTCCTGCTACCAAAATAACCATGTCTTCATCCTTTAGCTTGCGGCAAAACACATCTTCTTGAAGACCTATACATTTTCCATCTGAGAAGCAAATAGTATCAGAACTTGCAAAAAGACGTAAGTTGTTCCATTTGCCAAGATAGTATAGTCCTGTTGCACTACAAGGAGGTGAGAACAACACCTTTTTGTTCTTGATGTCGTAAATCTCTTTGTCACCCAGACTCACATAGCCAGTTGTATTGGCAATAGAAGTTATATTCGACGCTCCAATTAGAGGATAATAGAAACCATTACGCTCATATTTCAAAAGATAATAGGGAGTTCTATCGTCTGAATTAGTATAGTTCCAGACGATAAGCAGACTATCGCCAATCCTTTCCCTTATATCAAAAGTATCACCATCAAGCGTCATTTTTTCGTCGTCAACTATTGCTCCCTTTAGACCGACACCTATTTTCAAATCCGAACATGACAATAGGGACAGGTATATCACGATTACCGCCAATACAATGTGAAAATTTTTGTTCGTCATCGCTTATTATGCCATTATATAACTATAAGTTTATAATTGAATCAGCATTCTCTTGTGATATGTCATCATTTTCCATATCTTCATCTGTAAGCAAGTCCAATTCGTTAGGGAAATTTCTGACATCGAACCAACATAATTGTTCATTACGACACACTATGTATATCTCTCCATCGTCAAATTGTTTTGCTCCGACAATTGGACCTTTTATTATACACTCAGAGACTATATGATTGTCTTTGACTGCAATTATCTTAGCAGAATCGTCTCCTAATAGTTGCCAAAAATAAGACATAGAGTCTATGGTCGCAATACTGTCGCCGTATTGATTACTGCTGTCTGTGCTACCATTTGCCGTACATCCTGACAATATGATTGTCAGCATACAGATAACTCCGAGTATTTTTGAACTTTTCTGCATCGTATTCTTTATCTTCTCCATAACTATGACACTCTTCATTTTACTGATTCTTATTCTGTTTCCATTAGTTGTGGTTTTACAATCAACTCCAATCGTTTAATATCATCCTCAGTCAGTTGAACATTTCCACCGCTATGATAATATTTAAGTACTCGTGCTGCACCTTTTCTTCCAAGCATAGCATGCTCTTCAGCTTTCATATAGTATTCTATGGCAAGTTGTTTCTCTGTCTCACCATTTTTATCTGATTCATAATAGAGGTTGCCAAGAAGGTTGTAAATAATTGGTATTTGTTCAGCAATAATGGCAAATCTGTCGGCATCGGATTTTACCACAGGTTTTCTATCGGGAACTATCAAGAAGATTTCCGCCAATGAGCAACCTTTATCCGCAGCCTCTTTGATAAGCCTTTTTGCCGTGATAGTGTCACCTTGATCCATCATGACAAAGGCGAGAAGCGTTTGGGCTTCTGGACTGTCATTTTCACGAAGGACTTGTATCACGCTGTCTGCACTTTCTGGAATATATGACTTATATCTTTCCATCAACATGAACAAAGTTTTGTATTCATGCTCGTTAGGCAATTTTTTGAAATAGTCTTCCATTGTTTGAATACCACCACGTTCCTCGGCAATAGCTGTCATTGTTATCATACCCAACAAATCCTTCTTTACGCCAAAACCGTCACGATAACAATCAGCCAATTTCAAATAGGCCTTACTATCTCCCCATCGTGCTTGATGGAGCAATGACGCAATAGAGTCTTGTGGCGTAGCAACGATAACACTTTTCTTTTCCGACAACGTTTGTGAAGCCAATGTATCTTCCATCGTCTGTTGTTCTGAACAACTAACAAAGACCAACATCATCATTATGTATAAACACCAATTTTTCATCTTTCAACACCCTTGATTCGTGTCGGGCGCAACTTCTAAAATTCGTCTATTGTCTTATCCAGTAGTTCTTTGGATAGTCTCTTGCTTTTATTATCTGCAATACACATGTGTTCCATCAAGTTCTTCTTGACAGCCTCAATTCCTATTTTCCCTTTTTGGTAACCATTGACAAGTCTCTTGATATTATTAAGTTTGACCTCCAATAACCAGTTGAATAACACTCCTTGTTCACGTGGCAAATCGGAATACCATTCATCTATCCCCTCACGATGTTCACGGTAGGTCGTCAAGGTGAACATATAATCATCATGTATAAGCTTGACCATTGACCAATCATTACATAAACCTGCCAGTTGCTTATATGCCTCTATCAACCGATAGTCAACGGGCATGACAGAACGCCATGCAGCCATATTCATGTCGGCTTGGGTACCACAGCCGTATGTTCCCATAATTCCATCAATCACCCGAAATAGTTTTTCGTAACTGTTAGGATCTTGCCATTCGCCATCTGTTTTCTCATAGAAGTGCTTCATCTGCAGTCGTGCTACCTCATGCCAGACAAAGGATGCGCTTGCTTCATCCATACCCGAATTGACCATACTTGCGTATGAATAGAACAGGGCAATAACGATAGAAATGGTGTCTTTGTAGTCTTTTGTAATCCACTTGTTATACTCTTCATTGTCCATACCCAAGTCTTCCAAACTGTAGCTGCCAGTTTTGCTATACACTGTATCAGCGATGGATAGCAAGTAGTCAACAGTATGTTCTGAACAGGTAACGTATGCCATCACTTTTTTCTTGTCAACATCCAGATGTTTCAAGACAAATGGAATGCTGTCTTTAGCTACCATCACAGTATCGGATTCCCGATTATTCAATCCGCTTTTGTTTCCCTTACAGGAAACTACGGAAATGACAATCAGAAACAATACCGTCATTTTGAATACTGTAGTAGTTTTCATGTTGTTCTTTTTTGTTATTCTATATCTATTCTTGCCACTTCGTCCACGTTGTTGATTTTTCCAATATTGCCAATGGCTTTTTGCAATTCTTCCGAAGAATGTACTTCAAAGTCCACCATTGTTTCCACAATACGGTCTTTCGTTTCTGTCACAAGTCTGGAGATGGAGAGGTTCTGCTGTTCCGTGATACAATTCACTACATCATTGAGTAGATGATGGCGGTCTATGCCTCGGATTCTGATGCGGACGGGGAAAAGAAAATTCTCATTCTCATCGAAGTTTACTGCCACTATGGAATCACCCTGTTCGGATGCCTGTCTGATGGCAGCAAGGCAATTACGTTTGTGAAGTGTGATTCGTCCTTCGGCATCTTTGAAACCGATAACCTCATCGCCTGGCAGTGGATGGCAACAGGTGCAACGCTTATACTCCATGACAGGGCGGTTCGCAAAGAAGCTACCCAAACTACGCTTTGCCTTGTATGTCAGCACGTGGTGAATCCAATCAGACTCTGGCATGGAATCATCAGCCGTTCCTATTTCTACACAGTCACCACGATGCAGAATCGTCTTCACTGAGGATAGTTTTCCGTTGATTCGAGCAAACACCGCATGAATTCCCAACTCCGTATGTATTTCAAAGGCAAAGTCAAGTGCCGTAGCATTCTTTGGCAACACGATACATTTGCCTTTGGGTGTAAAAGCCATGATGTTGTCGTAGTAGAACGAAGCTGTCACACCATCCATGTAGTCCATCTCGTTGGTATGGTATGCCATATCTTTAAGCACCGCCTTGAATTTCTCCAGCCATGCTTTCACGTTATCTTCTGTTCGCTCTGCCGTACAGCCAAGGCGATTATTGCGTATCATGCGTTCCGAAGAGATATGTACTTCTTCCCACTTGCCTTGCATGTTAAGCAATTTCACATGAAAGCTCTGGTAGCCGTTTTCCTTGGGCGCATTGATATAGTTGACCACCGAGCATGGACGCTCCTTGAAGAAGTCGGAGAGAACTGCGTATATATGCAGACAGACTCTCTTCTCGTCCTGCAATCCTTCGGTCTTATAGATGATACGGATATAGTGCTTGCCGTCCACATGTTGGAAGTCGCATTCCTTTGTCTGCATCTTTCGCCATATACTATACGGTGAGCGCATTCGCAATTCGATACGTGCCTCTATGCCATTGTCTGCCAATATCTCTTGTGCTTTGGCGATGAAAGCATCCACATCCGCCTTTTCCGTCTGTTGAAGTTCTGTCAACGGTTTCTCGAGCTTTTCATATTCACGAGGGCAACGGTAACGGAATGACAGATTTTCAAGTTCGGTCTTCACGTTATATAGTCCGAGTCGATTAGCCAATGGAGCATAGAAGTAATCGGTCTCCGAGGCTATCTTCATCTGCTTGTCAGGACGCATACTGCTCAATGTACGCATGTTATGGAGACGGTCTGCCAACTTTACCAAGATTGCACGCACGTCAAACTGTACAGAAGAGAGTATCTGACGGAAGTTGTCCACTTGTTTCGACTGGTCATACTTCGCTTTCTTTTGCTTGGTAACAACGCCAACCAAGAAGGCAACATCGTCACCGAAACGCTCACGTATCTCGTCTATCGTATAAGGGCAATCTTCGATTACATCATGCAAGAATGCTGCCATTACAGGATTTGCACCAAGTTCCATCTCCTCGGCTACAATTCGTGCCACGGCTACAGGATGACTGATGTAAGGCTCACCCGACTTGCGCCTTTGGTCTTTATGCGCAAACTTGGCGAGTTCGTATGCCGAATGTATCAGCAACATTTGTTTCTCATCCACTCTTTGCTCCATTAATGTGAATATTGCATTCACATCGGCTTGTATCTTGTCTTCATAATTTCTGTCCATAATCTCATACCTTTTTATTGTTCATTATAAGGGAGTGGAAGAATGACTTGATTATATCAACAGATCATTTAATTCTGCGGATAATTTTAGCAGCAACCATCATTCTTCTTTTGTTTATGCATCCAACGAGATAGCAGTAACCAACTTCTTGTCATTCTATTGTTTTTTCTAAATGACGTTCCATTTCATTCATCTGACAAGCTATGTTGTTAATGATTCTATCCTCTGCACGTTCCATGCGTTTCTTTTTGATGGGTGCATAAAACGCATTTAGTACCACAAAGAACAAAGTAGGGTAGAAGCATTTTTCCACTATACTCATGCTTGTTTGGCTATGCAGCAGCCATGCAAGAAGCCCTGTCAATACAAATGCCAGTGCAAAATACCATTTATTTGATGGCATTTGATTGTTCTCTGGCTCTTTTATCGTTTGTTCCATGGCTATCGTCATAAAGTCCAATGCTTTATTGGGCTCGGAATTATGAAATGCCTGAAACCACACACCTTGCGCCAATACACCTTGTGGCCATTTGGCGATTTCTTCTTGCATTTTGGCAGATAGTCGTCTTACATCGACTTTTCCATAGAACTTGATTTGACGTTTTGCGTCAGACAAGACTATTTCTTGTATGCTGTGCCATTGTTCCTTAAATATCTTTTTTCTTTCCATAGATGCTCTATTTTATATTGTTGCCAGTTCTTCAGCGTAGGGAATGCCAAAGACATCCAAATAACAACTTTTTATTTCTGATGCCATAGAAGTCAATATACTTGTCGTGCGCTTACGCTCCTGCTCAGCGTTGAATTGATTGTCGTTCATATTCCGTTCAATCTCTTCCAATCGACCTTTTTCATCATTCAATCGCTGTCGGCTTTCTCCGCATTTTGCGTTCTTTACTTCATTCATTTTGATGGCAATGCTTGTATTCATATTGCGTAAACGTTCGTCCAACTTTGCATGAATCTCCTTTAAAGCCGCATTCTTGCTGTCTGTGAGCATACGGTCAACCATTTCATTCTTGCCGTTTTTGATTTGCAACCATTCTATTAGTCCACAGATTATAACACCCCAACCACCAGTAACAATTTGAATGACCATCCACTGCCATACTCCGTTGAACACGGCTTTGCGGATAAACTCCAACCAAGCAGTATGTCCTCCGGCGCAATTCTTCACAATGGCACTGGCATCGCCCACACAATATGAAATGACTGCTTGCAACCAATCTTGGTCTTCTTGCTTGCCCATCTCAGGCATTTCTGTGAGCGTGTCACCTAACAGTGAAAACAGGTTTGATACATTGGCTAAATTCGTGTTCACATTCTGCTCAGCTTCCATAATTGCGTTTTGCAGCACAGTTTTATTTGCCTCCATAAACCGGTCTATCTTGTCTGAGATATGCTCTGCTATAATTTGAGAGAACGGTTGCAGCAAACGTTTCATATCTTCCGTGCGCTCGTCTTTCGACTTGAAAACATTAATGTTGCTCACGGCTAATGACAGATAATCTTTCATACCAAAACGTATCTTCTCATGCAACGTAGCCAAATCCACCTCCCATGTACTGTCCACGCTATCAATAGCATTACGGATAAGCAACGCTAAGGTGTTTTGCAACTTCAACGTGCAATTATCAAAAGCCGCTTCTGTTGCAGACAAACCTGTTTCTATCTCGTTGATAATGCTCTGACACTCTACCTTTTGTTCGTTAGTCAATTTATCCTCATGCTCATAAACCGCCAAATTCTCACGTACTTTATCTACTGCTTCGTTGTAAGTACTGAGTAATGTACGGAATACCTTTCCATATTGTGCTATGCAACGTTCGTCTGTGGCAAGAAACTCCTGTAACGCCTCTTCAAAAGGAAGAAACTGACTACGCTGTAATTTCATAGTCTGCTTCTCTTCTGATAGAGGAACATCTTTCTGTAAGTCTTCATCAAAAGTCATTCCTCTACGTGCATCCAGTGCCAATAATGATGATAACCCGAAAACACGTTTGCTCATCAATGCCTCATCCACAGAGCCATCGGCTTTCACGAAACATCCTTTCACGTCATAGCGAACTCTGTCAAGGGCTTGCTTGCGTTGTATGTCGGAGGTAATATTGTCCATTTTGTTTAAGATGAAGAATACATTACCAGGATTTCCCTTGAAATTTTCCTCGAAATACTCACGGTCTGCTTCCGCAAAGCCTCGTTCTCCACATACATAAATGATTGCTTGTGCTTTAGCAGCTATATCCAAAGCCAACTCCGTCGCAACATCTTTGTCCTCCAATCCTGGAGTATCCACGATACTCACTCCGTATTGTACCAATGGTAAAGAACATCTTACGATTGAGTAAGCCACTTTCTTGAAACGAGGAATGCTTCCCGTCTGTGACAGTTTTTCGGTGTCTGCAATGTCATAGTGATAGGTCTGCATGAAATTCTCCTTGCTGATATGTTCCACCGCACCTTTGGTGACATTTCCATCTTCATTAACAATGTCTCTGTAATGTATCTCTACATCATCAGTATCATATCCAAATTGTATGAATGTGAGTATTGCGGTACTTGGTAAAGCCGATTCTGGAAGAATCCTGCTACCCAATAGGGCATTGATGAGCGTACTTTTACCAGAGGTGAATGTTCCCATGACAACCACTCTGAATAATCCATCCGTCACTATGCGTGCCTCTTCCATACAGCGGTTATATTGAAGTTGCATACCTAATCCAATATCATTACCGTTGACTTCTTTCCTTATTCCAACCATCTCTGCCACCTTATGAAGGGCAGAAATGAGTCTTGTATTCTTGTCCTTACTCATGTTATCCGAAAATAAAAATACAAACACTACGTTTACTTTCTAAACTCTCACCTTGACTGATGCCCCATTTGATTTCAACGTTCTCACTGGCAATCTCATCCATGCTGTCGCTTAACCCAAACATTTCATCCATCTTAATTTCGTCTCCTTTCTTGTAGGATATGGAAATGATGATACCAGAAGGTTTGCTAGAACAAGTTCTCTGAACTTTGTCCATCGCTTCCTTGACAAGTTCTTTGACAGAAGCATCACCTTCATTCCTAATTGCAACCTTAGGGCGATGTTTCTCTGCAAATGTTTCAAAATCATCCCAATCAAGACTTATTACTCCGTCTCGCAACACCACTTCGTAGATGTACATTTTGGTGATTTGCCACTCTTTAGTTATCGTTTGTACCATATTCCTAATCTGCTAAAGCCATTTGTTTCCCTAAAATTTTTTCTTCACATACAGAGAGTATTTCTTTCTTGAAATTCTCTTCTGCTACTAATCGCTGAAGTTCCTCTATGGTTTTGCAAGCCTTTACGAAAATAGAATGGTTCTGCATGATTCCATCTTTACCCTTAAACATAAGCGTTATAGCAAGGGAATACAAAGATGGTTCTATGTCCATTCTCATAACGGAGATGCCCATTTTCTTAATCGCCCCATTATGAGTCCCCATATTCTTTGTGGCATTGACCATCTTGTCAAATGGCATGGTCTTGTTTAACTCCATGAGGAATGTCTCGTCATGCAGCACTTGACTAATAAACTTAGTATAGTCTTCAATGTTATGCAACAGACATTCTGATGTACCATTGCATATAATAATATTTCTATCCATCATATCTGATTTTTGTAATAAAAGAGGTGTAAAAGTTTGGTGCTCTATCATTGTAGGCACCAAACTTTATCTTTTTTATTTTGCGTTCTTAATCCACCATTCCTTGATTGCTTTGTTGAAACGGACATTCAGTCTTGAATATTTCGTGTCCACCCATGAACGTTTTCTTCCCACACGTTCTGCAACCTCCGCAGGAGCAGTATCTTCTATGAAACGCAACGTCCAAACGATACGCTCTTCTTCCGTCCATTTCAATTTCTCTGGGATGGCGTAGAGAAATTCGACAACTTTCTCTTGCAATTCTTTCTTGTCCAAGTCAACCCCTAATACATCAGCCAAAGGATTGGTTTCATTCTTCCATTCTTGCCATTGGAAGAACTCTTTAGTAAATTCCTCGGAAACTTCGACATTGCGAGATGATTTGTCACGCAACACCAACTCCTCATAGTTGCTATCGCTACGGATAAGACGATCTTTCAAGTCGGCTTCTGCTTTCTTCTGCATTTTATGCAAATCTTCTGCATCCAAGCCAAACTTCTTCACCATAATTTTCTCATCCTTGCGCTCTACCAATGTTGCATAAAGCACATCCTTATACAATCCGTTTGGCATCATGTCATTGATGATGTATTCCCACATTTCAGGAGCAACAGACATCCCAAGCAGACGAGTGTTCCCTGCTGTACGCTCACGGTTGACATTGATAATCTTCATTTCTTCAAGGTATCTTATCAACTCATGCTGTGCGACCTCTGCAAGCCAACAGAAAAAACTGCTCTTGCGTGAGTATTTGTCAAGTACGCTCCATGTGCCATTGTTCCAAAGGAAAGTATAGAGTATATCCCCAAACTCTTCGATAGGCACATCCACCTTGTAGGTCTGCTTGATGTTTGAGAGTATCTTTGAGCGGAAACGGCTGATGTTGCATCCGTATGGATTCGTTCCGTAGAAGAACTTCTGCGCAAACAACTGGTCGTTCGATTTCAAACGACTGATGATTTCGTCGGACTCCTCTGTATTGGCTTCTTGCCATACCAACTCACGTGTCAATGCACTCAGATAGCGGAGCTGCTCCTTTTCCGTGGCAAACTCACGGTTGTCAGCAACAACCTTATCCAATATCTTCTGCACCAGTTCTTCATCACATGCAGAAAGTCTCTTTTGCTTGCTTTCAATCTCCAAGCGCACAACCTCTACTTGTCCGAAGATAGTCTCTTTTGTTGTAAAAACGTTTGTCTTCATACCTGTCAAAATTCTTTAGTTTGTACATACGAAAAACCGACCTTTACATCGGAAATTCCAATGCAAAGGTCGGGGAATTTTGATAGGTAAGCCGTTCTTTGTTATGTGAACAGTATATGTATTATTTTATCTTTGATAATCAATATGTTAGAAGTTATATCTTAATAATTTTAACACTAAACTAATGTCATTATCTCATCTGGCAAAATGATGTGTTCTGGCAACACTGCAAGATGTGCAGTTGTGTCTTGTAGTAGGAATGGCTCTGCTGGCTCTTGCATCCTTTCACAGGTGTTACCTACATCCTCCCGAATGCTTTTCAGTACGGTATATAATCCCTTTTGACGCATTTCACCTTCGGCATTATAGTTCTTCACCATATCTGTAAATACCGTCTCGCCATTATAGCCATATACCATTTCATACAATTTGCCAAAGAGTTGCTTATATTGCACAATGTTCAGCGTATCTACTTTCTCGCCATTCTTCTTACGGTCTATGAGATAGATGAGGTAAAGCACAAAACCTGCACTACGGCTGAAATGAACCATCAGTCTTTCATCATCTCTGCTAAGATAGAGGCGATAATAGCCATCGTTCTTACGCTTTACTCCAACATTTTTTGCTTTGCAAATCTCCAAATCCATAGTGGATGCTTCTGCCAATCGTTTTGGGTTGACAAAATCATTCATTTTCTCTTGTAATTTGGGCGATTGTTTCAAAAAGAACATCCGCATTGTCACTGGGTCTATGATGCTGAATATGAAATCAAGTTCAGCTTCAATCTTCGGGTCATGGTTTTTATGGTATCGTTTGAGATTATCCAAAAGGTGGTCGTACATTTCCAATCTTTGCTTATGCGTGATGACTCCTTTTATTTCCAATCGTTCTTTAATGGAAGCCGTGGAAGCAGCCATGCCAAATGACGGATGCATCGATTGCTCCGCCAGTCCTGCAAAGTAGTTGGATTGGAAACGTTTGTCATTGATGGCATTCTTTGCCAATTCTACGAATTCATCCGTATTGTCCTCTACGAATGAGCGTAGTAATGCTGCCATCTCAAACTTAGCGATTCTTTCCGCTGCATAAATCATGAGACCAATATTGCTGAACAATCTTTCAGAATCAGTTTTGGCAACGATAAAGCGTTTCTTTCCTTCTTCGTTGCATGAGGATAACTGGATCAAGAGATTGTCACCATATTGCTCCACACGTTCTTTTATCTTGGGGTGGTTCTTCAATTCTACATTCTGAATAACCTCCAACTCGTATGTATTGTAGTAGTCATCATGGTCCATCCGTTGCTTGTACTGCTCCATGTTGTCCACTGCATTCTTACCCATGTCTGTTTGGACATCTTCAATCAAATAGATACAGTTATCAGCAAACTGTCCAACGGCACATTTCTCTTCTATCAACTCACCAATGCATGGTTTGTCTATCGGGGCTTTATCTATCAACTTCATATTATTGTGCTTTTGATTGTTTATATTTCAAGTCGGCTTGCTTTATCAGATTGCTATCAGGCAAATCGTCTATATTGTAATGCTTGGGTTCTTGTGGAGGAACTTCCAAATCATCAAGCATCTGGTACCAGTCTCGCTTTAGTTCCTTCATGTGGGTAAAGACAAATGACGGCATTATCTGTAACACCAACCACATCATCTTTTCACCATCTACAAACTGCTGTTCCAAATAATGACGTCCACACTCAACTATCTCTTTCCTCAGTTCACCATCCGGATGTGTTATGCTGTATTTCTGTCTGGATAATGCATATTTGAATTTTCCTGTGGCAAGGTTATGGCGTTCTGCATATAGTCCAGCAGTCAGGTCTGCTGCCAACTCTTGCATCCAACGTTCACTACAAAAGAGCATGAACTGGTGCGTATAAAATGCTTGGTGGGCGATTTCATGAACGAAACACAAAGTGAAGGCATCTTTATTGTTAATGCCTACTTTTCTCAGCATCTCCAAATTGTAGGACAATTCACATTCTCCATTCTTATCGCCTATCAACACTTCTGCAAATGATTCACACTTGCTATTAATGTCTGGCTTCGGTAAGTCAAAGAAAGTAGCTACATCTGCAATAATATATTCAATGTCATCTTCCGTGACTTCTTCCTTGTCATAGAAGATGGCATTGAATACATTTGCCTCATGGCGGCGCATGTATTTCATCCATTGCTGATGGTCGTATGCAGTCATTTTCTTTTCTCTATTTTGGAAAACGTAAATAACTTGGTTAGCGTGGCTAAGTGACTGAGATAATTTTCTATCTATGTTGGTTACGGTGCCTATCTATGGCATTTATGAAAAACATTCTTTTGTGACAGATGACATATGTGACAGTCATATTCTATAATTATTAATACACATATATACGTATTTTATAAATATAGTGTTTTTCCTGCCTACGCGCGTAGGGGATATTTAAGAAAACAATGTGTCACAAGTGTCATCTGTCACTCTTCACAACAAAGATAGCAAAATTCTGACCAGAAAAACAAGCTTTCTCTTATTGTTCTGTTCTGCTTTCAGATATTTTATACTTTGTACGAACATATTCTTTGATTTCTTCTATATGGGTAAAAGGTCTCCATAATCTTTCCCATAAAACATATAGATTGAACTTTATTTCATTTTTGTTGTTTTGCCAATATTTGTACAGTGATATGATTGCAATAATTGTAACAATAGCCATAACAATACCTACAATAAGATATACTATGATTCCTGTTACAATTATACTCAAAAGCCATTGCCACCATTCTGTGTACCCCATAACCCAAGCAAATAATACACCTATGGTGATAGATAGCGTAATCAATATACAGTTTGTCTTATCCATTGTATACCATTTTCTTAAAATGAGATAGTGTTTCCTCGTGGAAACTCCATCGAATTTGTTAACGGTCAAACCAATCCGATATGGCATCACCTAATTCAGATAAAGGAGGACGTCTAAGAACTTCTATTGATTTGTCAAGTTCTTTGTTGACTTTACCAGAGTCTCCTTGTATTGCAGCCACACCAGCTTTTGCGGCATGGAATAAACAGCCTACTACTCCCATAATTTATCATGTTTGACCATTTGTGAAATAAATTAGTGTCTATTTAATTCTTTCAATGTTTTTTATTAAAGTACTCTGTGTGGTGATAAATGTATTAATGGATGTTAAACATTAAAAAGACAACAATAAGCTCCAATATTGAAGCTACATTGGCAGTTTACATAACAATTTGCTAGCACCATTTGAACATCTATTGGTTATTGTCCCACAAAAAGGTGATATTAAGGCACGAATATGCCGTTAACATTTCTTAGTCCTTTTATCACCACACAGAGTTAAAGTATTACAAATACGGTCATCACACTAACTTGTCTATGATTCAGACAAAAGACCGCTTGTGCTTTTGCAAAGTAAATACCAACATTTAACAATCTGTGGCTTCTTATGTCCATTTTGTTTCATCCCAAGTGCAACCACAATCTTGACACTTATACGTGACTTTTACGCTTTTTGTTCCATCTTTCCAAAGCGATTGGGCAGCTTTTCCTGCTGCATGGTGGTATGGCGTAAAACAACCAACAGCACATAGTGCTGCCCCGATGAGCTTCATACTATTGTCGAACACATTCCCATCAGCACTCTTTATAACTTTAATTCTTGTACTTTGACAAGATGTATTGATACATTTCATACGTACAACCTATTTATAATATTAGACTTTTTGCGCTTTATGAAGTGACATTGTATACCCACATTTCATGCAGCGGGTACTTGAAGTTGGTCTTGCACCAGGATATGCCTCTTGATACATAAAGTAATGGTTGTCCCTCACGTAATCGTGGTTAGGGCATTTTAGTCCTCTGATTTCTTTTACCATAATAGTTTCAACCTTTTAGTTTTATTGGAAAAGAGATGCCTTCTTTCTTTTTTCTATCATATATTTTTCCGTACATTATTTCGGTTCTTGGAACTTGACTTTATAAATCATATCTTTCAACTATCTGATATGATGACTTTTGAAACTATGTCACGTCAGATGGGGTTATCTATGATCAAGATATTCTTATGGTATTATATATTTTGCGGTCTGCCGCAATATGGACAAAACTCCGCCCCTCTCGTTATCGGCTTACCGCAATCAGACCAAATACAAACATCATTACAATTCCCATTAATGATACTGTCATATTCACCCGATTTGTACCATTTTAGTAATTCCGCTGCTCTAAGTACAGTCCAAGGGTGTGTGCTTGTTGCTATTGTTATAGACTTAATAGCCTTTTCTGACAACCCATCCAAGTCTAAGTCGAATGACTCGGCCTGTTTTATAAAACTGTCACGCATATTGGCATCATAGTATTTCATAGGAAGTCCAGCCATTTTTACAATAGCCTGTATAGCAACATCAATATCTTGACATGCCAATAAGCCAGCTCTGTCTGCAGTAAATTCCGACATTCTGTTCCAATACATTAACATGTATTTTAGGGGTTCCGCTAAATTTCCGACAAGAGGCAGAATCGACATGGCCTCATTGAACATATTTGCCATTTGATGATATATAACATGCCCACTCTTGATATGTCCGAATTCATGTCCTGCAACAAAGCGCAACTCTTCATCGGTCAGCAAATCTATTGCGCCACTTTTCAATACGATAAGGGTGTCATCACCGAAACCAGTTGTATATCCGTTGATTCCATACTCCCATTCAGTATATAAATTTGGCATTGGGTGTATATCCAATGTCTTTGACACATCCGACAGAGTTGCGTAAAGCTCTGGACAAGAATCTTTAGTTACTTGAAAACATCCTCCTTTAAGGGCAATAACATTCCATTTTATGAATGTCCAGTTTAAGAATGCATTTGTCGCAGCCTCAAATCCTGTCTTCCCTTTCAGTAAGTTTAAAAACTTACGGTCCAGCTCATGCTCATAAGATTTTGAGTCTAGTCCTATTAGATATTTGTATTCCATATATTGCTTTATTTATTGTTCATAGAATAATATATGACACCACCTATAGCTATTGCCGATAATATTCCTACGCCATAATACATAAGTTTCTTGTTTCTTTCTTTAACACGGACGTATTCACTTCCTGGTACTGTTATAAAAGAAGACATAGGAACTTCTATATCAGCGGACTTGAGAATTTGGGATTTGTCAAGTACAAGATTAAACAAGAGATTTTTATTGCCATCTAAAACTCCTCTAAACTTTGCATCTATACTCTTGCTTCTAAAAGTATCTTTTATTGAATTCCACTTTTCTTCGTCAAATCCGAATGCCAATTCTTCACCTACCACAAACTTTCTAACCAGATTCTGCAATGAATCTCTCATTTCTTCTTTTCCACCGTTTAGCCAATAACTTGCCATGCGAACAAACATTTCCACGTCAGAAGTTTCGTTTGAGACAAGAGCAAATGAAAAGTTTTTGTTGGAATCATTTAAGAAAAAACTTGTCTCGTCCTTGTTTTCGCCACATCCGTGAAGAATCAAGGCACTTACTTGGTTGTTGGAGAAGAAATGCATGATTCGCCGGTCAAGGTTACAAGAGCAATTGCGAGTAACAAAAATCTCCTGCTGGTCAGACTCTTTTGCCTTTCCTATCTCTTTCATCAAAACATACTTCGTATTCCCATCTGTATGAGGGAAGGCTGTTAAATTGAATATCTTAAAACCACCAATGGTGTACTGACTATATATTCTCATCATAACTTTATGTTTTTAAATTTATTGATTATTTCATTAAATAAATCGCACACAGTATCTTTTCCCATATACATTGAATGATGTTTTATCCATTCTGAAGATTCTGATACATGGTCAAGTTGTTTCTCTAATGGAATATCGCTAGATTTAATAATCATATAGAGATTGTCGTTAAACAGACCTCTATGTTTCTCATAGACTTTGGCAATATCAAGATTTCCGTTTAATACCGTCAATTGCTTTCCGCCTACCAAATCTGTAAAACTCTCTTTGGGCGATTCATATTGTTCCTTGATATTCTTGCACATATCATCCCATGTTGATGTTTCAAAAGCCAATACAAGTTCATCATCCAAAACTTTTGTATGTAGCAAACCGCTTATTTTATTTCTTATCTCATAGCTATCTTTGAAAACGAGCAGGTAAGCCATACCGTTAATCAGCTCATACTCTTCGGCATTTTCTCCCATAACACAAAATGAGACATCGCAAGAACGTTTTATCTCGTCTTTTGATTCACCGATGTTTGATATATACAGGCATCTAATGTCTTTTTCTTCACACACATCATCTTGAAGTTGTATATTAATGCTATTGGAAGAGAAAAGTCGCATCAGTTCTAACCTCATTCCATGGGAATCATTTTGGATAATATGAGTGCGGAAATTCTGTTCTCCATGATGAGTGGATGCTATTTCACTCATCATGGCATAACAGAAGTTTTCACCTTTATGGAGGAATTGATTGATATCGAATACCTTGAATCCTCCTATTGACATTTGAATGAAAAGTCTCATGTGGTCTCAATCTTTCGTATGTTCACGATACCTTTACCTGTATCTTTCAACAATCCACCTTGCTCCATATTTCTCACCAGCTCTTCAAGCCTTGAAATTGTAGGAAACCCTGTCAGCCAAGCAGGAAGGTTAGAATGCTTTCTATTAATTTTCGTTTTGTATACAATGAATCGCCAAACATGCAAACCTATTTGGTCACAATTCTCAGGTTCATATTTGTTGACATTGTTGACAAACCAGGAATAATAAGGGAAATGTATTTTATGCTCATCATCTACAATAACATCTTCTTTCTTTAGCATTTTGATGCTTCCATCAGCCATTCTATATAATGGGGAATTGCCTAGTTTTGAGCATTTCTCTTGTGTCATTGTTGTGAGTCGAGGTTCTAAAAATTCACTGAATTCTATCCCCCCTGCTGTCAAGGCTGGTATAATGGAGAAACTCCAACGTTGGTCTGTATCAAGAAACTCCATTAAAGTTCCAAAGTAGTTAGGTTCTCGAAGTTTTTTAGAAACTTCATCTAAGTTATTTCTCCACTTTTCACACTTCACAGGGACAAAAACTACTTTCTTATAGTCATCATTTCGCTTAAATGCGACATTTTCTTGTATGAACTTCTTAATAGGATCTGGTCTGTTCACAGTCATAAACTTTCCACTATCAGATTTTGAGTCCATCAGATATGGGGTGTCAACAATTATCAAGAAAATGTCAGACTGTTGGGCATGTCGTGAAAGTTCTTCTATTTTTTCTACTGATGCGATATTATTATCTTCATCATTTGTATCAAAACACTCACCTGGACAATCTACAATCTCAATTTTGACATTGCCACGATAAGTTCCACCTTCAGGTTTTGGTATTTTAGCCTTAAAATAATATTTGTTAAATTTATCGTCAGCATTAAAATCCACTAAGTAGTGACTTCCTGTAGGTTTGTTCTCTATGAACGAAACGAGATTGTTACGCTTTGCTTCCAAAGATTTTGCAGTTCCGTCTTCTCCTGCATATGGAGTAATCTGTATGTATTTCTTACACAGTTCAACATTATTACTCAATTGGTGAACCATGCTTGCGAGAATGGAGGACTTTCCACAACGGCGTCCTCCCATCATTAATATTTTAATATCTGCCATTTTTTACGAGTTTGAATTTATAAGATTCGGATTGTTCAATATTACATAGCCATCACCATTCGTTTTTATATGAGAAACGAAATTCTGACAGGCTTGATAGAAAACCAAATCAGAAGAGAATAGACTGAATATACCCTTGAAAAGAGAGCCAAACACTCCACCTTTATTTTGGTTGCTCTTGTATTGGTTTAGTGCAAACGAAACCAAATAGTACATTGGCTGTACACAATATACAGGCATATACATTGGCATTCTGCCAGGAATAGCTCTGAAAAAACTATATTGCACATCGTTAGGGCAATTATCTATTCCTATACTTACTTTTCCTGCTGTATCCTTCCCAAATTTGTTGAATACTACACCACCCAAGGTTTGGATAGGCGTTATGTAAAGCCCAATTCTGTCTTTATAGTTAGTACGTATTTCTTCTATTAAGGACTTATAAGCTGTACATACCTTGTCTGTGAGATTAGACATTCCTTTTTGCATGAAGTACTTCTCACATTTTAGAGGGACAAGTAGTATGAGTTTGCGTTCTGTAGAATCTAATTGTTTGAGTATTGCCGATATTTTGCCGCACATATACGAAGATTGGTTTCTATTTTCATTATATTTACCGGTTTCTTCCATAAGATGTACGGAGTCAATAGCAAGCATTATCACCTGTGATTCTTTGACAAATTGTATAACTTGACCATGCTCTGGATGATTCTCATTGACAAACTCACCCGGGAAATCTTTTATGGTCACACCAACACTTGCTCGTTTGTCTTTGTGCGCTCCATCTCCTTTAAGTCCCAATTTGAATTGAAACTCTGTTACACCTTTAGACGCATCTATGCCAGGTAATGGAGTGGCATTTTCATCGGGAATCTCTTTGAAGATTTCTGCAAGTTTTTTATAGCCATCCTCCAATTTTAATGCTGTTTCTCCTATTGCGCTGAAGTAAAGTCCGTCTTTATTCAGTTTTGCATCAGAGTCGTGAAAGATACTGGTAAGTATGGTTGTTTTACCGACTCCTCGTGGCCCCATCATACATACTTTTAGTTGTATGTGTTGACCTGTTATGTCATTAGAGCCTCCAAAGAGACTCTTTGCCTTGTCAAATAACCCCATATGATGTCAGTTTTGTATGTTAACTTCAAAACAAGATTTATCAGACTGTGGAAGCAGTTCTATCCACTCCATCATTTGCTGATAATTCTGTTCTTTGAAAATAGCCTCTTTATATTCCTCACTCCAGAACGAGACACAATCCTGTATGTAAAGTTGTCTCATTTCCTTTTTTGTCGCTTCACTCATGACCGTCTTTTCTCGGAATTTTCTTATTCTTGCATATAGAGAATGGTTCGGAATCTTAGTCAACAAGTCAAACTCGTTATCAAGTTTTTCAGTCACCTTGTAAACAAGGTTGATGGTTCTTTCCCAAATATACTTTCCCATTGCATTATTGTCTAAGTCCACTCCTTGTTTCTGAGCCTCTGCTAAATCCAATTGAATGTACTCTCTTGAACCTGGGGTGAGTATGCCTAAACTGTTCTCTACTTCATAATCAAGGAGGTCTGCTATACTCATCTGATAGTCAAGTATGAAATCTATGGCATTTTTCAAATTCGGGAACTCTGCCAACTTTTCGTCGGCAAAAGCTCTAAGCCACTCTATGGAACATTCTTTATTATCGCCCCCAGCAATATAGAGTTTACTCCATAACGCATCGTTGTACATTATATTAGCCACTCGCCATTTAAGGATCTCCTGCAAAGGACCAAGTACATTGACATTTATGTCGTCAAAACTTGCCGATATTTGAGAGCGAAACTTGTTTAGTCCTTTGATATATACAGACTCTGGATTTGCCAAGTCATCCATTTTTAGGACTTCCTGTAAATACCAATCTTCTGATGGCACGAAGTTATATATGTTTTCTTTAGCTTCGTTTATGGCTTTATGCACTTCAATACAAGGATGATATTGATTAAGTGAAAGCTCAGAATACAATTCTCCGATAACTTGTGTTATCTGTGGCCATATAATATCCCAATGTTCAACACCAAACATTGTTAAAGCTGCTTGTGATGCAGGAGAACCGATAACTATGTCATGTGCATGCTGATAAAGTGTTAAGTACGTAGTGTAGCATTTGTTGAAGAGGTTATTGGCATTCTTCATGAGCTCCATATCAACGTCTTTCAGACCCTTTGCCAAATGCTCAAGTGCGGGCAGCAATAGCTTCTCCTGAACCTCGGCGGGATTTTTACAGTCCGCCTTTATAGTGTCTGCAAAATGCAAATCAAGGTTTTCTAAGTTTTGTTCCATAGATGCCACACTATTTGCGTTTTCCAGAAAATCACTAGTGTTGAACACCAAATACAGCCACTTGTCAAGCATGTCCTTGCCCATAGCATTTTCTATGAGGTCATACAACTTATTATCCTCTTTTGCCCAATGGTCTCCCGTTTTGGCTGGCAATCGTACCAAGAAAGCCGCATCGCTATTATCTCTAAGGGTCTTTAACATTTTCTCTTCAATGCCTAAAGAGGTGTCACCCAATCCAATGGTGTCAACTAATACTATCTTGCCTGCTTGTGCATATGTAAACTCTGTGTATATTCTTACTTCTTTAACAGCCAAGTAGTTATAGGTGAAATTTCCGTCTGAGTCATACTGGGCTACATATTTTCTTATATCTTCTTCATCTATATCATCGCTACCTCGCTCTACCAGCACACGACACTCTTCGTAGTGTTCGATATATTTTAGAAGATGGGAAAAAAGAGACTGCTTTTCGCTTGTCATTTTGCTTTTCAACTCTTTTTGCTTCTCTTTGTCTGCAAGAAACAGCAATGAAGGAATCTCGCTGAATTTCTCAATGCTATGTTCCAAGCCTATAGCCTTTATATACGCATTTACCTGACTTGCCATTTCTTTGGCATTGTAGTATTCCACTTTGGCGTATGCTCTTGCAGCCCCAACCTCATTGCATATTATAGATGTGGTGCCAGTGCAGTCACCTGCATTAGAGGCGGGTATCACACTGTCTGGCAAATGGCTAATAGATTGGAGAAGTAGGCTTTTGCCCATGCGTGCGCGTCCTACAACACTAATGTTGATGCTCTCACGATTAAAGCGGTTGTATAATCGTTCACACTCTTTTATACATTCATCTATTTTTTTTATAGTATCAGTTGACGATGCATCTTTTATACGGTCGATTAAGGTAGGATCTTCTGTGAAATAGCTATAAAATTCACCTTCCTTATTCTCGTTCTGACCAATAAGTTTCAGTCGTTTCTCCTCGAAATCCTCAACTTTTACTTTAAGGTTTTCAAAGAAACTCTTACAGGATATTATCTTGTCTAAATATCCTTGACCAACGTATTCGCCCAAGCCTTTACGATGGTCTATTATTTTTTGAATTCGTTCACTTAGTGTCATATTACTTATTGTTATATTCGTATTATCATTTAACTTATATTCTTTATGACTTTTTTTGTATTCTACAAGAATCATTTGTCTTTTCTGCTAGATTATTTGCCTAGCTTATTTTTTGCTTCTATTAAGAATTTCTTTCTGGCTTCCCCTTGAGTATACTTACAAAATATTTCTTTTGTCTTAGTATTTGGAATAGGAATAGGCTCATATAGACAGATAGGACTCGGATTCTCACGTAATAAATCGTCTATGTAATGATAGTGATTCGATAAATAATTTTTATAATCTATGATAAAGCACTCAAAAATCTCATTACAGTTATAATATAAAGTCCGTGCCAAATATTGCGAGAGAGCATTCAAATAGATACGATCATATTCAAATCTCTTTTGTTCACATAAAATGATATAATTAATTATAAGCAATAATGTTGAGACATAATTTTTACGAACTCTTTCTAAGATTCTTGCACACAATGCCGTTTCCCATTTTTCCCGTTTTTTTTGAGAAAAAAGTCCTAGCCCCACATATGCTGCATCACTCATTCCTTTTTTCATCTGTTCTGAACAAAAAAATGAATATTCTATACATGGTGATAATAATAAGTTTATCCTTATTTCTTCTTTGATTCTGTATGGGTCGTTAGCTAATCTTTCCAACTGTTCTTTATGTAATTGTTTTAAATCTTGTTCACAGGAAAGACATTGTGCTGTTCCAAGAATTCCAAATGGATAGGCAGCCCCAGAAATATAAGTTATAGTTGTTCCTAATACTGTATCAACTATTTCATTTGCTTTCTCTACAGACTCAAAGATTTTAACACCAAAAATCCCCAATAACCTTTCGTATTGTTCTAAACGAGAAATATCTTTTAATATAGCATATGGTTCCATAATTAGGATGTCATTATTTCCTTTTTACCCTCAAATCCGCAACTACGCGCCTAATATGATACAGAAGCGAAAATAATCTGCAT
>ENA-ORMX01000466-ORMX01000466.1-human-gut-metagenome-genome-assembly--contig:-NODE-466-length-30870-cov-129.655687_pt1 | contig 30870 bp, 49 predicted proteins | sample MGYA00242108_ERZ509007 | MGnify/ENA primary metagenome ERZ509007 (study PRJEB26280, sample SAMEA2338745) | human gut metagenome | biome: human gut; feature: human-associated habitat; material: faeces...
AGGCCGCGGAACTGAAGGCCGCGGAACTGAAGGCCGCGGAACTGAAGGCCGCGGAGGACGTGACCATATGGCCGCTCAGCGACCGGGAAAAAATCATAGTCAGTTCATTGGGTCACCTTAATAAGAATGATTCCCATTAAGGTGCTAGAATAGTCCGTAGAGCAATAAAGCCCCAGAAGGACGCTCAAAACAACACGTAAGGATAATGAATGAAACAGACCATCGTATGCGACGCGGGAACCGCAAGCAACGACGGGCGCACGTTGATATTCCTTGCCAACTCCGGTACGCGCATGACCAATGGCTACACGGTAGACCTTGCAACACTGCAAGCCCCCGTGAATGACGGCCAACTCAAGCTCGTGACCGACCTAGCCGACTCCGACCGACTGACTTTGCCGCTCCTGCTTGACCATATGCCGAGCATCACGGCTCAAGTCGGTATCATTGAGAAACTATGGTTTGATGATACCGGGTTAATGGCTCAGGCTCGACTAAGCGACAATGAGCAAGGCCGGAACGTGCAACAGTTGGCAAGTGAAGGAATGTTAACGAACTCTTTCAGCATCACAATCGACTTCGATTCTGACCCCGACGAAAACGGTGTAATCCATAACGCCGAACTCGTTGAGATTAGTGTGGTCTACCGTGGTGCCGATAGTAAGGCAGTTTTCCGTAGTCTAAACGATATTGAAGGGAAAATAATGGACCTCAAGAACAATCTCACCAAGGATGAAGCGCAAACCCTGATTGACCAAATCACGGACGCTATCAATGGACTGACTGAAAAGGACGGTGACAACACCGAACCGGAAGAACCGGCGCAGTCCAACGAGGCAGAAAACAGTAAGGAGGGTGACACCGTGGCTAATGGTCGAACCAACATCATCATCAACAGCGCGGGCGGTGCGCGTCAGGCTCTCGCCAAGACCAGTGACCCGCTGAAGGACTGGCTGAAGAGTGAGGACGCTACCAAGGCGTACGAGCAGGCATTGTGGCGTACCGATAATCAGGGCGTTCAGGGTTTTAAGAATGCTTGGCGTGAGGAACTGGCACGTCACGCCTATGCCGACAATGCTTCTATTGATGAAGCTAGTGTTGGCAAGCTTGTCCCGACTTCGGTTATTACCGAAATTGAAGACGCTCTCAATAAGGCTTCTGAGCTGTGGCCGCTGTATCGTAAGCTTGACGTTGACAGCTTCACTGTTGGCGCTCAGTTGGCAGGCTTGACCGATGATACTCGCGCCCACGGCTACAAGGTTGCCGACTATGGCACCTCGAAGAAGACTCAGAAGTTTAATCTTGTGGAACGTAAGATTGCCGCCGATTTCGTGGTGAAGTACGCCGTGCTTAACAAGGGTGATATTCGCCGCACCGATAAGCCGGGCGCCCTCGTGAAGTACCTGCTGGCTGAAATGCCGAATTACATTCTTCACGCTATCGACCGCCAGATTATTCTTGGCGGCTATACCGACCTTGATTTCTTCCGCTCCGTGCAGACCGACGCTAAGGACACTTCCAGCGAGTTCGCGGGGAAGAATTTCGTTCTGAGTGCGGCCGAGGGTACTCGTGCTAATCTCGTGCTCGATGTGGTCGGTCTTGCATCCAAGATTACGGCAACCGGCACTAAGGTGCTTGTGCTCAGCCCTGACACCAAGGTGGATATCATCGCCGCGGCTGACGGTATTGGCCGACCGCTCGTCGGCTACGGCAATGATAATCTTGCCGCCTACTTGGGCGTGGATAAGGTTATCACGCCGGATTGGTGGACTGAAACCGATGACGCTAAGACCCGCGCAGTGATTATCGTGCCGGAAGCTTTCGGCGTGGTTGGTGATACGTCTATCAGTGCTTTCACCAATTTCGCTCTGAAGACGAACGAGCGGGAATATCTGTCGGAGATTTTCGCTGGTGGTGCTCTCACTAAGGTCAAGAGTGCTGGCGTGCTGACTCCGAAGGCTGGCGACTGACGATAAGTGACGGGGGTAGGGCGTGATACTCTACCCCCCCCCCTCGTTGTAAGGATAAATTATGACTAATATTTATGCGCACATTGCGGACGGTGACGCGCCTAAGTCTCAGCAGGTTACCGAAGTTAGTTTCGTTGATGAAAAGGGTGCGCACATTGATATTGGTGCTGGGGCCGGTGGTGGCATCGCACAAGTAGCGCATGACAATAGTCTTGCAGGAGACGGAACCAGCACTAGCCCGCTCAAGTTGGGCGACAGTATCAGCGCCCAGTTGGGGGATACTGAAACCGTGCTCACGAATCTCCGCAAGCTTGCTAAGTTGCAGAGTGACGCGGAACTGGCGGACGTTATCACCACTGTGAACGCGATTCTTGACGCCATCAAGCTCACCGTGTAAACGGTAGAATAGTAGGGGTACCCCAAATGTGGGGTGCCCCTTTTCGCATATTTGGAGGAAAAATGTCTTTTATCCCGATTGAAAACATTGGCGGCGATAATGCTCGTAAATGGTTGCCGACTATACTACCCGCATTGCAGAAACTTTTATGTGGCGCGATGGTGTCTCAAGCTACCGGAGTCAACTCCGCCATCGTGTGTGAAGATGGACAAACAATTGTGCTCCCAGCATGGTATAGCAGTATCACCAAAGTGACGGTTAACGATAATCCAGTCGCATTCACATTCAACCCGACTGTTGGCGACATGGATTACATTACCGGCCAAGTAGAACAAATGTACGGTAATACGCTCACTCTCGAAACCAAGATTGAGCCGGGCACTGTCGTAACCGTAGCCGGAACATATGGTTTCGATACCATCCCGGCTAGTTTGCAAACCGTGTTGTCAGGCATGGTCAGTGCAATGCAACGACATGCGGACGAAACAGATGTTATCACCAGCAAGAGTATCGAAGACGTTAGCGTATCCTACCAACGGGACACCTCCACCGACACGCTCACTCAAGCAATCCAACCATATCTTAGCGTCATCAACATGTGGAGTCTCTGCGAGAAGCCGTTAGGCGTTGGAGGTATCGCGACACCCAACACACTCCCAGTAGTACCGTATTGGATTGGAGACGGTGATGTCCTTGGACTGTAATCCTTTTACCCTCTTCCCCGACCAAGTGGAAACAGTCGAACTCTGGAAGTATGCGAGTAGTGAACGAAACAATAAGAAGCTAGCAGACGTACACGCGATAATCAAACGTTCCACCAACTCGGACGCGTTCGGAGACTATGGTGTACGTATCGCCACTCGCCGATTCCACCTGAAAGCCGAAGACATACCAGCAAACCTACGCGACCCCGACATGCTATTAGACCTGATAGTCAAAACAAAAAACCGGGCATTCAAAATCACTCAAGCAAGTCAAGGCGACGACATGACCACCGGAAAAACACGATTCATCACCGTCTACGCGCAACCATACGGAAGGAGCACACTATGAGCCTACAAGTCACAATCAATAAAAGCGTGTACGAGCAAGGCCGACAAGCCATGCACAATGGATTATCCCACATGCTCACCGACATCCACAAGGATGCCGTAACCAACGCTCCAATCGGCAAAGCACCCGAAGACAAACACCCCGGACGATTAAAAGATTCAGGACGTTTCAAACTCCAAGGCATGAAAGGCTATGTCGCCTTCGGTGGCGGCAGAGTCCCATACGCCAAACGACGAGAATACGAAAACCATCGACACCCCGACACAAGATTCTACCTGCATCGTGCAGTAGCCAAAGCCCAAGCACACGCGGACAATTACTTCCAAAGGATACTAAAATGATTGAACTGGCAGTAGCATTAGACCTACAAGAACACGGCTTCGGCACCTATGGGGAAACCATCTTCGTAAACGAAAGTCCAATATTAGACACGGGCTCAGTTAGCAGTAAGGATGGCATATGGATAACCTCAACCACAGTGAGCAACGGCAACGGGCATTACACTGACCAACTCACCATAAGCACACGCTTCTACGATGTAATCCGACAAGGCGAATACCTTCTAAAACTCATGGAATACATCAACACACAGTTAGTAGACCAATGCACGCTAAGCTGTCAACCCGAAAGCCCAATAGTGTACGAGAAGTTAAACATAAGCCCAGCAAGCAGTATAGACCTAGACGCGGTAGACAGTGAAGGCCACTACGTGAAAAGCATCCACTTCACCATAACCTACCCACTCCCAGATTTAAGTGAGGTAAAAGTGATAAACTAGGAACTAAGCAGAAAACGATAACCATTCTCAATAAGGAGTAACACAATATGGCCACCACAGACTACAGTCTAATCGGCAAGAAAACCGTTTATATTGGACAAGAAGAATTCGGCCCGGAACTCGTCGGCTCCGATGGTATCACCATCACACTCACCCCAAACACAGTGGACGTGGAGTCTCAAGCCGGAACCATTAGTATTCCCACCGGCACTTATAGTGAGATTATGGCGACTATTCCACTGATTATTCCTAACATGACAGTGCTTGGCCGTATCTTCCCTTCTCTGGCTACCAAGGGTGTGGCAGGAACCAAGGTCACTTTCGGTGCTGGCGAGTGTTCAGCCATCACGTCCTACCCTATCGTGATTCATAACACTTGCGACGCGGATAGTGCTAACGACGTGTATATTCCAACCGCCCTGATTCAGAATGGTGGCGAGTTCACTATCGGTAGCACGAGTGACCCGGTGACTATCGAACTTAACGTGACCATGCTCCCTGACGAGAAGGGTTACGTTAACTTCGGTTGCAGTGACCCGTCTAAGCGTACCAAGTATGACCCGGAACAGCAGAAGTACGTTGACGTGGTGGACTCGGCAAAAGCCAACACCGTTCAGAAGTAAGGAGCCTAAACCATGTCTGAAATCGTCACTATCGATACTCGCGAACAAACCGAGGAACACACTTTCAAACTGATTACCTCCAACAATCCAGAAGGCACTGTGTTTACCGTGAACCCGATGGGCGCGGGCACGTATCTGAAGTTCATGGACAAGGTGAAAACGCTTCAAGCATTGAACGCTCAGGATATGAGTAGTAAGCAATTGCTGAAGATTCAAAACGACTTGTGCAATCTGCTTATCCCACTCGTTTCCCCTACGGACGATTTCAAAACGTGGGCAAGTGAAGCGGAACAGAAGTGGCCTCTAGCATATCAGGCGGTTATGCGTCAGATTATGCGTTTCGTTTTCGGTAAAACGTATTTCTAATTGGGGGGTAGTCAATGACGGTGCATAAGGTCATTGACGATTTCACGCCGGAGCAGTTAGCGAAGCTTAAAGCCATGCGGCAGGCTGAGAGCAAGTCTAAGGCTTCGGCGTTTTTTCGTGATGACGAACTACTACTGGCTGAGTTCGGCAAATATTATGGCTGGCAGGCGATACGTGACGTGCTAGCTGACGAGGTGAGTTACGAGACTTTCATCGCCTTGTTGAACGCGGGGCGGAGTCTCGCAATCCGGGAACGCATACTACGCGTGAATGACATGTATGTTGCGTTTGGCGCGTCGCAAGCCAAAAAGGGAGACAAAGTGTTAAAGCAATACGTGAAGCAGTTGGAACGGAGTATGTGATATGGCGCAAGCGGGTGAGATTCGTTTCGATGCCGTTATTGATACGAGCGGCTACGAAAAAGGTGTGAAGGATATTCAGAACGCCACTGACGAGATTAAAGAATCAGCGGAGCAGGCGGACAAGGCTACCGAAGACGTTGGCAAGAATGGTGGCAAGAACGCGCCGAGTATTAAGGACGCTTTCAGTAAAACGTTCGACGGGATTAGCGAACTTGCAGACGGTTTAGGTTTGAACCTGCCTAGCAAGCTAGTCAAGGTCGCGAGTATCGGTGGCGCACTGGCCGCGGTCGGTGGAGCATTCAAAACCGGTATCGACACCGCTATCAGCCAGATTGACGTGCAAGGCACTTTGGACGCCCAATTAGGCAAGGGTAGTGTGGCCGCACAGAATGCGGGCAAGGTAGCGGGCGAACTCTACCGTCAAGGCTGGGGCGAAAGCTTGGAAGACGTGGCTAATGTCGCGTCTAACGTCAGTTCTGTGATTCGTGGCATTGGTGAGGGTGATTTAAACACTGTCACCAAGGCTACTGAAGTGTGGGCTCAAACCTTTGACGCTGACGCGGGCGAGAGCGTGCGTGGCGTAAAAGTCCTTATGGAAAAATTCGGTTTAAGTGCGCAGGATGCCACCGACCTTATGACGAAGGGTATGCAAAATGGTCTGAACTATACGGACGAACTCGCGGACAATCTTAGCGAGTATGGTGGCCGTTGGGCTGAAGCCGGTACGAGCGCGCAAGAATATTTCTCCTTGCTTCAGGCTGGCGTGGATAGTGGAGCCTACCAATTGGACAAGGTGGGAGACTTCCTTAACGAGTTCCTTACCTCTCTGACGGACGGGCGTATCGAGCAGAGTATTGGAGAGTTTTCGAAGGGTACTCAGGACGTTTTCAACAATTTCAAGAGTGGTAAGGCCACTGCGGAAGACGTGTTGAACGCGGTTATCGGTGAAATGGGTACCATGACCGATAAAACCAAGGAGGCTAGTCTAGCGTCAACTTTATGGTCTAGTCTTGGTGAGGATAATGCGCTTGGTATGATTGAAGCTCTCGGTAACGTGCCGAATTCTTATGAGAATATCAAGGGTGCTACGGACGAAGCGGCAGACAGCACAATGAGCATCGGTCAACAGTGGGAAGCGTTCAAACGTACTATGAGTGGCACGTTGGGTGACGCGTTCACACCATTTGTTAAGGGCTTTCTAGACGGTTTGACTGATATGACGAAGAAGTTTACCGACTTCGTGAACAATACCGATTGGAGCGGGCTAGCCAATATTTTTGGAAGTCTTGGGACTGCCATTGGTGGCGTGTTCACCGTAATTGGTAGTTCGATTCAACCCGCATTGGATTTGCTTAAAATGTTCTCCGATTGGTTTAGCGCGAATAGTACGTGGATTGTTTCAACACTTGTTGGTATCGGTGCCGGTTTTGCTGTGTTCAAGACCGCGCAAATTATCAGTAGCGTGGTCGGTTTTCTTCAGTCGTTCAGTCTTGCGGAAACTGCCGCTACAGCAGCGCAATGGCTGTTTAACGCGGCTATGGCGGCTAATCCGCTGGTGTTGGTTATCACGCTATTAGCGGCGCTTGTAGCTGGTTTGGTTTACTTTTTCACGCAGACTGACGCGGGTAAACAAGCATGGAAGGACTTCTGCCAGACCATGCAAGACTTGTGGCAAAATCTCTGCGACTTCTTCCAAAACATTTGGGACAGCATCACCAAGTTTTTCACCGACGCCGGAACAAATATTACGAACGCGTGGAATGCTGTCACCGATTGGTTTAGCGGTATCCCCGGCAGAATCAAGGGTTTCTTCAACGATATTGGCGCATGGTTCGGGAGCAAATTCCAAGAAGCCAAGGACGCTATTGTGAACAGATTCAATGAGGCAGTGGGCTTCGTCACGGGTATCCCCGGCAGAATCAGGGACTGTTTCAATGGCGCGGTGAATTGGCTTAAGGATGCTGGCGGTAATATCGTTCGCGGCTTGTGGAATGGTATCAGTGACATGTTTAACTGGGTGCGTAATAATATTCTCGGCTTCGGTGGAAACATCGTCAAGTGGGCTAAGCAAGCGTTGGGTATTCACTCCCCGTCGCGAGTCATGGCCGAAGAGGTTGGCAAGTATATTCCGTCCGGTATCGAAATGGGTATCAAGGCTAACACTAGTGGTTTGATGGACTCGTTGGACACGTTGAGCTTGGATATGGTGGACGCTGTTAAGGTGCCGACTACTACTACTGGAGCTTTGCCGGTGTTTGATACTTCTTCGAGTGGTGTCACGTCCGCATTGCCGTCCACTAATATTGTGATTGAGAAAATGCAGGTGCGTTCTGATAATGATATTCGTCTGATTGCTCAGGAATTGAACCGTTTGCAACGTCGTGACTTGAAGAGGGTGTGAAATTGAGAATCGTTTTCAATAACACTGATTTAGCTACCGTCCTACCTGACACCGTGCTTTATATCGGTAACGTGACTGGCCGCGAGTTCGTCAGCCCGGACGTGACCACAGTAGCGTATAAGGGTGCGCATGGTAGCCGATTCGTAGGCAATCGTTATCCCGCGCGCGATATTCAAGTGGAAGTAACCGTTATCGGCTACTGTTTCCAAATGATGCCATCTTACGCGTCTAAGCTTATGAGCGTGCTTGCTACCGACGTGCCCGTTAGCCTGTCTTTCAGCGACCAAGAGGGCACGTATCAGGCTATCGTAAGCTCGATTGACTTGGAAGAGCATGAGACTTACGCGACCGGTACTATCACGTTCACGTGTCCTGACCCGTTCCGTTATGGTGCCATGTATGATATTGATTTCGACACGCTCCCGACTGACATGTTGCACACCAATTACAATGTGGAACCGGTTTTTAATCTTGTGGTGAACAAGTCCGCCAACAATTTCAGTATGAATGTTAACGGCTACGTGCTCACTTTGGACATGCAAGTCGCTCAGGGTGACGTGATAGTGGTCAACAGTGAGACGCGTACTGTTACCGTCAATAACAAGCTGACAGTATTGGAAACGTCCGGCACGTTCCCGAAATTAAGGCAGTCGGGGAATACGGTTAGGTTCTACCCTGACTGTGGCGGCAATGGTTCGTATACTGCAAGGTGGCTGTGATGCTGGCAGAAGACACTATCACCCTTGTGGGATTGCAGGGGCATGAACTTCGTACGCTCAGCCCACGCGCGGAATGGACGTTTGACCAGCGTTCTGACTCTACTAATCAGCTCACCGTCACCGTTGGTACGAATGAAGCAACCGACGTTGTGGGCGACATGGAACTATTGTTCCAACACCGTCGGTTCGTCATTAACGAAGTGAACCGCACGCGCGACACGGAGACGTGTGAAATTGTCGCGGATGAAGCGCAAGCTGAAATGGCTTCAATCGAGGTTGAGTCATTCCAAGTTGAAAAGGCGAAGTTGAGCGCGGCAGTCACGCAATTGTTGTCTAACACGCTTTGGACGGTTGGAACGATTGAGGATGATACGCGCACGATTTACGCCGACCTTCAAGGCAAAAAGGTCACGGAATTGTTGACGTGGTTGGCTAATCAGTCTAACCAAGTATTGTCTTTCGATTCCGCGCACCGTAAAGTCTCGTTTATCAAACGGGATTTAACACCTTCCGGTATCGTGTTTAATTATGATGTCAACATGGCGAACATTAAGAAGACTGAGACGCCGCCTACCTGCACCGTCCTGCACCCTATCGGCGCCAACGGGCTGACAGTGGCGAACGTGAATCATGGCAGTGAGTTGGTTGAAGATTTCGGTTGGTACACGTCACTCGGCATGACCGAGAATGAGGCACGCGCCCGATTCACGAAACGGCAGGAATGGCAGGACGAACGTTACACCGTCGTACAGAATCTACTGGATGATGCTAAGAAGAAACTCTCCGTGTCCGCCTATCCGACGCTATCTTACGATTTAACCGCTGTTGACGGTATCGCAGATTTACGTTTGGGTCAGCAAGCGTACGTTTGGGATAATGTGCTCGACGTGCGCGTGTTGACAACTGTTAGCGTTATCCACACGTCCAGCGTGCATGACGATGATAGTGTGACATTGGATTACGTGCCACCGTCCTTTACGATTGCGACCGATGATACTACCGGCGACACGACATCCACGACGGAGGCCAGCGTATTTCAAGCATTCAACGACACGGAATATATGCTAGGGGATACGGCCACACGCGTACTGCCCTTGAGCATCAATGTTTACTCGGATACCATGCTTGAGTGTAATCTATGCCTAACAGTCAAAACCACGACAGCTGGACTACTCGAAGGCTATTTCCTTTTGAACGGTGAGAAGGCGGGGCCGCGTATCATGCAGACATGCGCGGAAGGGTATGTCACTATCGGCCTCCCATTCCTGATTACGAACGTTTCAAGTAACGACCAAACCACCCTTGACTTGTATCTGAAGCATGGGGGCTCTGGCAGTCTCGCCATCAATGATGCGCAAATTTATATCAGCGCTAAGGGTGCGTATGGTGGTATCACTAATGAACGTCCTGACAGGCGCGTGGTTGACGCTGTGGAACGTTTTAAACGCGAATGGCGTAACGTTGAGGATACGACGTCTGTCATATTCCCGGAACGCAACGACACTACTGTTGCTGAAACTGTGGAACGGTTCAAGACGGAGTGGCGTGAAACTGAAGACGTTGTTAATCCGATTGTGTGGCTTGAGGATAAGACGCTCACAATCACTAACGCCGAGAATGATACCGTGTTTACGCTTATTCTGCCAGACAAGAGCCAACATGAAATGCCTGCTGTTGTTGACGGGTCTACAATGTTCGACTTGAGTACGCTTGGTTTGACTGGTTCGACTAAAATTATAGTAAAGGAACTTGACGTGAGTGTCACGGTGACGCTTTGAAAGTGAGGGAAAATATTTTGAACGAGTCAGTGGAACGGTTGAATATCATGCCGCACGTGAAAGGTCACGTGTCGGTTGATGTGATGGAGGACGGGCGGATTGTAGACCATGCTGAGCATGATAATTATGTCAGCCCGTTCGTTTATGACGCGTTACGCAAGTATGTCAATGCGTATTTCATGATGTTACATGATGGAACGAACTTGTATCAGCAGGGTTCTGATTTCAGAAAATATGCACTTAATAGTGCGTTTATCCTGACCGACTACGCGGGGCCGGTGAATACTCGGGAACGTGTGATTCATGGCACTCCACTGAGCTACGGGTATCACCAATATGTTTCCAATAATGCGGATGAGTGTAGTTTCAATCAGGATGAATCATATCGCAAGGCGAACTCGTTGCGTTTCGTGTTTGATTTTTCAACCTCGCAAGGCAATGGCACGTTTCAAAGCATTTATAGTGGCCCATCCACGAGTAATCCAGCCTATGTGGCTGGATATGAGCTGTTGTCCGGTTATAATGTTTGTTGGCTAGTGACTTACTGTGATGGGAAAATTTACACGCCGGGCGCGAATAGTCTTACCGTGTTCACTGTGGATGATTGGATTACAAGGCTTAACGGGAACGCGTGGGATAGGCAAACCGTGCAAGTCCCTAACGCCGGATTAAATGACAGTACATCTTTAACCGCGTATAATCATTCTATTTATTGGGTTAACGACCAGTCTGTTTGCAGTGCGCCGATTTCTGACCTGACTGATGTGACAACACATAATATCGGAGATTATTGCCGAGCGATTTCTTACTCCGCGATTCGTGACTCGTTTTTCATCCTTACTTTAAATACCGAGGTGCGAGAATATTCAACCTCGTTCGAGCTTAAGAAAACTTTCACCGGCAATTATGCTGGTTATTATATTTCTGCCATGCCGGAGGAAAACAGTGTCCTAATCGGTAATCGCGTATATGACATTGACGATAATGCTAACGCGTTGAAACCATGCGCACGATGGGAGGCAAACTCACCGTTTGACTGCATGACGTTCATTGACGGTCTCGCTTTAGCCTATGGAGGCCAGTACGCTAATACGGGTCTGTATCTTGGCACCCAGTATTTCAGTCGTGCCCGACTTGATAAGCCCGTAACCAAAAATAGCAGGCAGACAATGAAAATCACTTACGATTTCAACATGCCCCCGATTGATTGGGAGCATTGATGGAGACGGCATTATTATGCGCCATTCTCGGCAGTCAGACGGTGACTATCCTCGTGCAATGGGTGTTAAGCAAAATCGATGCGAAACGCAACCCGTTACGCGAGGGTGTGAAAGAACTCTTGTTTTGCAAGCTGAAACAGTTTGACGGACAGCGGGAGCATAACGGGTTCGTGCCAATTGCGGACAAGGAAACTGTTGAACGTGTCTACACCGCCTACCATGCTTTAGGGGGGAATGGTGTTGGTACGGAGATAGCGAATAAGATTCGTGCTTGTGCGAGTAGTAGGGAGGAAAAATGAAACGAACACCGAAACATAAGCGTATCAAGCGGAGCATGGTCAAACCGGTTGCCTGTTTGGCGTTGAGCGCGACTATCATGCTCGCGCCTAGCGTGGCATTGGCGAACATGAATGGTGTGGACGTGAGCGGATGGCAACCCGCGAACATCACGCGCACTATTCCGGCTGATTTCGCTATCGTCAAGGCCACCGAGGGTGTGGACTTCACTAACACTTCGTGGGTTAGCCAGATTACTGGCGCTATCGAAACCGGCAAGCTTCATGGGTTGTACCATTATGCGAATGGTGGTAACGCGATTGCGGAAGCCGACTATTTCGTTAACACGATTGGTTCTTATGTTGGCCGTTCTATGCTCGTGTTGGACTGGGAGAGCTACCGTAACGCGTCATGGGGTAATGGCGGTTGGGTGCGTGAGTGGGTTAATCGCGTGCATGAACGTACTAGTGTTTGGCCGGTGGTTTATGTGCAAGCGTCTGCCGTGTGGCAGATTCCGCAGGACGTGCGTCAACATTGCATGCTGTGGAAGGCTCAGTATGCGAGCAATGCCGTTACCGGCTATCAGTCTCAGCCGTGGAATGCTGGCAGTGCCGGTGAGGGCATGTTGCAATACACGTCTCATGGCATGTTGAATGGTTATGGTGGGTTCCTTGACCTTGACTTGTTCTTCGGTGATAAAACCGCTTGGGGTCGGATTGCTTGCGGTGAACGTAGTGGGTGCGTGCCGAACTCGTTCGCGAATACTGGCACCACTACCACGGTCAGGCATGATACGCCGAACACTACGTCTAATGGTGATGTGAATCAGATGGCGAACGACGTTATCGCAGGCAGATACGGTAATGGCGCGACACGCAAGGCTTTGCTGGGTGGCTATTATGATTCGGTTATGAGGATTGTGAATAATCGTTTGGGATGCGGTACGGCTCAATCCTCTGCGCAATGCGTTTACGTCCAGTCTGGCGACACGTTAAGTTCGATTGCATCACGCTATGGTGGCAGTTGGAATGAGTGGACGGGCTACCGTTCCGGCAATCCGAACATCATTTATGCTGGTGAGCGTGTTTGCCGTCGCGGGTCTAGTGTTTACACTGGGGGAGCACGTCGCTATACCGTCCAGTCTGGTGACACGTTGAGCGGTATCGCGTCACGATATAAGATTAACGTGAGTCAGATTAAGGGCTATCGTTCAGGCAATCCTAACGTGATTTATCCGGGCGAAACCTTGTATTGGTGATTGGAGCAAATTATGGACATTACTCAGGCTGAGACTATCGCGGTTGCTATCGTCGGTTTGGTTGCTCCCGTGTTCGTGCAGGTTGTCAAGCCGATTCTGCCGGATAACATGACCGCCTTGTTTAGTCTCGCGGTCAGTATTGTGTTGGGCATGTTGGCTATCGGGGCTGTGGGCGGTTTTAATCACGGTTATACGTGGGGTGTACTGCTTGTTGCTGTGGTGGGTGTCTCGCAGACGGTTTACACTGCTGTCAATCAGGTGATGGGCGGCAAGCTTGGTAAAACGTTCGTTGACGAAAATGGTTTGGCCTAGTATAATGTGAAGTGCTGAAAGTTTTGGCGATTGACTTTTAGTGCTGTCATTGATAAAGCCGCACGGGTTCATCTTCTTCCCCGTGCGGCTTCTCCTTTTTTAAATGGTTTTCAACCCGTCCCAAGTTTGCACTGGAATGTTTTCAGGTCTGGCGAAACCTGACACGATTAATCCCAGCCGTTCGGCTTCTTTCACATTCTCGTGTACCCAACCGTGGCAACCGGTTGTACCTGCCCCGCAGAGGGTTATGAGGTTTGGACTGGAATGCATTTCAGCGTAGGGGTGCGAGCGTAGTCTACGGTGGTGGATTGAGTAGCCGAATGGCGTGTATCTCACGTCCCGTCCGCATCTTACGCACCGGTAGTGGTCGCGTTCCAACACGAGTTGGCGGGTTCCTTCGGTCGGTTTTTTCTCTTTTGGTTTGCCTTCTTTCGCTAGCATTATTCCTCCGATTGCTCCACACAAAATTCTGCCAATTGCGCGAGTACAAGCGCCAGCATGGCGTAGCTGTTCTTACTGAGGTTTTCGGCTTCACCAATCGTGTAGGTTTGTTTTTCCTTATTGGTGGTGTAGCGGAGTTTTTCTTCCACCATTGAGTCGGCTAGTTCAACGCTGACATGCATGATAAATTCTGGCATGTTTTTCATTTTATTTCCTCCCTTGGTTGGAATAATATGACTTGTTCGCCTTCATCGTCGAAAATGGTTGCAGTGTACCCGTTGTCCACTGCTTTTCCTGCCGTTGCTACGGCTTGTTTGAATGTGTCGCATACATATTCGGTACCGTTGAATTTTACTACATACATGTTTTATTCCTTTCGTTGGGTGCCCCGCCCGTGTGGGCGGGGGCGGTGGTGTCAGTCGCAGAGTTCTTCAATCTGTGCTTCATATGTGGTGTCATAGCTGGTTTCATGGAACTTGCTGACGCGTCCGAATGTGAAGCCGTACTTGCGTTCACATTTGCGACGGATTGAACGGAGGATGTTCTTTGTTTCCACTGCTTCACTGTGGAAGGTGTAGAAGGCGTTGAGTTCTGGGATGTCGATGGTTTGCTTGCCGTAGAAGTAGCTGATGTTGATTGTTGCGGTGGTCATTTTGGTTTGTCCTTTCCTTGTTTGGTTGGTAATTACATAATACATCACTTGGTTATGCGACACGCCGACGTTCGACAAACACGCCCCAGCACATAGGAATTTTCAACGGAACCAACCGGGACACGCGATAGTCAGCGCCATAACGCACTTCAGCAAGCTGAGCAATAACCGCGTGCGCTCTCTCCCTTGCTTCGGCAATCCGCTTGTCATAGCCGCGCTTGCGCTTCTTCCAGCCGTCGCTAGTCCTCTCATACACCTCCCACACGACACCATTTTCCGAATAATGAGACTGCACGCGATAATCGTAAGCGTCAACGTTCCTATATTTCACCCTATCCCCCTTTTCAGTACATTTCAGCGATGTGCCTAGTGAATGCGCATACGCTGACTGCCGTCATATAGCCGCGTAATCCCGTCTTCCTCGCCATGAGAAGCCACACGGGGAAAGTGATGAAGGGTGCGAGACACCAACCACATGTAGCGAGATTACGCAGACTGAAGGCTTGCAGTGCTTCGCGTCTCTGCCCCTTCGTTTCGTACTGCGTTTCGACTGTGTTGAGAGCGTCTAACCATACTCTGCGCGCATTCTTTAAGGACATGCCGAAACCGTCCGTTGTCTGGATGCAAGTATTGAGGTATCCGGCGACTAGTCCGGCCTGCACTGCCTTGTTCATTTCTTTGCTCCTTTGCGGTAGACGTAGAGTGCCGCCAGCATGCACGCGACACCGATAATATTGATGAAGTTCATGTTTTCGTTCGCGGATAATACGATTCCGAAGAGGAAGAGTATTGCCACGAAGCCGTCGTTTTTGTTCATTGCTGGTTCCTTTCAATTGGTGCCCCGCCCTTGCGGGCGGGGCGGGGTGGTCATTCTCCGATGATTTCTGCAAACTTGTCGGTGAGCCACTTGAGGTATTCTTTTCTGGTGTTGAACTTGCCTTGTGCATGTTCGGTGCCGTTCCACCATGCTCCCGTGGTGTTCTCGTTCCACCATGTTTCGACGTTTACCGTGCCGTCTTCGTTGGTGGTGGCCTTGATGTTGTATCCCTTGAAGCAGTTGGTTTCGGTGGTCATTCCGTTTGTCCTTTCTTGGTTGGTAATTACATAATACATCACTGTTGAGTACGACACGCCGGAAAACAAAAAAAGGGAGCCCACGAAATTCCTTCGTAGGTTCCCTGAATTTCATCGACTGCAATACGCTAAGCACTGCACCTCAAGCGCATCCACATGACGGTAGCACACTCCATCAAACACGAAAAAAGGTGCGGTAGAATACTTGTGACCCTTGCGCAAAGTCCAGTAACGACTGTTACCCGGCTGAACTATCATGAGGGCAATCATAACGCCCGTTTTTTTCTTGATGCGCAACACCATTTTTCGTAGCTCGTCAATCAACTCGCGGTGTTTGCATCCCGCGCAATCGTCGAAAACCGCGTAAATGACACGTCGTGAAATGTTCACCAGTCCACACCTCCCAGTTTTTGCAGTTCGTCAATAAGTGCCAATGTCTGCAATTCTTTTGTTTCCTGCGCTTCGATTTCACTTGCAACACTCCGACGGTCAACCTCGAACACCTCATGTTGCAGACTGCCGTAAACCCTATCGTCGAGCATGGTGAAATACACCGTCTGCAAGTCAGGGTTAACGACAAAATACTGAAGCACTTGAGTCTGGTATTGTTCCGGGATGAAGTCGAACTCACGACGCGATTCCAGAATCTCCGGGAATAGTTTGAGAGCCAACGACTGCAATTCATCACGCTGACTACTCGGAGTTTCCGAATCATTCAACAGCTGGAATACACGGAACGGGACAACCGTCTGCAAATGGTATTTCGTGCCCAAACTTTTCGCTTCGAACGCGAACGGGGGGTTATATTCCAGCCCGTTAATATCGATTTGCGGTTTGGCGTGAGCGTCAGGACTGACCGCAATACGGTCATCCACGTCACTTACCCACATTCCAGTGTCGAATTCAACAACGTCGGTGGAAATGTCAAGTTTCTCGCACGCCATCATGATATTAGTGTTTTCCAAACGGTGACCGCGTTCCATTGGCGGTTCCCCGTCCGGCTGTTCCGCAATCATGTCGGCGAGGAACTGCCAAAAATCGAGGTTGACTTTTAGTCGTTCGTTATCTCGTTTGGCTTGTTCGGCTTTCGCTCTGTATTCTTCGGCCTTTTCTTCAGTCTTTGCCTTGTCTGCCATGGCTTCGAGCTTGGCTACGTCCTTTTGGGCGTAATGTTCGAGCGCGAGCGTTCCGGCTTTGGTGCCCGTGATTTTACCAATTCGCGCGTCCAGCCATGCTTGAGTGTCCTGCGCTTGAGAAACGTTCAGAATCTTCATTTTAGTTTTCCTTTCTTACCGGTAATCCGTTTTCCGTGGTGGAGAGCATGTATGCTTTCAGTAGTGTGTCCGCTATTTTTTGGCGTCGTGCGGGCGGGATGCGTCGGAACTTGGTTTCCCAATGCGCGACTTGGCATTGCCGTACACCGTACATTTTTGCCATTTCACGCTGGCTGATACCGAACGTGTTGCGCAAATATTTCAACAATTCGCTGTCGTCCAAAGAGTTAAGATAACTATTCCGACTGTTGACGGTGCGGAGATTGTTTTCATGGTCGAGTGTGAATAGGTTGCCGTTTTTTGACTGGATAAGGTAGGCGTAAACGTCTTCCTTGATTCTATATTCTCGCTCTCCGGCGACGGTTTTGAATGTGATGGGCATGGCTCCCGGCCATAGTGTGAGTCTCATTTATCTTCTCCCCTCATGCAAGCTCTTCATTATAGAAGACGTATGCGATTCCGTTGACAATGTTGAATTGCCCTCGCACAACGTTTTTGTGAATTGTCGGTTTGATTCCAGCCAAGTAGAGCAAGTCTAGTGCATCCTCTCTGGAATTTGGGTAGATTGCGATTTGTGGCGTGCAGTCTTTTAATTCAATGTTCGGTGAGTCTTCGGCCACTTTGTCAAGCTGGATTAGTGTCTCGTTAAGGAATCTGACGTATTGGGCGAGGGTTATTGTATCTTTCATTATTGTTTCTTTGGTTAATGGTGCCCCGCCCTTGTGGGCGGGGCTGTGGTTTGGTTTAGAGTGCGTGTTCCTTGAGCAATTCAGTGAATTCGTCGGGGTCTACCTGCTCGTAATTGTCGTAGCCGTTTATATAGCAGATGTCGAGAAGGTCTTTCGCGGCTCCGTAGGTGTCCCAGTCACCGTCATCCTCACCGCAGTTTCCAAGGTAGTCGATGATGTAGTCTTCTGCGGTACTAAGGTTGATTTCCATTTTGTTTGTCCTTTCTTTGTTTGGTAATTACATAATACAACAGTTTTGATTACGACACGCCGGACTAGAGATAATCCATGACAACGAAACCAATACCCGCCAAACCAATAAGGATGTTAGCCAATGCGAGAAGAATCATAAGACTATCCCCGCATTGAAACGCCACTACCAAAACAACAGCGGCCACAATCGTAAGCACTAAGAAGCCGCAGAATATAGCCACCTTTTTCACTTATTGCCACCCTTGCTGATAGCCTGACGCAGAAGCATAACGTCATGCTCGGTCAAGTCCTGAGGCTTACGCACCTCATGACCGAACTGCGATGCCAGAGCGCTGACGTAGAAGCCCAGATTTGTTCCAGCGGCCTGAGCCATGTCGTTAAGGTCATTGACTTCTTGTGCCGTGGCCTTACGTGGCCGCTGTGGTGCGGAATAGTCTCGCATGGCGGCACCGTCGTCGTCCTTGTCTGGGAAGATGCCAAGGGCGGCGTAGAGGGAGTAGCGTCGCGCGTAGGTTACTGCGGAGCCGATTGCCTGAGGGTCGGGTACCACAATGAATGGATAGTCGCCCACGTTCAGTGTTTTTTCAGCGTCGAAAATGATTGTTTCTACCGTGCCGTAGCTCACTTTGTCGCCTACCGCGCCCATGCGTACCACCTGCCGGAAGGCTAACTCATGCTTGGCGAAAATAGGCTTGATGGTTTTGAGAATGGTGGAGAGATTAAGATACTTGTAGGTGCGTTGTCCAGCGTTGGCTGTCAGGTCGGTGACGAAGTTGGGGACTTCGTTGAGGACTGCCATATATTTTTCTTCGAGTTTCATTATTGTTTTCCTTTCATTAATGGTGCCCCGACCGCTTGGGCGGGGCTGGATGTCGTTTATAATGCGTTTTCAGGAAGAGTGTCGAGGTAGTCTATTGCATCGTACATTCCTTCGGTGGTGTATGGGAAAAGCTTCTCGTAGCAGTGGCTAGAATAGTGTTGGCCACGCTTGCGGTAATCCCTGCGAAGTTCTTCGTCGGTCTTGGCGACTTCCCAGTGAACGCGGATTACTCGGTGTATGTCTCCCTTGCGGGTAGTGTACACGTCAAGGTTTTTAGTGATATAGAGCTTCTTCTTGGTGCCCATCATGTTATCGAAGATTTCGAAGAGGTTGAAGCGGAGGTTTTCGGTGGTCATTTTGTTTTGTCCTTTCTTGGTTGGTAATTACATAATACATCACTGTTGGACGCGACACGCCGGACTAGGCAGAATTTCACCCAAACGACTCAACCCACGCGCGCTGTCAAGCCCACGGAACCGTTTAGCGGACTGTGCGGCTTCATCGAGACTACGCCCACTCAGCCGGTTACGCCGATACTCCCAACTCGCATCACCTTCGATGCCAAGTGCGGCCATCTCCCGCGTAATGTCGGCTTCGGAAGGCTTATGGTCACGTTTCCACCTACGCCAAAACGCATTGAGGTCGGCGGGCATGAGATACGGGCGCTTCTTGGCGTATTCCGGGCTTGCGAAAAATTGGCGTATGGCTTCTTTCGCCACGTCAAGTCGCATGTCAGTGGCTAACGCTTCCATCCATGCGGCCACCTGCATATCGGTCACAAGTCGGTTATCGAAGGCGCTGGCATAAGTTAGGAGTGCTTGCACTTGCAGTTTATTCATTTCTCGTATTCCTTGAATTCTAGTTGCATTAATTTCACGACTTTCAACATGCCGTCCAAGTCACTTTTTCTAAGGTACAGCCAGAAGATGCCTTCCGCATAGGTGGTGGTTTGGCGTGCAAGGTCTAGCATGTTGTCCATGTAGAGACAGCACTTACCCACTTGCGTGAGGTTGTGCGCGTCCAATGGTTTGCCGTCGATTTGCAGACGGCATTTCTCGCCATTGTCGATAGCCCTCTGTAGATACCATTCTGCTTTCTGCAAGTCTTCGAGGGGGAGCCCATTGGCTCGGTATCGCCACACGTATTTTATGGCGTTGCCTACGCAAAAGCTGTGATATTGCGCGACTTCGATGCATTCGCAAGGCTTTGTGTTGTCGTTGTAGTGTGCTGGATGATTAACGTTGTCCATGATTGATTCCTTTCAGAATTGCGGTGTGATTGAGTCCAGAAAATCGTCAAGGTAAAGAATGAAGTCTTCTTGTGTTGAGTCGTGAAGTTGTGGCTGATAATCCGCATGTAGCCATTGGATGCCACTGGACATTTTCATCCACTTAATACCGGCAAGATACACGAGTATCGTATTGTGGACTTTATCAATCGTCCAGTCTGAGGGAGCCACAACGTCCATCATGTAACTTTTAGATTGGGCTCCGCTTCTCTGCCGGTTTTCTACGCCTTTCCAAGCCAATATCCATACTCTGTAGCGTGCTATTTTTTTGTTGTCTTGCACGGTTAACGCTGTTTCGAAGATTGCCGTATCTTCTTGCTTGACGCAGAGTGCGACGGAATGCATATCGTACGGGGGTGTATCGTTGAATAGTGTCAGCATTTTGCTTTCCTTTCATTGGGTGCCCCGCCCTTGCGGGCGGGGCTAGTATAAGTATTTTCAGGCTTTGCGTTCGTAGACTTCCACATTGTAGCCGCCATCGGTGGTGTAGTCCGGCTTGAATTTGCCGAGTCGGTATCCTCGTTTGAGCATTTCAAGTCGGAGGGTGAATAGGATGCCTCCCACACGGTTCAGGTTTTCAATGTCGAAGTTGATTCCGTTATCGATGTTGCGGACGTGTGCGGTTGCGTTTTCTTCGTCGATGATGACGTATGCGTCACAGATGTATTCGCCTTGGTTGTACGGCTGGAGTTTAACCATTTTAGATTCCTTTCTTATCGGTTGGTAATTACATAATACACCACTGTTGAGTACGACACGCCGGAAAACAGAAAATGCCCGCCGAAACAAATCAGCGGGCATAATGAGAATCATTATCAATAAGCGAACTTGACCGGCACTAGCGGGAACGCCCCAGCACCAAACGTCGAGACAACAAGAGACCATGTGACATGCGACGCGGGTAATCCATCGCTCCAAACACGGTTTAGCGGCTCAGTCCCATACTTTCCATCATCAAGAGTAGGGCGGCGCACACTCCAATCACCCTTTCCGTCACAGTAGAGCAGTGTGCCGGTCTGAGTGATGTAATAGCCCTCCTCCGTTGGCATTTCATGCATCGTCTTCACGTTTTCGGGAAAAAGATAATTGAGTTCGTCTTGCAATGCTTTCATCTCGTCTTCATCCCGGAACCTTAGCACCGCCTTCCACCCGTCTTCCGTTGTAGTAGCGGCCAAGTCTCGCAGTGAGTTGATAACAATGCTTTCAGGGTTCGTATACGCTGTGACCTTAATCATTTTTGTCCTTTCACTTATAAATCGGGGTTACACTCACATGTGTTAGCGGGAATGCTTTGGCGCCAAGTTTCTTGACTATCTTGAGCCAATCTGTCTCGTAATCCTCTTCGTTTTCTCCCAATACGTTCACTTGCGACGGGTAAGTGCATGGCTCCCCGTTATAGTATGCTCTGATACTCCAATCGCCTTCAGTGTCCCTATATAGGAGCAGTCCAGTGCGAGTAAGATATAAACCGTCTTCTTCTGGTTCCTTGAACTTGCCTGCAAGTCTGATGTTTTCCGGGAATGTTTTATTGAGTTCATCTTGAAGTGCTTTTAAATCTTCCGTTGAATAAAACTCAACGTTTAGACACCTTGTATGCTGTGGCTCCACATATTCGGTAGTTGCCGATTTAACACCCTCGATGCGGAGGTTGTTAACTCCATTCGCATAAACGGAACGGGATACTGTGATACTCATTTTTTCTGTCCTTTCATTCTGAAAAAGGGGTAATGTTTACACGGGTTAATGGTAGTGCGACTTTAGTTAATTGTTCGATGACATTATGCCAATGTTTCTCGTTGATTAAATGCAAGTTGGGTATCTCACGTGCCAAGTATGGTGAAGCGGAGTCTTTGAATCGTATGACGCTCCATCCCCATTCGTCCTTTAAGAGCAGTATTCCAGTTTGCGAGAGGTAATATCATTCTTCTTTTGGTTCTTTGAAGTTTTCGTCTACTGTGACGTTTTCGGGGAAAAGATTATTTAACTCGTTTTGGAATTCTTTCAAGTCTTCCCAGTTGTTGAATTGTAGTTGCACGGTGTTCGTGAGATAGGTTTTGCCTTGTTTTGCTCCGCAAATGTCCAGTCTTTCGCAGTCTGCGAATGATTCGTGTTTTACTTCTATTGGCATTTCATGTCCCTTTCATTTGTTGGTTATTTTACATTATCGATTATACATGATTACGCACGCGACACGCCGGACTCAATCTGGAAACCGAAAAGGTCAGTCTGCTGTTCCATCGCCTGAGTGAGATTCTGCAAGTTCCTTTCCGCGTTCGTGGCGGGCTTGCGAGCTTGCGGAGGGTCGGGACGGTATTCATCATTCCACCTTTCGCCATTGAGCCATGTCGCGAAATTCGGAATGAACCGCGTTTCCGTGTTGGCACACTGGGCGGCGAATGCTTGCACCTTAGCCATGAGAAACGCGCTGTTCATGCCTACTTTGGCTTTACGCCATGCCTTGTATGCGGCCATTTTAGCCACGTGTTTCGGGTAGAGCGTCCACAGTTGTTCGAACTCTGTCGGATATTCTTGGCGCTTATATGTCGCTGGTTGTACCGGTGCGAGGTCTCGTGCGGGTTCTGCCGGTGTGGGTTCGTGTGTGGGTTCTACCGTGGGAGTCGATTCTGGAGCTTGGTAAAGCGTTTTATCTTCCGCACTTCCGTTCCCCTGAATACGATTTTCGGCTGTCTCAATGTAATACATATTGGATTGCCGTCCTCCATCGTTGGCTTTCCGGGCAATACGCCTTATCAAGCCTTTGCTTTCGAGCGTGGAAAGGCATTTAAATACAGTTGACCGGCAGAGTAGAGACTCCTTGGCGATTGTGTCAACGCTCGGGAAGCATGTTGAATTATCGTCAGTGTGGTCACAGAGTACTAGGTACACGAGTTTTTCGTTCGCGTTGTCAAAGTGGTTACCTCGTATGACCCAGTGGCGCACTGCCATAAATCCATGATTGCTATTCATGGTATCTATCGTAACACAATTGTTTAAGATTGTAAAACTGGCCGATTTTTCTTTAGTATTTCTTTCTTAATTGGTTCTTCTTAATTGGTTCTTCTTAAATGGTTCTTCTTAGTGTCTACCTCGTACACTGGGGGTGTCTATGTCGTGTACTGGGGGTGTCTATGTCGTGTACTGGGGGTGTCTATGTCGTGTACTGGGGGTGAAAAGTACTAATAAGTTGCGTATTTGCAATATACGCAACATAGTGATATAGTGGGCAATATGAAATATTTAACAGTTGCTCAATATGCCGAAAAATGGCAAGTATCAGAATATTCTGTGCGCAGATGGGCACGCCTTGGCCTTATCGAACATACGAAAATTGGCAAGGCAATCCGTATCCCAGAAAACGCAATTCCCAACCTTGAAGGCCACGTAAATGCCTAGACCATTAACCGCCGAAGGTGAGTTGAACGTGGCATTAGGCCAAGAACGCGCCAGACATCGTGACTATGATTTAACGCTGTTGCGTGACCAAATCGAAGCCATGCGCAAGCCGAAACCGAAACGCAAACGGAAACCGCCAACACCGGAGCAACGTGAACGAATCAGGCAACGCAAGCGCGATTACATGCGACGTGTCAGAGCCGACCCCGAATACAGACGACTTGAACGTGAGCGGAAACGTAAATACGATAACGAAAACCGCGAACACGTCAACCGTATCAGCCGCGAGGGTAGAGCTCGACGCATGAAAAAACTGAAAGCTGAAAACCCTGAAAAATATTCAGAAGTGTTAGAGCAGAATCGCAAACGCTCTCAAGCGTGGCGAGACGCATTAACACCACAACAGCGAGCATATTTAAACGCAAAAAAACGTGAAAAAGACAGAGCACGACGTAAGGCAAGGAAAGAAGGAAACAAATGAATGACCCTATTCTACTGATTGAACACGGTAGGCTCACCGGTGAACCGGAAATGAAAACCACGAAAACTGGCAAGCAGATTCTTCAGTTTACGGTTGCGGGTAACGGTTCGCATAAGGATAAGAATACCGGTCAGTATGTTGATGATTGCCAGATTTTCATCCGCTGTACCGAATGGGATGTTAACCGCGCTCAAGCCTTGCAAAAAGTGTTGCACAAGGGCAGTGAGGTACGTTTGGAAACCGCTTTCAACTACGCGTGCGGTACCGACCAGAACGGACAGCCACGAGTGTATTTCGATGCTCGATTCCCCAAGCTTACCGTGTATCCGCCTCGTCCGCCGAAGACTCCGCAACAGCAGACGCCGACTAGCCCGTCCAATTTCGACGATTTTGGTAATAGTGATGCTTGGGGTGAACCCGCATTTTGAAAACCAAAACGTTAACGTTTAACGCGTATGGCATGACTCCCGCACCTAAAGGTAGTTACCGTTTCGTGCGGGGGCACGCCATCCCCATGAGTAATCGTGAGAAGCCGTGGCGTGGCCTAGTGACTGATAATGCGCGTATTGCAATGAATCGTGAACAGTTCACCCAGTTTGCCAAGGACGTTCCCGTGTCGGTGCGCATCACGTTTTTCATGCCGCGGCCTAAAACCGTCAAACGTCATATGCCTACCGTCCCGCCAGACATTGACAAACTGTGCCGTGCCGTATTGGACGCCTTGACGGACGCGGGAGTGTGGGTGGATGATAGTCAGGTGGTTGACCTAGGCGCAACTAAAATCTACGCGTCCGGGCCTCATATTGGCGCGCATATCACAGTAGAAGGATTAGCCCATGAAGAAGCTTAAACAGAACATCGGTCATATCATCGGCAGTATCGTAGCCGTGCTAGTGATGGTTGATTTTGCGTTGGTGATGATGCTTGCTTGCGTCACACTGTTTAGACTCATTCTAAAGGCGCTGGGCTTATGAGTTTAACGTGGAAACAACTGGAAGCGTTGAGCATTCCGCATAATTCAACGCCGATTGACTTGGATGACCCTGAAATAAAAACCATGATTGCGGAATGCCGTAAACCGCATAGTGTGCAATTGGAATTGGAGGACTTCGAAGATGGGTGCTAAGAAAGGGATGGTTAACAATCCGACGGGCAAGGGTGGTTTCGGCGACCATCCGGAGAACGCGTGCAATGGTAGGTGGAGGAAAGAAGACTCATACACTTACAACGTTAATAAGTTTGGCCGCATGACGGACATAGAACTTCAAGAAATTATTTTGAAGTCCAAAGCGGGGGAACTTACCCAATTCCAGCAAGCCGCGTTGAAAACCGTCCTTGACATGAAGAAAGATGAAGGGTGGAAGAAGCTTGTAGATACCGTTGATAGGGTTGACGGCAAGGCGTTGCAACCGGTTGAACAGACGGTTAACGGATACATGCCACCAACTATTAATATCGAGTTTGTCAAGGGAGATGAAGATGAAGAATGATTTTTGGACTGTTCGGGAATGGCTTGAATTCGTCCAGCATCCAGCGGAAGACATGAGTTATGCCACGGTTCGTTTTGGCCGATTCATTTGGGATAATTGGCGGCTTACGCGTGGCTCGAAGACTGTTCGCATGGTGAGACGTAATATCAATGGTGTTCGGTCTGGACTGATGAAAGCATATCCGCGTAGCCAAAAGGCGTATATACTACGTCTGTACATGATATGGCGTGAGAAAGATTTCAGCCGTCGTTATATCAGCTGATTTTTATGACACGCTGAGTTGCATTATCGCGCAAGACAATGTATATTATTTATCGGCAAGAAAAGAAAATGAGCCATCTATCTATATATATAATTTAATTCCCGTCTAGTTTTTCCTTTCATTTTGCGCTAGACGGGGCTGGAACGTTGCGCGAGTGGTTTAAGCGGGCACCCTGCTAAGGTGCTAACTGGCAACGGTTCGGGGGTTCGAATCCCTCACGTTCCGCAATCCTGACGTGAGCCTAGGATAAGCGTTAGGCGGTTGAGTACACTACTCTTGCAGTGACTCAGACGAAATATAAAAGGGCGGCTAGTGGGCACGGTCGATAGTGAGGTAACATGTGCTCTCCGGTCAACGGTTGGCGGTCGATAGGATTGCGGCGGTAGCCCGCTAAAGTCCAAGCTAACCAATTTTCCCGTGGTGTAATGGGTAGCACGGCAGTCTTTGGTACTGTTTGTTTTGGTTCGAGTCCAGACGGGAGAGCGGAGACATAATAGGGGCATGCGCCTATTATGTCGTTGCTTGGGCTGTAGTTCAGCGGACAGAACTGGACGTGGTTATTTGTCGTGTCGCAACATGACTAAGTATCATGTCTGTATGTCGCGGGTTCGAGTCCCGTCAGCCCCCGAGCCGAGCGCCTATGAACATTATTGGCATGAGAGATAATGGAATGCGCCGAAATGCTCCCAGTCTGAAGCACTGGCTGGCATGAGATTGCAACTTATGCGTGTGATAATCTCATGGCATGGAAAAGTAAAACCACAGCCCCTCTAATCGCGCGACTAGAGGGGCGTTTCCATATCCATTATTAGAATACGTGTTATGAAGATTCCTGACGATTACTCTAGCCTTTTTTGGTGGACTCACTCGCTTACACCGCCAGCCCGCTATTTCGTTTTTGAGGGTGGGCGTAGTTCAGGCAAAACCACGACTATATGTCAGTCGTTAGTATTGCGTGGAGCTGTCAAGCCTATTCGTGTCTTGTGCGCTCGTGAGTTCCAAAACTCGATTAACGAATCTGTGAAGAAGAGTCTTGAGGACTCTATACGGTTGTTAGACCTTGGCGGGTACGCTATCACGAAAGACTCGATAGAGCACGAAAATGGGACTAGTTTCGTTTTCAAGGGCTTGCATAATGACCCCGAAACCACGGTTAAAGGTTTGGAGGGTATTGACGTTTGTTTCATCGATGAAGCGCAATTTATTTCGAAGCATTCGCTTGATATTCTTCTGCCGACTATCCGCAAGGAAAACAGTACGGTCATTTTTGCCATGAATCCGCTGACGCCGAAAGATGAGGTTATGGAGCGGTTCGTGTGGAATGCTAACGAGCAGGTGAAGGCGCGAACCATTCATAAGCATGTCACCTATCGTACTGCGCTCAAGGCTGGACTACTGCCGCGGGAAGTGTTGCAACAAGTGCAGGAGGCTAAAGGGTCTCCCGACTTTGCTCACATCTGGGAGGGCAAACCGACTGATAACGTGCTTAACCGCATCATGTCGTGGCAACAATTGCAGTCAGCTGAAACCACCATCATGCCTGACGGTGGTATAACGTTCGGCGTTGACGTGGCGAGACTGGGAGCAGATAGGACAGCCGTAGCGGTCAACAAGAGTGGTACTGTTATCGATTTAATCAGTTGGAACCACACGCGTTTAACGGACTCGGCGCAGACCATTAGACAACTGGCAGACCGATACAATCCCGTCGCGATTAATATTGATGACTGCGGTGTTGGCGGTGGCCTGACAGACATGCTTATTGCTGACGGGTTACCGGTTCAGCCGATTAATTCCGCGTCACGAGCTAAGGACAATACGAAATACCCCAACATCAATAGTGAGATGTGGTTTACTTTCGCTGAGAAACTAGTAGCCGGTGACATACATTTCATTAACTCCTTGCCTGATAAAAACGACTTGTTTGATGAATTAAGCACGCGTGAGTGGAAACTCACGACGAAGAATCAACGTCAAGTGCAAGCGAAAGCGGATTACAAGACGGCTAATAATGTTGGTTCACCTGACCTTGCGGACGCGGTTTTATTGAGTGTGTACACGCCGGTTAGGTTGACAAGTTGGGATGTTGAGGTATTATAGAGAACGCCGGTAAAGCTTTGGTCCTTTTTCTTTACCGGCGGTTGGTTGATTGGTAAGCCCTCGCTGGGATGGCGGGGGCTTTCCTAGTATAATGGGAACCGTTATCAATAAGCCTATTGAAAGACGGTAACATTGTCTAAATTCGGTTATAAAATCAGAAGTTTCTTTACCCGTCCAACGTCCCCAGCATTGACTGAAGGATGGACTAGGGTTAGCGGCAGTGGAACGCAGGTAATTCCACCTTATGATGCTTACGCGCAGATTTTCCCATATTCCAACGCGATTGCGGGACGTTTTGCCACTATCATTCCTTATGCGGTTGACGCTCAAGGCGAGCGTATTAACCCGGCGCCTCCCGCGCTTAAAGCATTGTACGCGCCTAATGACCAATTTTCTTGCCTTGAGTTCCTGAAATTCATTGCCAATAGTATTCTCACCCAGTCGCATCTTGATATTTTGGTGTGGACGAATCAAGGCGGGTATATTCAGCCGGGCGGCGAGGTGACTCCGGACAATATCGCGGGCTATACGTTCCTTCCACAAGATAGTAGGCAGTGGGATAGTAGTCATACGACTTGGACGCATCGCGTCACCATGACCATTAACGGACGTTTGGAAACCCGTACTTTCACGCGTAATGAGACTATCGCACTCAGCTATTCCACGCATCCGCTTGACCCGTCGCGTGGCATCAGTCCCGCGCAGACCATCCGCAAGTGGGCAAACGTCGATGACATGATAGCGGATTACGAGCGTGGCTTCTTCGCCAACGGTGCTGTCCCCGCTGGCATGATGGGTATTGTGTCCGCTACCGCCGACGATTTCACCCGCACAAAAAATCAACTTGAGCAAGCGTTCCAAGGCGCCGGACACAATAACGGTGTGGTGTATAACCTGATTCCGGTAGACCCGTTGAGTGGCAAACCGTCCGATACCGGGAAATTGGTGTGGGTGCCTTTCCAGCAGGCCAATAATTCGCTCGACTTGTCCAGTCTTAATGACGTGGTTAACAGCCGACTTGCAAGCGCCCTCGCGGTGCCGGATATTGTGCGCGGTATCGATAATGGGCAGACCTATGCCAATGCCGAACAAGCCGAACGCGCTTTCGTTGAAAACACGTTGAAACCGCTCTGCATGACGGTGTGGGACAAATTTCAGTTCGAGCTTGACCGAATCACGGGGGGTCTTGGATACGGCATAAATTTCACCCTCGATATTCCGGCACAGACGGATATGCGCAAGGTGCAGGCCGACACTCAGGCAGTGCAGGTCGAAACGCTTATCAAGCTTATCAATGCTGGAGCGAGTGTGGAAACCGCTGTGAAGGCATTGCACTTGCCAGACGAGTTCAATGCGCTGGAACTGGAACCGGCCACACCGTCTCTTTTCGTGAAGCCGGAAGCCCCGCAGATTGTGCCACAGATTCAAGCCTCGAAAGATGATGACGTTAAGACGGAACCGGTAAAACCGGACGTTGAAGAATCAACCGTAAGCAAGGCATCTAAGCTAGTCCGCAATTTCTACCGTGACTTGATTGACCTTAATCTAGCGGCGCATAGTTTCGCTAAGACTGACGTGGATAGTGGTGAGATTCAAGCAGAACTAGTGGACGGGCTTTTCTCGGTCTATGAGGCGGAAATCGTCGCTTACGCCAACTCGACGGGGAAGACGATTATTCAAGCAATGCAGGAACTAGCCAAAACTAATCCAGACATTGCCAAGATTCTTGACGCTTGGACGCCCTCACAGATTGCCCAACTTGTCGGCTGGGAGACATTGCCGGATACGTTTGAAAAGGCGTACCGCAAGCAACTAACCAAGACTGTGGCCGCTGTGACGGGTACCGCCAATAAGAGCATTGCCAAGGTTATCTCGCAAGGCATCAAGGATAAGCTGAATTACAAGGAACTTGTAAAACAATTGTACGGATTGCTTGACGATGACCGAGCCGAATTGCTGGCCGGGAACGAACTGCGCAACGCGGAACGCTTGGGCAATCTCTATAGCGCGCAGAATCTCAGCAGTAAAACCGGCGTGACCTTGAAAAAGGTCTGGCACACTAGCGGCCTTGACGCTGGCAGTGAGCAGAAGCCGTGCCCATTTTGCGAACATATGAACGGCAAGGTGGTCGGCCTCGCGGAAAGCTTCATGGACGAGGGTGATTCCGTGGACCTTGACGGTGAGACCTTCACCAATGATTATGTTTCGATGGTTACGGCGGCGGCTCACCCGCGCTGTCGTTGCACGCAGACTTACGAGGTGGCCTGAATGGATATAAAATGCAAAAAGTGCGGGAGGTTTCTGGGGTCTACCGAGCATAGTTTGCAAGTCATGCTCAAGTGTCCCAACTGCCGTGCGTATATGCTCTACCGTATTGTTTTCTTGAGTCAGACAGGAGTGCGCGAATGAAAGCAAGACAAGCAACGTTTAACGATTACGACGGATTCGTGGAAAAATTCAAACCGAAGAAGACCACGGATGACTGCTATACACCCCCCGCAGTGTATGAGACGATAAAGAACTGGGCATGCAGTGAATACGGTATCGACCCGGCTAAGATTGTGCGCCCCTTCTATCCGGGCGGGGACTACGAGAGTTTCGACTATTCGGACGGCAAGGTGGTGGTGGATAATCCACCGTTCTCGATCCTGTCGAAGATATGCGCGTTCTACCGCGACCGTGGTATTCCGTTCTTCTTGTTCGCTCCGAACCTCACGATTCCCAGCAGTACGTCACGCAACGGCGCACATATGCTGGTCACTGATTGCAATATCGAATACGCGAACGGCGCTATCGTCAAAACCAGCTTCGTGACGAGTTTCGGTGATGACCTGATTCGCACCGCACCTGATTTAACGAAGCTGGTCAACGATACGGTGGAACGGGTCAGGCGCGAAAGCAGGAAACATCCGCCGAAGTATGCGTACCCGCAGGAATTGTTGACCGTCACGCGTCTGAACAAGGTCGGCAAGGCTGGCGTGGATTTCCGTGTCAAGGCTTCGGATGTGGCGTTTACACGGGCGCTTGATTCGCAGAAGGCCGTGAAGAAGGGCATCTTCGGCGGCGGCTATCTGATGAGCGAAGCCAAGGCCGCGGAACTGAAGGCCGCGGAACTGAAGGCCGCGGAACTGAAGGCCGCGG
>ENA-ORMX01000476-ORMX01000476.1-human-gut-metagenome-genome-assembly--contig:-NODE-476-length-30632-cov-7.057429_pt1 | contig 30632 bp, 19 predicted proteins | sample MGYA00242108_ERZ509007 | MGnify/ENA primary metagenome ERZ509007 (study PRJEB26280, sample SAMEA2338745) | human gut metagenome | biome: human gut; feature: human-associated habitat; material: faeces...
TGCATAGGAAATGATATCTTTGAGATAAATGTGTCAACCAATATTGACAATATCACTTTTTCCTGCTCTTATCTTCAAAAATGCTGATTAAATTGCTTTCCTCTACGGTAAATTTTGTATTCATCCCTACATCTCCCTTTGCTTATTCTTCATGTTTTCCTGCGTATCCTGTGACTGTCCTGCTATCTGTGCCTTTTTCTCGTCAAGACGAGCTTTCAGAGAAGTTCTTGCGGCAGGCTGATTCTGCTCTTTTCGGGCAGCTTCTTTCTGTGATTTTTCTGCACCATTATTCAGCACATTGTCAATCATGTTGTAATTCTGTTCTTCCAGTTCCTCAATCTTAGCAAGTGGCTTATATTCTGCCAGTTTTTCCAGAAGTTCTTTTGCCCGGTCTGCTTCCTCTGGCACAGCTCCTTCAGATATGATTGCTTTCAGCCAGTCTGTCAGATGTTCTGTATCTCCCTGCCGGATTCTCTCTGCCAGTTCCGATACATTTTCCGTCATGTTCCGGGTACTGTCATGGTAAAGAATCGTATCATAATCATAAGAAAGACGGTCAAATACAACCGCAAGCTGTTCTGCAGGTGACAAATCCGCTATACGCATCTCCCAAACCTTTGCTTCCATTTCTTCCGACATAACGCCCTCAATCTCCATATTCGGGAACTTCGCCACCAGTTCTGTAACTACTGCCATCGCTTTTGGTTCATTCTTGATCCTCGGTATATGCTCTAAAATTTCCAAATCAATCCCTCTGCCGGACAACAAATCAATCTCATCATCCATATAGCTTTCTTCTCCCGGTCTGTGAACGTGAATACCGATTGCAGGGATACCATTTATTCGCTCCGGCGGTATCTGCCTCCAGATTGCAGCCGCTTCTTCCACCGTAGGAATGTTCTCATAAAATTCGCCCAGATTGTGAAATTCACTGCACTCTGCCACTGTCAGAGTTACTTCGACCTCATTTTCTTTCAGCTCCGACTTTTGGACATCGTGTCCAGAAGTCTGCTGAATCTGCTGTGCCGTTTCCTGTTGCCTTGCTTCCCTGACACCTGTAAGATACTCTTCCACCGGTGGCAAATAAGTTTCCAGTGTTCCGGTACGCTGTGCGGTAATCGGGTTAATATCCACTTTCACATCTCCAATATGAAGTCCGTCCTCATTAAAAACATCAAACAGCACATCTTCTCTCTCGTTGCCAGATAGTTCCACTACCACATCAAGGTCTGAACTTTCCTGTTCCAGTCCCCTGCAACGACTTCCTACAACAGCAACATCAACAATAATCGCATCCATGCCGTATTCATCAAGTTTTGCCTGCACATGACATTTTATGGTTTCCTCTATTTCTGCCGGGTTCAGCTCGCTGATGTCGTGAAATAACTCATCAGTTTTTGCCTTAAAATCTGCCACAACACTGCTCTGCGTGTTCTCCGGCACAATATGATTTGCTTCCTCTACTTTTTCCATCAATTTCTCATAATCAATCGGTATCAGCTTATCATCCCTTTGGATATTTCCTTTTGCCCCATTGTAATCCGGCTGTGACTTCAAATCTTCCACAATATCATCCAAGGCTTCTCTAATTGTCACTTCTGGATTATCATATACTCCGCCGTCAATCTCTTTATAACCCGTACCTATTATCGAATAATCATAGCCACCCTCGGTTTCCTGAATACTGATATAACGGTCTGCAATCGAAAAAGCAATCTCCGTTTCCTTTCCGTTTTCTAAAGATTTTTTCATATCTGCAAGCACCTGTTCCGCTTCATCGCCAAGATCAATGATTTCATCTTCATTTATTTCTGGTACTGGCTTTTGGACATCATATCCAGAAGTGTCCTGCACTTCTTCCTTTTCCGATATCTGCTCCCGCAAAAAATCCGGTATTTCCGTATATCCAAAAGAATCCACAAAATGAGCCGTATTCTGTCCGTTCTGATGAAGCAGCACTATATCGCTGACAGATAGCGAATGTCCTCTGAAATCTTCTGGGTGGTCAAGGTTGAATTTTTCAAAGATTGCTTCTAAAGTTGCCCCTTGTGTCTGTCTTTGCAGTTCAGATAATTCGCCCACATATACAAGCGTATAATTCTCCGGTTTAATGGCATCAAAATTATCTTTTGTAATGCCCATACGTTTTAAGGATTCCGTCCCCTCAAACCGAAGATGTTTCAACTCCGGTTCATGCTTTAACTGATAGATTCCATACATATCTGAGGTGCTATGCAAAAGCTGTTCTTCTTTTCCGGCGGCACTCTTCTCCAATTCTGCAAACATAGAACGCAGCTTCTTTTCATTTTCCCAATCGCCCTTTTCAATCCCGAAAATTCCGTCATGCTCTAATATTTGTTTTCTGTCATCTACCGTAGTTTCCGCACCATCTGCATGAAGTAAATATATAGGAAAATCATGGTCAAACAGTTCTAATGCCCTCTCTTGTGTCAATGGCAGCATTGCATTCCATGTATAGCCATATTCCCTCATTTCCGATAAACCAATCATCGGATCAGGCAGTGCATCTAGCTCTGCCCGTGCATCAATTATGGTAAGAGCTACATTGTTAGGACTGTTTTCTTCCATAAATGCCAGCTTTTCTGCAAGTTCTCTCGTTTTATCCATATCATCCAGCTTATATGCGTAATTCACGATAAGGTTACGTTCATCGGCAGTAAAAATAGTTTTCTCTGCTTCTAATTGATTGATAAACTGCTCTGCCTGCCCCATAACAAATAAATTGGTGTCTATCGACTGCTCCATTCTTACCTTTACATCAATCAGCTCGTTCGTATCCACGTTATAGCGGACATCCAAGTGGTATTCCTCCACTTCTTCCGTCTGCTCGTTGCCAAGCTCTGTAGTCCATGCTCCTTTGCTCTCCAGATAAGACAGTATGTTTAATTTATCTTCCTCGCTCATGGAAGAAAGAGCCGACATAAGTTCTTCCCTGTCCATCCCCCGAACACTGACAAGGCTATACTCTGTGAATTTTTCATTATGTATCAGCAAAATGCTCTCTTTGCTCTGTTCCTGCTCCATTTCACGATTAAGCTGTAGTTCCTGCAATGCTCCCTCAATCCCCGTAATCAGCTCCGATGCAATCCTACGAATTGTATCAAGAGAATTTTTCAGTTCTTTCATATCCCTGCCGCTGCTCCAGCCTGCAATATATCCGAAAGAATACTCCGAGGTATCTATTCCGAAGTGCTGACACACGGTAAATGCCACACTCTCCGCTTCCACCTCTTTTGTATTCCTGTCTTTTGCCGGAACGTCCATGCTCTGATTAACTTCCTTATCATGCAGCATGGAATGAGCCACCTCATGCACCATTGTTTTTAAGGTCTGGCTCTCACTCATATTTTTCTGCACGGCAATCCTCTTTTCTACCGTATCAAAATATCCTTTGGAATCGCCGGGAATCTCCTCAAAACTGACAGGAACAGGAAAAACATTCATGAGTGCCTGTACAAAATCCTCATATCCCTCCACCGTAGATAAAAGTTCCTGTGCTTCCAATTCTGGAATAGGCTTGCCGTCTGTCTGGGACACATCAAAAACGGATACGGCACGAAAAGCAGGGATTGTGACCTCTGTTTCTTCTTTCTGCGGCATCCCATTTTCATCAAACATCATTTCTCCGGTCACAGGGTCTAACTTGTCCCTTTCCTCTTTGATTTTATACGGAGCAGGGGCAAGAATACGGATTGCTTTTTCTCCCTTATTGACATGACGTTCAAAATTCTTCTGCCATGCCTTGTACCCGGCCACAAGCGTAGCTTCCGGCTTCTGCAAGGCAATCAGCAGAGTGTTATTAAAACTGTAATTGTGAAATTTCGACATGGTGCTGAGATAGCTTTTGTACTTTTCACTCTCGAAAAGTTCCTTTAGACCCGCTTCCAATCTGTCCGTTATCTCTTTGACTTTTTGCTTTTCTGTCATCTGAACTTTTGTATTTTCATCTGCCATAATTCTATTTTCCTTTCTTTTTTCCATACAAAAAAGACAACCATTTCTGATTGTCTTTTCAGGTAGTGCCTATTAAATTTTGATATATAGCTATCCTATATTACTTCGTTATTTATCTGCTTTCTTTTTTTCATCCTGCTCTAAAATATTATTTACTAATTTTTGAAGCTCTTTGCGATCAGGCAGATACAACTCATATTTTGACACAAACAAATTACTGTCCATACCATAAGTTGCATATTCCACAAGCAGCTCATCTTTATTATGGCTCAGAATAATACCAATCGGTGGATTATCGTCTGCCATGTTTTCTTCCTTTGCAAAATATCCCATGTACATATTCATCTGACCAATATCTACATGCTGTACTGAATTTTTCTTCAAATCAATCAGCACAAAACATTTCAAAATTCTATGATAAAATACCAAATCCACATGGTAGTGAATATTATTTACCGTCAAAGGATACTGCCTGCCGACAAAGGTAAAGCCTTTTCCCAATTCTAACAGGAATTTTTGAATATTATCAATAATTTTCTGTTCCAAATCTTCCTCACTGTAACGATCTTTTACCGGAAGTCCCAAAAATTCTAATGTGTAAGTATCCTTGATGATGTCCTCCGGCTTATCATAGGTAATTCCCTCATTTGCAAGTGCCAAAATCCCCTCTTTATCCCTGCTTGTCGCTAATCTAAGAAATAATGCTGAATCCATCTGCCGTCTGAGCGTTCTTACGTCCCACTTTTCTTTATAACATTCTTTTTCGTAAAAACTTCGTTCTAATTCATCATCAATCTTTATCAGTTCACAGATATGCGACCATGTCAATTTGTCAGACACTGTCTGACAATTCTCATAACAAAGATAAAACTTCCTCATATTGTTAAGATTGGGTCTGCTGTACCCTCGCCCCAATCGCAAAGTAAGCTGATGAGATAATGTTGTTAATAATTTTGAACCGTATGCTGCTTTTACATTTCCATCCTGCTCAAACTCAACAATATATTTTCCGATTGTCCAATAGGTTTGGGTTATCACACTGTTTACTTTTTCGGCTAATTCTTTTTTTGCATTTGAAACCGTTGTTTCAATCTCATCCACCAATGGCTGAAGCATATTATTCTGCTCTAAATCATTCATAATATATCCTTTCCGAATTTGTCAGACAGTGTCTGACAAATTCAATTTTCGTTTTTATGTATTTCATTATGTCCAGATCTTTTTATTTCAACTTTTCACAATTTGCTCTATTAAAATATTGCCCTTGAACTAATATTATATTTCATATTGGAATAAAAAGAAATAGCGTAATTACAAAAACTCCTCCTTCCTCTTATCTCGATTTCCAGATTTTTCCATACTATTTCCCGTAGCTTTTATTTTCATCTCTGCAAGCCGTTCCTTCAAAGACACCCTCTGCACTGGCTTATCTGCCACCCGTTCTGACTTCAAACCATTCTGCCTTGCAGATTGGTTGACATCCTGTCCAAAAGTTCCCGTCCGTTCCGTTCCCTGCTCCGGTGTATCATCGTCCATGCCGATACCATCATCGCCCTTTTCATCCATATTAAGCAGGGCATTTAGGGCAGACAGGCGGTCTAATTTTTCTGCCAGCTCCTCTTCCTGTGCAAAAGGTTTCTGCACTTCCACCTTTGCCGTTTCAAGCTGATGCTCCACATTGTTCAGTTTGGTCTTTGCTTCTGCAAGCTCTTTTGGCATAGACTCCAGTGCATGATTGATACGGGCGATATTACCAAGCGGATCAGAACCTATTTCCAGATTATGGGATAACTGTCCTTTGACATTCATCACAAATTTATGGTTAAAGGAATCAAAGGATACAGACATTTTAAAGCCCGCATACTCGCCTATCATTGCCGGGGCATTAACACTCTTTATCTCTTTGCACATTTCCACAAGAGCAGTTCCGGCTTCTTTTTTATCTGTGTAGAGCTTATCCCCGACTTTCATTGTAAACTGCTCTTTATCTGCCGGAAGATTTTCCTTTGCAGTCTGAATATCCGTCTGCATACCACTGATACGTTCCTTTAAAATAGTTATCTGTTGCGGGTAGTGCTTCGTGATGTTGTCCTCCAGCCTGTACTTCTGGCTTGTATGGTTTGCCTTCATCAGCTTCAGCTTCGATACCTGTATATCCAGGTCCATCTTTTCCTTGATGTAGGGATTGCCCGTTGCCAGTGCCTTGATTTCGGCATAGGACAGTGCGGTATCGTCCACATCATCACAGGCGCGGACAGGAGATTTGGAAGTCATGATCTGCGAGATGAATTTCTGCTTATTTTCCAGAATCTGCCACATATACGAATCAAACGTATTTTCGGTGACGTAACGATAGATTTTCACCTGCTTATTCCGGTTTCCCTGCCGAAGAATACGTCCCTCCTGCTGTTCCAGGTCAGACGGTTTCCACGGACAATCCAGATGATGCAGAGCAATCAGCCGATCCTGAATATTGGTTCCTGCGCCAAGCTTCGGCGTAGACCCCATCAGGATACGCACCTGTCCGGCGCGCACCTTTGCAAAAAGCTCTGCCTTTTTGGTTTCCGTGTTGTACTCGTGAATGAACGCCACTTCCTCACGAGGAACACCTCTCGCCACCAGCTTTTCCCGCACATCATCGTAAACATTGAATGTGCCATCGGCTTTTGGTGTCGATAAGTCACAGAAGATCAACTGCGTTCCCTTGTCCGGCGCAGATTCTTCCCAGACCTTGAACGCATTGTCCACGCAGCGATTGACCTTGCTTTCCGGCTCATCCGGCAGCATCTCGTTCATAAGCCGCTGGTCGAGTGCCAGTTTTCTGCCATCGTTGGTGATCTTCAGCATGTTATCGAACTTCGGATTCACGCTGCCGTTGCGTACAGCCTCGGCACGGTCTGCAAAGGAACTGACCATTTCTTCCTGTATCTCGCTCGGTTTCAGCACTTCGTTGATGTACTCCGCTTTCGGCACAGGCAAGTTCAGCATATCCGCCGTCTGCACGTCTGCCGATTCCTTGAACAAGGAAATCAGTTCCGGCAGATTGAAGAACCGGGCAAAACGTGTTTTCGCACGGTAGCCGGTTCCTTCCGGGGAAAGTTCGATTGCCGTGACGGTTTCACCAAAGGATGCCGCCCAATCATCGAAGTGGCTCAGTCCCATTTTCTGCAGCGTGTCATACTGGAGATACCGCATAATGGTGTACAGTTCCACCATCGAGTTGCTGACCGGGGTTCCGGTTGCAAAGGTCACGCCCTTGCCGCCTGTCAGTTCGTCCAGATACTGGCACTTTGCAAACATATCGCTGGACTTCTGTGCATCGGTCTGGGCAATACCTGCGATGTTCCGCATTTTTGTGTAGAGGAACATATTTTTATAGAAATGTGACTCGTCCACAAACAGGCGGTCAACACCCAGTTCCTCAAATGTAACCACATCATCCTTTCTCGTCTGGTCGTTCAGCTTTTGCAGCTTTGCTTCCAGCGTTTTCTTTGTTTTTTCCATCTGCTTGACCGTAAAACTGCGGCTGTCCTCGCTCCGGGCATCGGCCAGAGCCAGCGTAATATCGTCAATCTGACGCTCTACAATGGCTTTCTGTCGTTCCGGTGAAAGCGGCACACGCTCAAACTGCGAATGACCGATCACGATGGCATCGTAATCGCCGGTTGCGATCCGGGAGCAGAACTGCTTTCGATTGCTGGGTTCAAAGTCCTTTTTCGTTGCCACCAGCACATTGGCATTGGGATAGAGGCGCAGGAAATCTGCGCCCCACTGCTCTGTGAGGTGGTTCGGCACCACATAGAGGTTTTTCTGCGACAGGCCCAGCCTGCGGCTTTCCATGCCAGCAGCAATCATCTGGAAGGTCTTGCCTGCGCCCACACAATGGGCCAGCAGCGTATTGTTGCCGTACAGAATGTGCGCCACGGCATTTTTCTGGTGCGGCATCAGAGAGATTTCCGGGGTCATGCCCTCAAAACGAATATGACTGCCATCGTACTCGCGGGGACGAATCGCATTGAAAATTCGGTTATAGGTCGCACACAAATCCTCACGGCGATCTAAATCTTTGAAAATCCACTGCTTAAACGCTTCCCGAATGGATTCCTGTGCCTGCTGTGCAAGCATGGTTTCCTGCTTATTCAGCACACGATGGTCGCCATCCGCATCGTGAATCGTATCGTAGATTTTGGTATCCCGGAGATTCAGCGCATCTTCCAGCAGCTTATAGCCGTTGACGCGCAGGGTTCCGTAAGTGTTGGTGACAAGCGGATTGCCGCGATCCAGCGACTTGCCCGAAATATTCCATGCACCGGAGATTTCGGAATAGGTCGCCTTGATTTCATCGCCTGCATAGTAGCCTGGTGTCTTGAACACTTCCCGCATAAACTGCGTGATGTACTCCGGCTTTACCCAGTTTGCACCAAGCCGCACTTCGATTTCCGAAGCATCCAAATCCTTGGGCTGTACCCGTTTCAGGTAATCCACATTGATCTGATACTCTGCATGGTTTGCCGCAAAGGTTTCTGCTGTGGCCAGTTTTTCACGAACATTGCCGGACAGGTATTCATCCGAGGTTTCCCACTGCTGTGTCACAGGATTTCGGAAAATCGCACCTGCCAGTTCATCCGTGATCTCCTGTTCCGGTTTACCGCAGAGCTGCACCATAAACGGCACATCCACCTTTGCTTTCTCTCCAATGGAAAGTGCCAGGGCTTCGCTTGGCGTGTCCACTGAGGTAACAGGCTCCGGCTTACGGATAGTACGTTTGGTAAAAATATCGGCAAGCCGTTTGAGATTCTTCTCCTCGTCCAGAATTTCCAGTGATGCCAGCAGACAATAACTGCTGTCCTGTCGGAACGCCCGCTTGTTGGCAGTGCTGTTGATCAGACCATACTGCGCCTTAAATGCGGTGTACTGCTGTTTCAGTTCATTCTGCAAAAGCTGAACTTCTGCATCCGAACCATCATGCAGCTGACAATCCAACAGCTTCCGGGTGGTTTCCCGAAGAGCAATCATGCCCAGCACTCGCTCTGCAGTTACGGCAGGCAGTTCCACCTTATTCATAAAGGAGTTTTCGCGGTAGTAAATCTGCCCATCCACATTCGTGAAGCTGAAATTCTTCACGCTGGGGTCTGCCGGAATGGGTTCTTCCTGCACATCCAGTTCATCGTCGGAGATTTCCGGCTCTGTGATGGTGGCATGGATATTTCCGACTGCTTCTTTCAACTGCTGGGCAAGGTCTGCGCCTTCGATGGGCTTGACCGTCGTTTCCTGCTTGCCATACTGGGTACTTTCCGTGGTGATCTCGCCCAGCACCATTTCAGGATGCTGCGCAAAATACTGGTTGATAGAATATCCTTCCGGCGTTTCATCGAGATCCACCCAGTCAGCCCGATCCACCGCCGCACGGTCACGCTTCTGCAGAAAAAGAATATCCGCGACCACGCCGGTGTTGGCATTGCGCTGGAACGCATTATTCGGCAGACGAACCGCACCTACCAAATCGGCACGGTTGGCAAGGTACTCACGGACAGAGGAATCTTTCTTGTCCATCGTACCACTGGACGTTACCACCGCTATCACACCGCCCGGACGTACAAGGTCAAGGCTCTTGGCGATAAAATAATCGTGGATGAGGAAATTGTGGCGGTCATACCGCTTATCCGGTACTTTATAATTGCCGAACGGTACGTTGCCCACAACACAGTCAAAGAAGCTGTCCGGGAACTGCATCGTTTCAAAGCCCTGCACCGCAATTTTGTTTTTCTGGTACAGCTGCTGTGCAATGCGGCCCGAAATGCTGTCCAGCTCCACACCGTACATCCGAATCTTCTCCATGCTGTCCGGCACCAGACCCATGAAATTGCCGACACCACAGGACGGTTCCAGCACATTGCCTTTAGACAATCCCATATTGCCCAGGGCTTCATACATTGCCTTGATGACCGTAGGAGAAGTGTAAAACGCATTCAGGGTACTGGCACGGGCTTCCTTATACTCATCTGCAGTGAGCAGGGACTGCAGTTCGGCATACTCTTTCGACCACTCCGCATTGCTTTCATCGAACGCCTGCGGAATGCCGCCCCAGCCCACATACCGGGAAAGGATTTCCTGTTCCTCCGCTGTGGCCTGCCGCCGCTCTGCATCCAGCGTTCGCAGCACCCGAATGGCCTCCACATTGGCTTTATACTTTGTTTTCGGCCCTCCTGCGCCGAGATCATCGTCCGTAATGCGGAAGTTCATAGGCTCCTGTTTGGGCTGTGCAGGCAGTTCCGTTTCTGCTTCACTGTCCAGCGGAAGATTGTGCTTCCGCCGTGCATGGTTGACCTCTGCCGGGGTCATGGGCTGCTGTGTCAGTGGTTCCAGGGCTTCCTCTGCCGCTGCACGGCTGATGGCATCCGTTCGGTTCTGCACATCTGCAATCAGCTGCATCTGTTCCGGCGGGAAGTCGGGATTCAGCAGTTCTTCCAACTCGCCACCCGATTCTGCCACCGAATAGATCACATCCATCTGCTCCGGGGAGAAATCCTCGTAGGCCACACCAGCATTGTGCAGAGCCGTAAAGACCGTGATTTCCACCGCTTCTTCCATCGGTACATCTGCCTGTTCGTACAGATGCCGAATGTACTCCAGCGGTTCCGTTCGGAAGATCGGATACCGGGCTTCTTTCGCAAGGGTCATGTCCTGCAAGCTGACTGTTCCCTGCTCAAAGTTGACCGAATCCACACGGAACTCTCTATCGTCCAGTTCAATGATGGTATTGACTGGCAGATATTCCTCTCTGCGGAAATACTTTGTCTGCGCATGGGTTCCATCTTCCTGCTGGCCGGACAGATAGACACTCTCCCCCTGCTTCCAGAGCTTCATTGCCTGTGAAACCCACTGTTCACGCGGAAAACCAGATACCTCAACCTTGCCGAGTGCGGTTTCCTTTTCCAACAGCTTGCTGCCAAGAAGTTCCGAAATGCGCTTTGCATCCTCGCCGTAGAACTCAAAGTTTCCGTACTGCTCATAGCCGACCAGAGCATCCGGGTAGCGCTCTTTCAGTGCGTTATATTCGTTGGCGGCATCCAGCGGCAGGGGCTGCGGCGTCTGCTCCGAATACTTTTCATCTGCAAGAGGCGCATCTTTTTGGGGTTTCTCAACCGCTGCGGCGGTTGACTGCTCTTTCGATTGCGGCTCCTGCTCCATGAAGTCAAACATGGAAATTTGCCCCTGTTCAGGAACCGCAATCTCAACAGCCCTCTTTTTTTCCGGGAAAATCGTGTACGTTCCCTCGACATACTGGTGAAGGATAGAGAGGGATTCTGCCTTTTGCTCATATTCTTCCGAATCCAGCGGCATGGACAGCAGTGCATTGTCCATCTGCTCCAGAAGTTCCGCTGCTTGTTCAGGGTCTGTCAGCTTTTCGATGAGAGCCTTTCGTCCCTCTTCGTGGTAAAGATCCTGCGGGAAAGGACGTTCCACCTCGTTCGGCAGGTGGTGATAAAAACCCATCACCCGCATTGCCATCCGCTCGCGCTCATAAGCAGGCATCCGGGAGTAGTCTGCCGGCTTCAAATACTCACTGTCACGGATAAGCTGGTCGATCCGGCCTGCGGCCTGATTCCAGTTCAGATGAACACTTGCATCCGGGTTCCCGTATGGGCCACGCTCCAAAGCAATGCCTCTGCCATCGTGATCTTCGTGAGAATCGTCTGCCCCGCAGAGTGCATGGCTGCTGCCGCCGATCCCGTAATGCTCTTTCAGGAAGTTAGCCCGTTCTTTTTTGTCCTCATGATTCAGGAAGAACGAATAAATTGCCAGCCGACTGTCCGAATAATTGCTACCTCGTGTGAAAAAAGCGTTTATTTCATCTTCCGTGATGAACTTCTTATACTCATTCCAGTGAAAGCCATCCCGCGCCGAGTAGTTCTGATAGGGTTTTGCAAACTGCTGGAACAGAGCTGCCACTTTATCCGGCTTATAAAAGTGCATCCGCATCAGGTCTTTATCTTCGGCATAGGCTTCCCCCAGCGCGGACAATCTCTCATTGAGGTCAGTCAGAAAATCCGTATCATCCAGCAAGCCTGCCAGCCTGTCTGTCAGTTCCGGGAAACCGCCCCTGAAGATTTCTGTATCCTGAAACACTGCTTCGGCAACGCCATCGGCTAAATCACGCTCCATATAAGCCAATGTCTGCGCGTGTTCCTGTAAGGCATTCTGCCGTGCAGCATCCAGAACTGCCTGCGGTGCGTACTCGCCCTGCCGGAGCAGTTCATGGATACGGTTGCTGACATCCTCCCACGAAAGAAACGCATTGACAATCGTACCGCCCTTTGCCGTGTCACCTGCCGCAATGCGCAGCCCCAGATTATCGAACCAGACTGCATACTTTGAACCGTCAATTTCAAAGCCTTTGCCGCCAGTACCGTATTCGTTTTTCACGAACTCTGTGTATTCTTCCGAGGTTTTCTCGACCATGAAATTGTAGATCAGACGCAGCTGGCCCTTGCTGCGGTTGCTGCCCGTGCGCAGGATTTCATCGACCACTTCGGGATCAAGTGCAATTTCATCCGCATACCGCGCCTGGATCGGTGCTTCAATGGCGCGGATCTGATGTTCCACGGTCGGCAGATCAGGAAAAGAAAAAGCAGAGGCAATTTCTTCCTCTGCTTCGTTCAAATCCTGTTCTGTTGTCGTTTTGGTTAATTGTACACCAATTCCTTCAAGACGATTTCCTCGGCCATCGCTGTCAGGTTGTTCTGGTGCGCCGCCCATGCCAGCGGGTCTTTCTCCTTGCTCGGTGCCGGGAACTTCTCGTTCAGGCTGTCCAGCAGGGTTTCCACCCGGCTCTCCGCTGCTTCCTCGATCTGCGCCAGATGCTGGTTCAGTCTGCCACTCATCAGCATACTCTGATACCAGTTCTTGCGGTTCTCTTTCAGGTACGTCCTGCGCAGCATCCCGTACTTCCCGATAATCTGCGGCTCGTCCTTCACGGCCAGATTCGGGAACAGATAATCTCCCTTGCGGTAATACGTCAACTCCATTTTCTTGTCCTCCTTTGGTCGTGTTTTCTTTGGTTTCGCGCTTTAATGTGTTAAAGTCCGTATTGGTATTATACAAGCTGTCAACGGATTTTTCAAGCTGCTGCGTGATTTCTTTTTTGTAAATTTTCCGCATCTCTCGGCCAATGTCAAAAAGAACCGCTTCACACTGTTCGGAAACCGCGTTGCCAAGGAACGACAGTACCGGCAGCTTGTTGAAATCCACAATGCGGATAAAGTCATCATCGTCCAGCACATCCATGGGCTCCTGCCCACAACGGCGGGAAAGCGTATAGAAGATACTGTTGGTCATCAGTTCCCGGAAGCGGACGCGGATATTATCTATGTCCAGTTCTTCCAGAAACGTATCCGCCACCTCATAGGCCAGACCATCCATTGCTTCATCCAGATTGTCGGCGGTCAGCTGCTGTGCCAATTCCATCAGGGCAGTATTCATGCTGTCTGTCTGCAACAGGCCGTAGGTGTCTGCCAGATGGTCTAAAATCGTCTGCTCATGCTCGTGGCTGTCCAGATTCCATAAGAGCGGTGTTCTGCCGCCGCGCACCAGATGGGTGTCAGCAATATCGAACACATACCGCAGTTTGGTACGCGGTCCGGTATCATCCAGAAGCGCGATGCCTTTTGCGCCACGGTTGACCCATCGGCTCATTTTCTGATTCCAGAGTTCCAGTTCTGCGCAGGCGGTTGCATCGGGCCGCTGTGCGTGGATCAGGAGTGTATCGGTGAACGAATAGCGATACAGCCGCGCCGCCACATCCAGATAACTCATCCAGTCCTGTGGCGAGTTACTGACATACCGGGCGTTCTGCTGCGCCAATTCTCGAATATCGTTAATCTGTGGCAAGGGTCAAACCTCCTTTACGTTTTCTCTTTCATCGGTGTTTTGGGAAATTCCAGACTGTACTGTGCGCGACCCTCTTCGACGCGCATCACAAGGTCAGCGGCGAATGTCTTATCTTTTTTCGCGGAATAAAAGTCTTTTACATGGGTGCGGCCTTTCTTCAAAAGGTCTACCGCCATCTTCTTGTCCAGCGTTTTTCTCATGTTGGACAAGTATCTGCTTTCTTTCCAGAGGGCAAATTTGCAGCTGCGGTCTGCACAACAAAAGCTGAGTTTACTTTCATGTACAGGGTTGCCACAGACCGGGCAGTTTCCTACGCTTACCTTATTATGATGGGGAGCCGCCGCGACGGTAGGAATCTGCCGGAGATCAGCCAGCATCTTGTCGATCAGTCCGTGGATGCCCTGCATAAAATCATAGTGCTTGATCTCGCCGCGCTCCATCCGCAGCAGGTCATTTTCCCATTCGGCTGTCATGCTGGCAGATTTCAGGTAGTCCGGGATATTGCGGATTGCGGCCACACCGTCCTCCGTGGGAATCATCTGCTTACCTTTACGCTGCACATAGCCGGAGGATACCAGCTTTTCCAAAATCGCAGCGCGCGTTGCAGGGGTCCCCAGACCTTTCTTCTCAGTGTCCTTTTCAAATTCCTTGTTGCCTGCTGTTTCCATGGCCGACAGCAGGGTATCTTCGGTGTAGACTTTCGGCGGTGAAGTAAAGCCCTGCTTTTTCTCTGCCCGTACCACCGGAATAACCATCCCCTGTTCCAGATCGTTCGGAAGTGACGCATCCTTGTTCTTCTCCGGCTCCACAAGCGGAACAGGTTTTGCAGTATAACCGGGCTGCAGAACATCCTTATATTTTGCCGTGAAGTTCCTGCCCTGGCAGCACACGGTTACCAGCACATCCTCATAGATGAACGGCGGCTGCACAGCCTGCACCAGTTTCCAGATGATAAGCGAAAGAATCTTCTGTTTGGTTTCGGACAACTTTTCCTTATTACACTTTGCGCTCTGCATGGTCGGCAGGATCGCATGATGGTCTGTGACCTTGCTGTTGTTGATAACACAGCTTACGTCTGCCGCCGTGCCATCCAAGGCCAGCACCAGAGATTCCACTGTCGTTCTCATATCCTCGGTCACAAACTGGCTGTCCGTTCTGGGATATGTCACCAGCTTTTCTTCATACAGTTCCTGCAACACCTGCAAGGTCTGGCTGGCGGTCAGGCCATAATAGCGGTTTGCTTCTCGCTGCAAGGTCGTCAGGTCATACAGCTTCGGAGGCTTCTTCTCCACTCGCTTGCGCTCGATGCTGCCGACCACCGCGCACTGTCCATCACAAGCGGCCTGCATAGCATCCGCATCCTGCTCCTGCGCCATCTGTTCCGATACCGCCACAACCCCCGCGCCGGACAGATCCACTTTGTAATAGGGTTCCTTTACAAAGTTCTGGATTTGGGCCTGCCGTTCGGTCAACATCGCCAGTGTCGGGGTCTGCACACGGCCAATGGTCTGCTTTCTGCCGTACTTTTTCGTAAAAGCACGGGTTCCGTTCATGCCGATCAGCCAATCTGCTTTTGCTCTGCACTCGGACGCTGCAAACAGATTATCATACGCCGCACCATCTTTCAGGTTTTCAAAGCCCTGCTGGATGGCGGCATCCTCCATGCTGCTGATCCACAGCCGCTTAATGGGAAGTTTGCTTCCGGCCAGGGCATACACACGGCGGAAAATTGCTTCTCCCTCACGCCCTGCATCGCAGGCGTTCACCACATAATCAAATTTCTTGCTGCGGAGCAGTTTGCGCAGAACATTGAACTGCGGCTTCTTGGTATTGTGTACCAGCAGTTTCCACTCAACAGGGAGAATCGGCAAATCCTCAAAACGCCAGTTTTCATAGCGTTCATCGTAATGTTCCGGGGCTGCATACTCTGCCAGATGCCCCAGACACCAGCTTACCACGCAATCCCCACCCTCCAGATAGCCGTCCTCCTGCCGATATGCACCGATCACTTTTGCAATGGATTTCGATACGCTCGGTTTTTCTGCAATCACCAGATATTTCAACGCTTTCTCCTTTTTGAAAAAAGCAGGGATAGCCTTTCGACTACCCCTGCATCCTTATGTTACGGTTTTCTTATGTGCCATTTTCGTTGCCGGACTGATTATCCTCGTTCACCGTCGCAAGGCTCTGGTCGGTTTCCAGATTTTCACTCTGCGGCGTTTCTTCTTTCGGCTTCGGCTTATAAATGTAGAAGTAGAAGAAAGCACCTGCACCGCCCAGTGCCGCCACGAATACCAGCAGCAGAATCTTATTCATGCCACCGCTCGATTCTTCTTTCGGTTCTTCGATTTCCACATCCGGGGTAGGTTCGGGTTTGGTTTCGGGCAGAACTACCGCAGGCGTTTCTTCTTCCTGCTTGCCGTTCCGCTCTTCATCGTCCAGAAACTCCTGCAAATCGTACTCGTCGATCATCGAAAGCATATAGACGTTTTCGCTGCTCCGCGCCCGGTCGATCACCAGGAAGAATGTGTTGCCGTCCTTGGTCTTTACTGTGAAGAACTCCTTGCTGGGGTCATCCACGATATTGTCCTCTACCTCGCCGTTGCCTGCGATGGTGAACGGGATCTTTTCTTCCTCCGTCGGCTCTGCTTCCTCGATTACCTGCACAGGTTCCTCTGCCACCTCAGTGGTATCCACATAGGCAAAGGCCGGGGTCGAAAAGCCAACCGCCATCAGCAGGGTCAGAATTGTGCTGGGGATAACAACTCCCAGCCGTTTAAGCATCTTTTTCAATCGCTTCCTCCGTTTCTGCTTCCTCCGAAGCGTTGTTTACAGCGGTCAGGAACGTCACATTTCCCGCCTGAATGTTGTCCAGCAGAGCCAGCAGTTCGCGCCCGCCCATTTTGGTGCTACGGATGGCACGGATGATCTCGCTGTCCTCTTCCTTTTTCTGTGCTGCCCGGATGGTTCTCAGCCGTTCTTCCAGTTCCGCGATCTGCTGTTCGGTCTTTTCGGCTTCATCCAGATATTTCTGTAATTTTTTGCCCATCGGTCCTCCTTTCAGTTGATGCGTCCAAAGTCTAAGAAGTGGCTTTGCCAGTAGGTCGAATTGATGCTGGTGTAGGAAATGGGGTCGCCGCAGTGGATCATCATACCATTGCCGACATAGATGCCAACGTGCGACGCGCCAACGGTGTTATAGGTTTTTTCAAAGAAGATCAAGTCACCGGGCTGCGCATCCGCAGGAGAAACATAGCTGCATTTTCCACGCAGACCGTTGGCCGTTATTCGTCCAACGCTCCATCCATTGCCGCAGTTATTGATGACCCAGCAAACGAAGCCAGAGCAGTCAAAACTGGTGCTTGGGGAACTGCCGCCCCACACATACGGCATACCGAGATATTTTTCGGCTTCCTCAATCATCCTTGCGAACTTTTCATCCGAAAGGGCTTCCGAGGGAATGTCGTACTTGAAGCCACCGCCGGAGCCACCAGTACCGCCGCCTGTACCGATACTGCCCGTTGTGCCACCACTGTAAGTCGGTGATCCTGCGCCGAACAGTTCGGGGCGGTTGCCGTAGGTCAGGTTGTAGGCATCGTACCGCCCAGTCTGCTTCTGGTTCATGTTCTTCCGCGCGATGGTATCGAAGCCCTTATTTTTCAGCAGGACATTGAGGATTTTGTATTCATACTCCACTTCTTCCTGATAGGTATAGGTTTCCATGCTGATGTTTCCAAAAGCGTCAATCGTTGGTCGAACCCCTACTCTGGTTTCCACGCGAGTGCGAATCTCAATGGTTTCCCACACTTTCAGGAGATACTGCTGCTTGAACAGTTCCTTGATAACAGGCTTGACCTGTCCTCTGGTGAACTGCTCATAAACCGCCGTCAGATGGGAAATAAGCTGATACGGGTCATGCCCGATCTCATCCAGCTGATAGCGGTATTCATCATAGCCCGGATGGGTGGATTCCATCTGCCGAATCTGCTTATCCAGTTCTTTTTCCAGTTCCAGATAATCTTCCTCTGCTCCTTTCATATCGGCATCCTTGCTGGGGTAGGTCGTTCCCACAAAGGTACTGCCCGTTCCCTGAATCGCTGCACCACAGCTTGAAAAGGCCCCCAGCATTACCATCACCAGCAGGATGCCCACACCAATACTGACCCACAGGGTTTTATTCTGCACCACGATCTCCTGCACCGCCGCTTTCGCTTTTTCCGTAATGGTGTTGGTTGCCGCTGCTGCCTGCTTGCTGGCAGCAGTTCCGGCTTTCTGGCCGCGCTTGGCGGCTGCATAGGCATCCTTATACTGCTTTTTCTGGTAAAACTTCGCACCGACTGTTTTTGCTTCACCTCCTGCGGCAGTCGGTGGCGGCTGGGGCTGTTTCTTTTTCAGCTGCGGTTCTGCTGCATTTTCTGCCGTGCCGCCCTCGCTCTCGGAGAATTTCAGACGGCTGGATTTCTGATCCTCCCCACCTCTTTTCTCCGCTCTGGCAGATTTATCTTTGGGCTTTTTTCTGCCTTTGACAAAGTGGTGCAGGCGTTCGGCGGCTTCTTCCGACTTGTGAGCAGCTTCCACGCCGGAATTGTCCTTTTCTACCTGATGTACTTTCTGATGAGCAAACCCGGTGGCGGTATCCACTCCTTTCCTCGCCACCTTCTTAACGCCCATCCCCATGCCACGGACAATGCCGCCTTTTTCATCTTCAAAAGAAAGTCGGCCTTTCTTTGTGGGCGGCTCTGCATCCGATTCCGCAGACGCATCTTTCGGCTTACCATCCTCCTGATGGGCTTTGTAATAGTCTGCGCTCTGCTTGGCGGTGCTGTGATGCCGGGGTGTTTCCTCCTTCCCATCCTCGGCATCCATACAGATTTCTTCGTCCACGACAGGTTCTTCGTCTGTTTCCTTTTCTGCAGTTTCTTTTGCCGAATCTTCCTGCTCCGGCTTTTCTGCTACGGTTGCGGACTTCTGTTCCCCGGTGCGGAGGTTTTCATCCACCAGACCATCCTTGGTCATTTTCTGGACGATTTTATCTCTGCCCCGAAACTTTTTGTCTGCTATGGAAATCACCTCCTTCCGGCTGGAGCCGTCATGCGATCAGGGCTGCGTGGGTTTCCCACTTGTCAAGCACCTGTTCCAGCTTCCGGGCAAAGGCGATCAGACGGGCGTTCACTTCCTCACGGTCAAGATAACCGTGGGCTTCCATGTGAAAGCCGTCAGTCAGTTCATCGGCCAGTGTGCCAACCGCATAGAAATCTTCCAGCACCGTATGCACCACCGATTCTTCATCGTGGAAGTTGAGCGGCTCCACCTCATCGAAAGGCGGGCCGGAATCACTTTCGTGCGGCTCCATGTCAGAGTGATGATGAATCTTACGGCTCAGTCGGTCAAAAATGTTCGGTGTGTTCATGCTTCTTTTTTCTCCTTGTATTTTCCCATCTCATTGGGCTTCGTTGTCATCAGACTGTACAGTTTCAGCGAAGTGTCGAACTTATCCTTGAACGGGATAATCGTATTGCCGTAGAACAGCAGCCCCTCGCCCTCGTTGCTGTTCGTCACATACGACAGCTGGAACGGTGAAATATTCAGCTGCTTTGCAAGGATTTGTCGGTCGCCGGATGCCTGGTTGAGCATATAAATAAAATCGCTGTTCTCGAAGATGTTCTCGATTTCCCGGCTGGCCAGCAAATCCTTAATGTTCTGTGTGATTCCTGTCGGTACACCGCCCCATTTTCGGAACCGCTTCCAGATTTCCACGCTGTAAGCCGCTGTCTGCTCCTCTTTCAGCAGGAGGTGGAACTCGTCTATATAGTACCGGGTGTTCTTTTTGCTGTTACGATTGACGGTAACACGGTTCCAGACCTGATCCTGAACGATAAGCATACCCAGCTTTTTCAGCTGTTTGCCCAACTCTTTGATGTCGAAACAGATAATGCGATTATCCAGTTCCACATTGGTCTGATGGTTGAACACTCGCAGCGAACCATTGACGTAGATTTCCAGTGCCGTGGCGATACGCTGCGCCTGCCGTTCCTTCTGCTCCCGCAGGCAGTCGTACAGATCACCGAGCGTAGGCATATTCTCCGGCTTCGGGTCGTTCAAATATTTCTGGTAGACCAGCGGCAGGCAGCGGTCAATGACCGACTTTTCCTCCGGCTCCATGCCATCCCTTGCGCCCATGATAAGTTCGCACAGGGAAAGAATGAAGTCCGATTTCATGCCCAGCGGGTTATCATCGTCCGCATAGTTCAGGTTAATATCCATCGGGTTGATGTAGTCCTTACTGGTGGACGAAATATGGATAACCTGACCGCCCAACGCTTCCACCAGTGGATAATACTCGCCTTCCGGGTCTGCAACGATAATATCGTCCGTTGTGGTGAAGAACACGTTTGTGATCTCACGCTTTGCCGAAAAACTTTTGCCACTGCCCGGTGTACCGAGGATCAAACCATTGGGATTTTTAAGCTGCTTGCGATCTGCCATAATCATGTTGTTGGACACTGCGTTCAGACCATAATAGAGAGAATCGCCCTCCATGAAAAGCTCCTGCGTAGTGAAGGGAACGAAGATGGCAGTAGAAGTGGTGGTCAGTGCGCGCTTGATGGGAACGAGATTATTTGCCAGCGGCAGGCTGCTCATAAGGCCCTGTTCCTGCAAATAATCCAGACGGTTCAGAGTGCAGTTGAACTTCTGAGCGATGCCAGCAGTCTGAAACACAGCACTATCCAACTCCTGCTTGGTCTTGGCTGTATTGAGGAACAGCACCGTAACAAGGAACATACGCTCATTGCGGCTTTGCAGATCATCCAGAATCTTCTTGGCCTCGCCACCATAAGTTGCAAGGTCGCTCGGAATAATTTCCATATCATAACCAGACCTCACAGCTTTCTTCTGTTCCTCGATTTTCATACGATCCAGGTCGGTAATTTTGCCTTTGATAAGTTTGATAGCTTTCAGCTGATCTACCGACTGCACATGAATGCTGACCACCAGATTTTTGTCCATGTCCAGAAATTCGGCCAGCACCTTATCCGTCAGTTCCGGGGCAAGGATGTTCAAATAGGATGCAACACCATAGGTGTCACCCATCATAAAATCCTTGCCGCTCTTGAACAGGAAACTGGTCGGGGCAATGAAGTCCTTGGTCGTCATGCCGCTCTGCAGGATGCGGTCATAGCTGAAATCAAATTTCTGCTGTTCCTCCTGATGAAAGGTTTCGTACATGATCTGAAGCCGTTCCACGCCGTTCAGCGGGTAGGCTTTCACGCCCAGCACCTTGAAATTGTTGAGAATATCGGTTTCGATACGCTCCAGCCGGGGTTTTGCCTCCCGGACACTCTTTGCTTCGATGCTAAACGTGATGTACTTCGTCCGAACCAGACCGTTGTTGCCTTTGGCAAGCTGTTGTTTCAGCATCTGCGCATATTCCATACGCACATCGTCAAACGCATCGTGCTGCGGCTCGATCTGGATGACCTTGTTGTACTCGCTCATATCGCTTTTATGGTTGATGAACGAAAGCTGAAAGCGGATACTGGCATCGAAATAATTGAGGAAATCGCACCAGCTTTCAAAGATGGTGTTTTTATCCTCGTTCTGCGCCAACTGGTAGTTAATGTCGTAGAATCGGACAGTTTTGGAATACAGATGTTCCTCCACCCGACAGATACCGTCGCGCCCCATTTCCAGATACGGAATGGAACGCTGCACAGTCAACCGCTGTTCCTTTTCGTTCCTTTCGGGTTTCCGAAAGAACTTCTGGAAGAAGCCGCCCGGCTGCGGTTTCTTCTTCGGTTCACTTTTTACCAAGAATGCCTCCTTTCTTCTGCATCGGTGCTGCGGTTTCCAGTTCCCGATCATACAGGTTTTCGACCTCATAGCGGCGTACCGCAGGTCGTTTGAATCGGACGCTGATGAAATTCGTCAGGATGGTTTCAAGGTGCATCCCGTTTTTCTCATACAGCGCAAAGAAAAATTCCGGCAGCATCAGGAGCACCATGCCTGCCGCTGCATTGCTGGTTCCCAGCGTGTCGCGCATAAGAAAATAGAACGGAACGCCAATTCCTGCCGCGAACCCCATACACACGAGCTGGCGTTTCGTCAGGTTCAGAAAGACCTTATTCTTCACTTTGGAAAGGTCTTTGGGAATCGTTACATAGGCCATTTATCACCAGAACAGCCAGACCGCCGCCGGGAAACGGCGTTGTCTGCTGCCTTTTCCTTTCATTGGTTTTTCCCGGATTTAGTGACTGCCGAAGATCTGTTTGGACAGACTTCCCGTTTTGAGCAGCGAGAAGCAAAGAATCACCGTGTAGGCCATTGTGCCGAACAATGCTGAGTGAATATCCGAAGATACCCGTATGCTGCCGATGAGGGCTGCATAGATCGCCACGCAGACCATCATCAAAAACGCCTGAAATGCCAGAGCGAACAGCCCTCGGAAGTAGTTCGTACCCACATGACCCCATTCACGGTTGCTCATGGTTGCAAAAGGAATCGGAGCAAGCGAAGTGTAGAGGTATATTTCTATCATTCTGCCGTACATAATTACCGTGATAACCACCGACAGAATTTTCAGACACCAGCTTACAACAAGGGTTTCCAATGCCAGCGTCACCAGTTCGCCAATCGCCATCGTTGCCATTGCCGCCTGCATCTGCATGGAAAGAGAACTAATATCAATGGCGGTATTGCCACGGATAATGCCGGAGGAAGAATTTACCACCGACTGTCCAATGTCAAATACCGCCATTGCAATATCGAACGTATGGCTGACGAGATAGACCGCGATCCACATCTTCACGAAATACTTGAAGAACATCCAGGTGTCTACATCGTGCAGATTGTTCCGTTCCGTCAGCATCGAGATCAGTTCATAGCAGAGGATCAGCGTAATGATGATTCCCGCAATGGGGATCACCACCGAATCCGAAATGTTACGGATCATGCTGAAAATGCTGCTGTTCCACCCTTGCGGTGTCTGCCCGACCTGAGCAGCGATTTCACTGGTCTGTTGGTTGACCGCTGTGAACATCGTACTCAGGTTGGACTCCACCATGCCGGAAAGAAGTTCCCTCATCCATTTTTCGATTGCCGCGAAGATATTATCGAACAATGGCGGGTTTTCCTCCTATCGCTTGTTGATTAGCCGAACAGACCAGAGAGCAGCGGGATCAGCTGGGTGCCGATGAGGATGACACCGCCGCCGGACATGAGCTGCTTCATGCCCTGCGACTTTGCGCCAGGGTTGTCGTTGCCGTAACCCTCCATGAGGTTCACAACGCCCCAAACGCCAAGGCCCGCGCCGATGGCAACAACGAGAGTCTGCAGAACGGTAATAGCCTGATTAAAGAATTCCATAGTGTTGTTTCGCCAGATTGCAGCATTGATAAAAAACACGATTCCAAAAGAAAAACAGGCTGGCACGTATTCGGTGCTGCCTGCTTCCTGCAATTCTGGCTTCTCCTTTCATTTTCATAAAAATCAGCCTTTTGGAATCGCAAAAATGTAGAGATCAGTCGGACAAATTACCCGTCATGGGGGTCCGCCCGGACAGGCGGGCGAGCATACTTGTTTCGGATAAGCACCTCCTATTTTTTATGCGGTTGCTTCTTCGGTTGCTGGGGTCAAATCCACTTCATAGCAGTCAAATTCTTCATCCATCCGCAGCCTTAGTTCGTGCTTCAGGTAGCGTTCCACATCGAAAGCGTTCTTCTTATCAAAGTCCGACAGTTCTTTGTACCGCTTATGCTTGGTAATGTCGAATTTGTCGCTCAGGAATGGCCTGACTCCGCGCAGCTGCAGGATGCACTTGCTGCCGTCCATGACAGAAAGCTCGTCCCGGCTCATAAGCTCCTTTCCGGTCTTTTGGTAGGTTGTACCAAAGGATGGGCTTTGACCGCGTGTGTCGGATGTGTTGTATAGATCAATGGTTTCCTTGCCCAGCGTTTCAGAAATTTCTTTGAGGGTCGAACTTTCCTTGCCGCCGAGGAACAGCATGGTGTCGCAGTTGCCGATGATGGTTTCTGCGGCATCCTTGTAGATGGTTTTCAACTGGCTCTGCGATTGCAGAATAATGGATGCCGAAATCTCACGGCTGCGGATGGTGGCGATCAGCTTGTCAAACTTCGGGATCAGGCCGATGTTCGCAAACTCATCGAGCAGCAGCCGCACATGATACTTTAGCTGACCACCGCATTGATCGTCTGCACGGTCACAAAGCAGATTGAAAAGCTGGGTGTACATGATGGACACCACGAAATTGAACGTATCGTCCGTGTCGGAGATGATAACGAACAAGGCCGTGCGGCGATCTCCCAGCAAATCCAGTTCCATTTCGTCGTAAGCCATCAGGTCACGCAGCTCCGCAATATCAAATGGGGCTAATCTGGCACCGCAGGAAATGAGGATGGATTTTGCCGTTTTGCCGGCAGCCAATTTATACTTTTTATACTGGCGAACAGCAAAGTGTTCCGGCTTGTCCTTTTCCAGTTCTTCAAAAAGCTCGTCCACGGCATTTTTGAAGTTTTCGTCATCCTCGCGGGCTTCGCTGGCGTTGATGAACTCCAGCAAGGTGGAGAAGTTCTGCTCCTCCTCCGGGGCCTCATACCAGATATAGCCAATCAATGCACAGTAGAGCAGCCGTTCTGCTTTGACCCAGAAATCTTCGCCAGACTTCTCGCCATCCCCTTTTGTGTTGGCGATAATTGTATTGACCAGTTTCAGAATATCCTTTTCGCTGCGGATGTAATGGAACGGATTGTATCGCATGGATTTTTTGAAATTGATGGTGTTCAGGACTTTGATCTTATACCCGGCATCCGAGAGCATCTTTCCGCACTCGACAATAATTGTGCCTTTTGGGTCCGTTACGACATAACTGACCTTTTGGGGCATCTGCATCAAGTTGGGCTTGACGTAAAATCGGGTCTTACCACTGCCGCTGCCGCCAATCACAATGACGTTTTTATTGCGGGCGTACTTCGGATGCTTTGGTCTACCACTCATCATCAGCCGTTCGGTCTGTGTGAGTATGACGTTGTTCTCGAATACCGGGTCAATAAAAGGTTCGATGTCCTTCTGGTTGCCCCACCGGGCAGAGCCGTATTCCTCGCCTTGCCGATACTTCTTAGCGTTTTTCCCTTTGAAGTAGATTACTGCTTTCAGCGCAGCTGCGCCGACCAGCCCCACCATCAGGTCGAACGGATGAAAACTAGGCAAGACACTTTTGTAGGCCAGACCAAAGTTCATGAAAAGAACCATGAGCCTGTCCACCACGGTATCGCCATTGCAATGACGGTAAAGCCATGCGGCCTTTTCCACCATGTAAAAGGCGATGATGTACGGAAAATTCAACAGGATCAGCTTTTTCATATCTGCCGACTGCGCCATCCTGCTGAACTCTGCAGCCAGTTTTTTGCCCCATGCCGTGCCGCCCGTCTGGTTGGACGGTGCTTTGCGCGACAGACGGGCAGGTTTTTTCAGATTCTTCATCGTGTCGGTTCCTGCTCCCTCTTCTTTTCTTTCTTAAGCTGACGGTGATTGGAAAGTTCCTCTTTCACCTTTTCCAGCTTCTGACGCACCGATTCGCGTTTCTGCTTTTTCAGCGTTTCACTGGTGTATTCCTTAAAGGCGGCGGTCATAACATCCACATCCTTGGCCTTAAAAAAGACCAGATACTCTGTTTTGCCCTCCTGTTCCACCTTTTTCAGACTATAATCAATGCCATATTTCCGGGCTACCCGGTCAAACGACTTGATATTATTGTCTGTGACAACGATGTTCGTGATCTGCGCGCCGCTCTTCTGCAGGCTCTTGATGCTCTGCCGCCCCGTTTTCTTACATTGGCTTTTTTCTCCTTTTCCCCGCTGCTTTTTCTTGTCCATCTCTGCCAGCAGCTTTATCAAAGCCGCTTTCAAAATCTGTGCCGTGATTTTTCCTCCTTTGATGCACAGCGAGATGGTTTTCTCGTTGACTTCTTCCTGCACGATTGCTCACCTCCCATCTATCGCCGCTGCATCAGGGGCGGACTGCCCCGGCTGCAGGCGGTGCGGTATCGCCCAGCACCGAGCGGAACTTCTTGCGGCACTGGTGCAGCAGATAGCCGCACTCCCATTTGTGGCGGCAGTGCTTGCAGGGATGGCCGCTGTCCGTTCCCGGACGCTGGCGCATCATGCGTTCAAACGGATTGTCGGTAAAATTCATAGGCTCAACCTCCCTGTTCAGCCAGCGGCAGCACACCGCGCCGCTTCAAAGTGTGGTAAAGGAACTTCCGGCCTTTCTGCGTCCATGCTGTATGCAGCTTTTCCACCTCGGAACCATCGCTGCGCTGGAGCCGGAATGTCAGGCTGGACGTATAGCCCTTACCGTGGTGTTCCGAGTACAGCACCCACTGACCGTTGGCACGGTACTGAATACCGTGCAGATGCAGCAGCCGATTGAACACCTTGGCTCCGCAGCCGTACTCTTTGGCGATCTGCGTAGTCGTAACCAGCGAATCGGAATCGCTCAACTGTGCTTCATAGCTGCTTCGACGCGGCGGCTTCTTATGCAGCAGGCCAAGCAGCACATCCCAATCAAACGGCTGCGGACGGTACGCCGCACCGACTGCCGTGTGATGCAGTTTGCAGAGCTTCTTTGCCATGTCCTGCGTGATGCGGTAGTCTTTCACATACCGCTGCACCGTGCGCCCACCTTCATCCTGCAGCCGGACACGGGGCATATACTCGTAGTCGCGGCCCTCGATGAAACCATACTGGCACATACGCGGGAACCACTTGCGGAAATCACTGCGAATGTGCATCTGGTCATACAGATCACGCGCCCACAGCGTAGAGGGCAGCGTGTCCATACTCATGAATACGATGTTCATGGGGTTGTCCTCCTAGTTCTTATCTACTCTGCTGCCCCACCCAAATTCATGCCGAACCTGTGCGGAATAATAGCTGTCCACGGTCACAGGTGCGTTATAGAGTGTTGCCAGCAGGTATTGCTTGATGTTCCGAATCTGAGTGCTGTTTTCTTTTAAGCACTCCAATATGTACTGGATATGCGAGGAATCCAGCTTCATCAGGCGGCTTTTCACCACCTCTTTCGGCTTTTCCTCCCCGCAAATGCGCAGGAACTTCTTTCTGCTGGTGACGGTTTCCACCAACAGTTCCAGAATCTCATACAGGACCGCTTTATCCGCTGGGTAGCCCTGTTCCAGAATTTCCAGTTCCAGAGCCTCCTTGAAATAGCGGCGGTACTGTTCTTCTTCCTGCAATTCAGCCGGATAGATAAGATCAGTTTCACTATTATCTGTCTTGTTATTTTTCTCAGTATTACTTCCGTTTGATTTTGGAACTCCCGGAAGTTCGTTTTTCATACCGCCGGAAGTATGATTTTCATACTTCCAGTAGTTTGATTGCGAAAGCCCCGCATAAAGGTCTTTCACATACAGCAGATTGGGTTTACCAAGTCCCTGCCTGCGCCGCTCGATAAGCCGAAACTCCTGTTCCAGTTCATCCAGCAGTTTGACCGCCTTTTGTCTTGCACAATGGATAGAGTCCATGACTTCCTCTATCGTGCAGATAATATAGGCGTTGCCGTGCTTGTCCTGCCAGCCGTTCTTGATAGAAAGGCTCATACGATCCAGCAGCACAGCATACAGCAGTTTGGCATCCCCGGACATCTTCTGGAACAGATCAGCCTTGACCAATGCCTTCGGCACACGGTAAAAGCTGTATCGGTCTGCTTCCAGACCTCTGAAATACGGGTATTCCATGTAAATTCATCACCCCCCTGTCGGATTGGATTTGCACTATTGGAAATAACAGTACATTCCTACGGTGGAACACGTTCCCATGCTCCACCGCAGTGTATCTGCTGTTATTTGATCTTTGCCATTCTGCCCCAGCCCGTTCCTGCCCCATATTTCAGCGGCGTATTCTCTGGTAAGACGCGCAGGATGCACATTCAGTGCCAGAAGTATCTCTCTGGGATGGCTTATTCAGTTTTCAAAGAGCTTTTGTGAGAGGTTTCTTTTGTGTACCCCTTACACTAATAGGAATCCGCAGGGCCTTTTTGGAATACAATTTTCAAAAAAAATTTTAGAAATTTTTGATTTTTTCTCCAGGTCATCAGTTTTTGACGTAAAATCGAATGTTTTGTTTTTATGTAATTCGATATTTTTCATTGAGATAGGCTGCAATGCAGCTTTCCAGAGAACTGCTACCAGCAAATTCGACCTCGATGGTATACTCGCCACACCTATTTACATAAGGAGAACCGCTTGCACCGTCCTCTAACCGCTGTGAGTTCTTGTTCATTTGACGTTCCCCTCTCATGCCAAACCTCCCGCTGCCAATTCATAATGTGCTTCAAAATCAAATTTCCGGCGAATCCGTTCAAGAGCCTGATTTACCGCTCTTGTTACCGACCCACGCGATATTCCCATATCGTCTGCAATTTCCTGATGGGTCTTTCCAAGAACAAACTGCTGATGGATGAGGTCACGCTGTTTATCTGTCAGAACAGCCAGCATCGCATGAACAGCTTCATTCTCAATAATCTTTTCCAACATATTGATCGTGCGGTCAGCAATCTCACTCCAGTCCTCCGATAATGCGTGGTAGGAAACGCACACATTGCTTCGCCCTGCACCCTCGCACTTTGCCTGATTATCTTCCATCTTCCGCTCACCCTCAAACAAAGCACGGATATGCCACTCGCAGTTTTCAAAATACTCTTCCTCGATCACATCGCCCTTACCCTCTGCTGCATCGTAGGCATAGTCTCCACAGCAGTCATGGATATGGAACACGGTGTTTCGCTTCCCTGCAGAAAACAAAACATAACCGCTGTTGTAGACCGTTAGATGACTGCCCTGATCAAATTCCCTGCGAAGCAGCACGATACCTTCCTCGAAAAGCATCTTGGGAGAAGGAGTGCGCTTTGCATGGGAAGGTGCTTCTACCAGTTCCTTGACCTTTTTCAATGTAAGCATTTTGTCCACCTTTCTGCCTTTCGGCTTCGGGTGAACTGAAAAAAGCAGCAAAAATCATCCCAGATTCACCCGTTTTTTTTTGAACGGGAATCTAAGATTCCTTTTGCTGCTTTCTATTTGTCTGATGCTCCTATACTAATAGGAATCCGCAGAGCCGTTTTGGAATACAGTTCTGAAAATTTCACAAATTTGGACAAAAAGAAAAACGGCAAAGTTCAAAATCGAACCTTACCGTTTCGCATAGCATTATTTTCTTTTCTCAACAGCTACAATTTTCCATTACCCTACGCATGCAAGTTAGTCTTTGCAACCGTTAAGTTTATTCATTCTAAATTAGACTTTCCACAGTCAAATAGGTACTCATTGTTTATTCTTCTTGTGAGCACCGTAGTATTAGATTGCTCTATAAGTCTTCGGTTGCTCAATATTTTCTTCTCATACTTGATTTTGTCCATGTTCACACATTCACAGTCATAAATTTTATACTTCATTATTTCCAGAACGACATTAACACAAAGATAATTGTGTTTTATGCAAAGCCAGCCGAACATCAAAAAGAAAACGGAAAACAACAGTATTCCTTGATATTTTGTAAAATCAAATGCAAACATCGGAAAAACGAATGACATCATAAACTCTGCCACTGCAAACTTTTCTTCTTTTACGTTTTTCAAGTGCATTGGTTGAACATTATCAACTTTTTTATTCAATTCATCTTGTTTTATGGAAAGTTTAATTACTCCAGAAGGATTAAGATCTATTATTTTTGTGACCTGATAGACTTTTGGGTCAAGAATGTTATTCGTAAGCATAAAACGTTGTTCGTGCATAATAGTACGATCGTCACTAAGTCCTAAATCATATAAATTATTACCATACGCATAATAAATATCTGGAAGCCATGCAGCTGTCAGATTATCAAGCGAAGATGTATATTGATCATCCCAACGACCGCTTGTGTAGCTATTAGCTGATCTATTTGAACCCCAACATTTATATAATTTGTTATCGTAAATCCATTGAAATTTCCAATTACATTTTAATATATTATATCTAACAAAAGCATTCGCATCATCTCTACCGACAATAAACCACAGTTGTGTAATTCTTTCGTCTGGAAGTGAGAGCGGATTATCAAGTTCGTGCCCAGATATGTTAATATCGAAGTCAGTATCATCAGGAACAAACACATAACTTCCTATTGGATAATGTACTTTAGGCCGAAATTGTAAATAATAATCCACTGCATCTTTAAGAATGGAAAGCTTGGCATGACGTTGATATTTAGCATCTTCCCATTTCCATCCATCTTTTGTTAAAATATAAACTCTTTTATATTGTGCATCGGCAGTAAAAGAATTATTCATAATTGCATCAGACTGATTTTTCTTTACCTGAGCTAGATTACTGCCATATGATGACAAATAATTTTTGTACATTTCTGCAGTAACCATAGAATCAACTCCTAGAATTAATTTTGTCTACTAACGAATGCGCATCTAGTATCAATTTTCGGTAAGAACGATAATTAAAATCATCACTTCTTGTCTCATTGAGAGCCGCCTGTAATAAACTCATAATTGCTACAATTTCTACAGGATAGAAGAGAAGAGTATTCAAACCATCGATTTTCTTCATTAAATTGATAAAATATTTTTCAAAGTCAACATTTTTAAATTCATCTTTTGTTTTTGGATCCTTATATAAAAGAAGCCAAAACATTTCTTTGTGTAATTTTTCCTTATATTCTTCAATTTGTAAATCATCAAAATGTCCG
>ENA-ORMX01000482-ORMX01000482.1-human-gut-metagenome-genome-assembly--contig:-NODE-482-length-30434-cov-4.964976_pt1 | contig 30434 bp, 21 predicted proteins | sample MGYA00242108_ERZ509007 | MGnify/ENA primary metagenome ERZ509007 (study PRJEB26280, sample SAMEA2338745) | human gut metagenome | biome: human gut; feature: human-associated habitat; material: faeces...
ACATGAAGGTCTGCACTCCCACATATCCTTCGGATTCCGTCCTATCTTTCTGTGGGCAGCCCTTGACTTCTGCCAATGTTTTCTGCATTCTTTCCTTCATAAGGTACGTTTCAATTACTATCGTTTAATTTATAGGTTCTGCCCTTCGTGGAACGTTATCGAATATTCCACTACTATGGCATCTGCTGACTTCTCACGGCAAGCTTTACTCCATGACTTTCGTAAAAGCAACTAATCGTCATGTCCGTGAGACCTCGCTAGTTAAGCATATTGTCTTTCCATCTTATACCCACTTGATTTACTACTTGTAGTTCCGAGTAGTTATTGGACTTTGACTCTTTTTGCAGACTTATCCCTACAAGTAGCCTTATATCAAGTTTCTGTGCGTTGGGTCAGATATTTGCCGCTGACTTCTTTCAGATTCCGCGTCACCACGGACACCCTTGTCTCTCTGGCTAGACGATTCCCACTACTAGGGCTCGTTAGGGACTTGCACCCATTAGACAATACACATGCTAGTCAAACAAAAAGACGACTTTTCTTTTCCTTCATTGTAAAGCCATTCAGTAAAAGATGAAACCCCAGATAGGCCGTTAGGGCTTGCTTGTATTCATGTTAACACAGAGAGCAACCATCCTTATCTACAATACGTTATGCCGATAACTTGTAAGCGTAACATCTAACGTCATGCCTCATCAAAACAAATATTATTAACTATGAAACAACAAGCAACCCGAGAAGAAAACAAAAAGTTCTTCAACACAAATCTTTTCATCGTTTTCTTCTTAATTCTTACTTAGTTTTCATATCTTTGTAATCAGATAAGAACAATTCTATTAAGAAAAAGTCTTTTGGTTTTAATCTAACCTCTGAACGACATTGGAAGATACTACCAACCAGCCCCCTAAGGCTGACGCTTCATTGTATAATGGGCAGCCATCTGACACTGGCTTATCGTGTCCTGGTGCAGGACTTACCTCTCGCACGCCCTCCACTTCTGATGATGTCAGGAATGGGGTGTCGGTAGAAAATGTGCCTGCCGGAAACAAGCAATGGTTTGTTCTGCGCGTTTCGTATGGACGCATTGACAAAGCAAAGATCTTTGTAGAGGCAAAAGGAATGGAGTGTCATGTTCCTCTGCAATATAAAGAGATTAAGAAGCAAGGCAAGAAGCGAATCATAACAGAGCCTCTTCTCCCCTCATTCCTTTTTGTTCATGCTACAGCAGAACAAGCAGAAGCCTTACTCCACGACAACAAGGTAGTGGCAAAGGAAAGCAGCCCCTTACTTAGCTACTACTTTGACCATACCATCCATCTTCAAGACAATCCCAACCGGAATCCGCCGTTGACAATCCAAGATGAAGCAATGAACAACTTCATCCGCCTCACCTCCATCAATAATCCGCATATCATTCCCGTCACTTCCAACAACATCCAGTTTAAACTTGGTGATAACGTAGTTGTGACAGAAGGTGAATTCAAGGGAATTCATGGTAGAGTGGCGAGGATTGCAGGGCAGCAGCGAGTGGTAGTGGAGTTATTTGATGGATGTTTGGTGGCAACGGCGTATGTACCGAAGGAGACGATGAGGATATACAATTAAAGTTTTTTTGAAATAATTATTCAACTTGTCATTTTAAACGAAACACCAACAATATTCATGTCTTATCGAACTCACATTAAATACAATAAATCTCATGTATAGGGACTATTTAGCATATAATCATACTGCATTATTTCAAATATTGCAAGCTCGCAATTTGCAAGACATAGAAGAAAACATGCCATTATGGAAGTTGAAACTGACAGGAGAAGAGTATGATTCTCTTAAACAAACCTTAGTCGAAAATTACTTTGACTTGGAAGAATATGGTATGGAAGCCGTTCTTTGTTATGCAGAATGGTGGAGAAGAGATTACCGTGGTAACATTCCATCTAAAGAAAGCGTTGCCATGGGGATTGGTATAGAAATCGGAAGAAGTGAAGAACTTTATATTGCTGCTCGTAAAGCCTTAAAGCGACATGGTTATTCATTTATCCACACAAGTCATGGAACCCAATATTTTCGGACACTCCTTAATCAAGGAGGTCTGCCTGTCAACTACATTAAAAAGAGTGACAACCTTGGAAGTTTTACACTTTTTCTAAAAGGATTAGTTTGCGAATTGTCTTCTATAAATTACGATTGGAACTCTGAAGATTTCTCGGTTGTTGATCAATTGAATTGTACTTCATATTTAGGAAAGACCTTTAAGAACGAAAACATATATGATGTAGCTATGCAAATAGCACACGCCATAATAATGGGTGACAATTCTCTCTTGCCTTATGATGACACAGACTCATCTCTTGCAGCGTTGACTCAAGCATTAAAAAAAGAATATTCAAGGGCAAAAAATGATCACAGGACACGTCCTTTTTCTCTTCATTGGAAATTGTATACATCTGATGACGGAACAGGTACTCTGTACGTTAACATGGATATTGTAAAAGATGTGTCATCTTTGTCAATACCAGGATTAAACTTTTCCACATGCTATTCGTTTGACGTTTTTGTTGCAGGTATACTTGTCGGTAAATATGTAAGAAAAGGTTTGGAAAGAGACGAGGATGGCAATGTTTTATATGCAATATACACCCGTATTACAGTCGGATTGGGACAGGATATAAAATGGAATGGAGAGCCTGTTGTTGAGGTCAAAGTGAGATGTGACAATGATGATAGAATCTTTATGACTATAGCGGGATGCTACCCTCCTAACTTTGATTATCCTCAAATTTTTCAGTTGCTTGAGAACAATCTGTATCGTTTTGGCGAAACTGCAAACACAGAACATAATATTGCAATATTTACACAGAACTGGAAAGTAGAAGGAGCTAAGCCGATAGTTATTTGTGGAAAAGAATTATATTGCCACGACTTTACGAAAGATTTGGTATTGTATGAAGAACAAACTAACGAGTGTGTAAAAGTAACCAATACTTTTACTCCATATATAGCCGAATTTTCAGACAACTACATTTCATGGGTAGAAGAATCCAACTTTAAACTGTTGTCCAAAATACCTATTGTCCGTGTGTATGACAAAGAAAGAAAACGTGTGCCTAATTGCATGGTAAAATATAGATTTAGAAATGAATGCAACACCGTTTGGCACAAACTCAATACATCATGTGTATTTCCGTGTGGTGTAGTTGATATTTGCGTAGATTTTCCTGACGGACATTCGACAACTGAAAGTTTCTATTCAATCGGCAATCTCAAATTCAAATCTGATAACGAAGACGTATTCTCGACAGATATTATCTGTTTATGTGACAATTCTATGTTCCCTGAGATGGAGTTAGATAACAACATTGAAATCAACAGACTTCTTGAGAATAAATGGAGAATTTCTCGTAGCGAAGAGGCTACAATTTGTCCAACTGTGTGTAAATTCAAATTATATAAAGCTGGCAATCCTGTATTACGAATCTCTGTTGCAATACCATTTGATGGGATATCCATTACTGACATACAAGGAAATATTGTGCCCAATGGGAAAATTATATCACTTACGAATCTCACAAGCTTTAGTGTTGTAAGTCATGGTGGGTTTGGTAAAAAAAGACATGTTGACGTATCATATGTATCAGATAACATTGACGATTATGACAAACTTATACACTTAAAAAGTAACGTGGTTGATGGACTTATCTCTCTTGCAGATTACACAAACCTAATTATGCGAATGTTCTATCTATATGGAGAAAATAGTTTTGATCGCTCAAGTTCTGTTGCTCTAAATATTTCATACACCAAATTATTTATCAGAACATTTGTATTAGACTCTACTCTTGAAAACGGAAGAATACGCATCATTGACAACACAGAAGAAGACACAACCGACTTTATCTATGATGACGATATATATGCTTTCCCCGTTGGGGACGACTTACCTTTGAACGAATTCAATGTGATTAAGTTGGAACACGTTAATAATTCTGACAACAAATTCTCGTTTCCTGAAGATTTTACTCAAAAAGAAATTGTTGTCTTCTCTAGTCCAAAAGCCACAAGAAGAATAGTTCCTAAATATTACAACAGATTGGAATATGACTATGACAAAGATGAAAGAGCTGCACAATCTGTAATAAATACTAGGAAGTGGCATGACAATTTGAACGATGAAAATGTTATGACAGGCAAGCATTGGCAAGAAGTATGTAAAGCATTTGATATTTGTAGCCGTTATTATTTGCCATTTACCACTTATAATGGATTGAAAACAATTAGCCGTGAGCCTATGCTGTTGGCTAAGTTCGTAATAGCCATGTGGCTCAATGAGTATAAAGATATATTGACTCAAGATGTTGATAGATTTGAGCAAGAGATGGTTATAGCCTTTCATTGGATTCCTGCAGAGATATGGAAAACATGCATTTGTGATCTTATGCAAAATATACCTGAAACTTTGGTGCCTATGATGTCTGAAAAATTACCAATGCTTGTCAATCTACTACAAGACATTTTTGATGCGACCATGTCCACAGAGATTGCACAAAAGTTTGCTGCATACCTCATTTCTGGAAGCATAGAAAAAGGCTACTCTTTTACAATTTCTGATATAAACAACTATTGCACAAAAATTCATGGATTGTCAGATAATAACAAAGACTTGCCTATTTTAAATTTTAACCTCACAGACAATTATTATAATAATAGACAAAGATTATTGCCTTATTATCGAGTGATGATAGAGTCTGCGATGTGTGCTGCCGAAAACACATGTAATAAACAAGGGGGCATTAATCTTTTTTCTCATGAAAATAAAGAGTATGCTAGAATCGTAAACTTTTATAGAAAATATTTCAAGGAAACTTATAGTGATATTTTCTTTAAGACAATAAGATACATAACAGCTTCAAAATAAAATATGAATTACGCAAAATTCTATACATCCGCCGAAAAAACGCTCATAGATTCTTTAGTTTCTATATGGTTCAGGGGAAAGACTAAAGAACAAACTTATATGCGCTATATTCTCTCAAAAGAAGAACCTTTGATGGCTGAGCCTGTTTTCCAGTCTATCTTCCCATGGGAAAGCAGCAAGGAAACATTTGGCGATCACGCTTCTAAATTGAAGATACTATCGACCTCATTTGTAGAGGCACTTAGTAATAAAGGTGTTGACGAAGAGCAACGGTTCCCTATTGATCGTCACCCATATAAGCATCAAACAAAGAGCTGGAAAACGATGCTATCGGGTGAAGACAAGACCATAGTTGTTACTTCTGGTACTGGTTCTGGTAAGACAGAATGCTTCATGATACCTGTACTTCAGGATATCGCAAATAGGAATGAAAAAGATTGTGTGCAAGCAATCTTTCTCTATCCGCTCAATGCCTTAATGAAAAGTCAACAGAAACGTATACACGCATGGTGTAATGCTCTGCCCAATAAAATCACCTATGCAATTTATAACGGCGATACTGAGAAATCGAAAAAGAATAAAAATTTCACAGAACAATATTACCCACAGTTGATAACACGTCCGCAGATTCGTGAAACACCACCACAAATACTCTTCACAAACCCAACAATGCTCAATTATATGTTGGTGCGTTCTGAAGATAAAGAAATATTAGAGAAATCGCAGGGTAAATTGAGATGGATTTTACTTGATGAAGCTCACACCTATACAGGTTCGTCAGCAGCAGAATTATCATTGCAATTGCGCCGTGTATTGAATGCTTTCGGTGTAACAATTGATCAAGTAAACTTCGCTGTTACATCTGCAACAATAGGTGATGAAAAAGATCCAAATGCAGATATAAAACTAAAAACATTTGTCTCTCAACTTACAGGCAAGCCAATAGACCGCATTGTTATTATAGGAGGAAAACGCATTATTCCTGAAATAGACAATGATAAGGCACAAAAGGCATTAGACAAACTAAACATACATTTTGGTACAAATGCAACAATTTCTGATATAGAAAGACTACGGAAAAGACTAAACACCAATCCTGTTCTATCAACAAAAGAGATAATAAAACAAATTGCACCAATCTTCAATAAAGATGTTGTCAAGTCGCTTGAAATCATAGATGCACTAGGAAACAAAATAGACGGGCTTGATAAGAATAATGGTATATCCGCAGCATTGTTACCTACAAGAATCCATTATTTTATCAGATCGATCAATGGGGTTTATGCTTGTGTAAATCCGGATTGTAACAGACACAAGAAGATTCGACTAGGCATTGGAAGTTTGACGACTTACCAAAACAACAATTGTCCTGTATGCAAATCACAAATGCTGGAAGTTGCAACATGTCCATCATGTGGAGGACTTATTGTCGTTGGTGAAACCAGTACGTCAAAAGGTTTTAGAATGCATATAAATGCTATCGATTTGGACAATAATATTTTCTTTGACACCGAAGAAGACCTTATAGAATCAGAAGAAGTCATAGATGACCACATAAGTACAGAACAAGATGGATTCACGCCATTTTATTTTGGCAAGCCTGATGCTCCATGTTTGAGACATCACACTCGCGAGGACAAACATGTGTTTAATCATGTCTTGAAGAAAATTGAAATTGCTAAAGACGATTCTGATAATAAAATAGTATATAAGTCTTTACGACATTCTGAGAACAATGGTGATCTATGTCCCTATTGTGGAAACAGCCTTGGACATCTTAACTATTTAAGAGCAAGTGCTACACAAATGGAACGTATTCTTGCAACCATTATTCTTGATAATGCGGAAGGAACAAATAAAAACGATTCTGAAGTTCTGTATGATGGTAAAAAATATATCACTTTTACTGATAACCGACAAGGCTCTGCTCGTAATGCAATGGGATTGAATCAAGACGTTGAACGTGCTTGGATTCGCTCTGCTATTTTTCATAAGATGGCTGATATGAGACTTGACAAAATAGAACCGTCAGGATTAACTCAGCAAGAAGAAGAAACATATGAATATCTAAAGAAAATGCCCAAAGGATCATTACCTCCAATGCTTCAATCAGAATTGGAAAGGATGGAAGCAAAGAAATCTGGCAGCAGTACTATCCCAGAAGCACCTGAGGTTTCTTGGAGCGAAATAAGTAGGACTTTGGAAAACAACACTGATTTTAGAAAACTTTATAAGCATCTTAATGAGGCACGTGGCTTTAGAGGTAACGAAAATACGACTGCGTATCTTAAAGCGTTGTTGATTGATCAATTTGGATGGATTCCTAAACGAGCAAACTCTTTAGAGACTATGGGATTTGTAAGAATGTCATATCCTGCCCTGAAAAAAGCAAAATGTCCTGAGCAACTTTTGCCTATAGGATGCAAAGACTCTGACTGGCAAGATTTTTTAAAAATTTGTTTAGACTATGTAATTAGGGGTGGCAGACACTATATGGTATCAGGAGAGAACAAACCTTTCCTTACTCAAAATACCTACATGACAGAGATATATCCAAAGAATTCGGATAAACGTGTTAAGGGAAATCCTGTTAGTAAATGGCCAGTGGTTAAAGTAACTGTTGGAGGAAAAGTCATGGACGACCAACATCGGCTGGTTCTTCTCCTATGTGCAGCTCTCGGATATAACAATACAGATGACTTCAATGAAAAAAAAGTAGCTATTATTAATAGCACTCTTGATAAAGCATGGGGATTTTTGACATCAAACGTCCTTGAACTTGTTGACAATGACGGAAATGGGTATATGCTTGACTTAATTGGAGACAAAGTAAAACTACAATTAATGGATATAGGATATTTATGCCCTGTAGATAATGTTGTAATTGATACTACTTTTCGTGGTTATAGTCCTCGAATGAATGGATACATCGGAAAGAACAACTTTGACCGTTTCAAAGTTGTAACCAAATTAGATTATCCATATTTCCCTTTCAAATCATCAGAAATAAAAGAAGATATATTAAAAGAATGGATAGAAAAAGAACTGTTGTCACAAAAAGATAATGGAGTGTTTACAGACTTACACGAAAGGGTGTATGCACAAAAACCTATCTTCATATCTGCCGAACATTCAGCTCAACAATCTCGAGAAGATTTGGATAAATATGAGAAGGAATTTAACGAGGGACATTTAAATGTTTTATCATGTTCAACAACAATGGAAATGGGTGTAGACATTGGAGGCATAAGCGAAGTTGTCATGAATAATGTACCTCCCAAATCAGCCAATTATCTACAGCGTGCAGGTAGAGCAGGTCGTAGAAATGAATCAAAAGCATTGGCGCTAACTTTTTGTGCACCAAATCCTATAGGAACAAATACATGGCAACATCCTGACTATCCGATAACACATATAACCGAGACTCCAATGTTGAAATTGGAAAGTCGACAATTGATACAACGCCATATTAACGCTCTAGTATTTGCTGACTTTGTTTCGCAAAAAGGTGGAATTAAGGTTACAGCACATCTTATAGATTTTTTCACATCTACGGATGATTTTACTATTTATGATCTGTTCATCAATCATATTGATGCCATTATTTCAGGACAAAGAATAATTCTTGATGAACCCTACAAAAGTCTTGTTCGTGGTACCGCATTGAATAACATCCCTTTAGGAGATGCCATCTTCACTACTAAAAAAGATATTATCGCTGTACATGAGATATTCCAAACTCGTATGAACAACCTTAATAAATCAATAAAAACAATAGAAGAAGAAAATGGAAACGGTGCTGCATTAAGATCCATCCAACATCAAATAGATAATTTTCTGAAAACATCTCTCTTGATATATTTTGCAGAAAATTCATTCCTGCCAAGTGCTGGTATTCCTACAGGTCTAGTAGAATGCTTACTGAATACAAGAAACGAAGCTAGTTACCCCACTATGCACTTAAGTCAAGCAATTTCTGCATATGCACCAGGAAAACAGGTAGTAAAAAATGAATGGGTATACGAACCTGCAGGCATCTTAATGAAAAATATGTATGATGACTCTACAGTAAGATACGTTATACAAAATTGCAACCATTGCGGATATACCACCATCAATCATGGCAGTGCTATGAATGATTGTCCAAAATGTGGTGCAAAAGATTCAATGCATGGCATAAAAGGTATGAATCTTTCTACAGAACAAAGATTTACAGAAGTTGTTGAACCTGCTGCATTTAGTGTTGCTTTTGGAGCTAAGCCAACTCGAAAAATCAACACACAAGGAGCAATGAATCTCATTCAGCCAGTACTCCTTGAAATGAATCCATGGCAAGAGAAAAAATCTTCTGCAAAAATGATTGTACGGTGCTCAACAACAACATCTGAAATATTATTCTTTAATCGAGGTCGAAGTGGATTTGGATTTGCCTTTTGTCCTTATTGTGGAAGAATGGTATCTGAATCAGAGCCTGATATTTTAAAGAAAGCTCTTTCTGGACATAAACATCTGTCGACAGGTCTTCCTTGTCCTGGTGGCGAAATGAACGGTAAAAGTATTAGAAGACATGTTCTTCTTGTAGGTCGTTACCAAACAGATTTCGTTGAGATAAAGTTTTATAAATCGAACAACACTCTTGAAAAAGATGCAGAAACTTTATATTCACTGGGGGTTATTCTAAGCAGAAAACTTACAGAGTTGTTAGGAGTTAACGATGGAGAAATTGATTTTGGATACGATAGCTTAAATCATTCTATCTTCATTTATGATACAGCATTGGGAGGAGCTGGCTATTCCCCTCTGTTCAGAGAATATAAAGATATTGTACTTGACAAAGCTTATAAAACTCTGTCAGATTGTTCTTGTGAACGTGCTTGCACAAAATGCCTCATAGACAGAAAGTCTCAGTGGTATCTAAACTATTTGAATCGCCAAAAGGCATTAGAATGGTTGGAAATGGAGCATAAATCAAGAATTGCCCCAAGGAATATTATAGAATTGGTTCCAGATGCATCTGCTATCACGACAGACTTTTCCACGGAATTCTATCAACTTATTAGGAATAAAAACGTTTCTACAATAAAGATATGTGTCGACAATGAATATTCTAATTGGCAAGTTGACGACTTTCCATATAAGAAATTAATTGAAGAACTTGCATTGTCAGGAGTTGATGTGTCATTTGTTACAGACAAGGCAATTGATATAAATAGTTGTTCAGTGTCGTTAAGGGCAATATTAACATCTGTATTATTTAAAAACAAGTTCCAATACAGCAATAGAGCATTACCACCTAACTTAAAACCATTAATGACTGTGGTATTCAACAATGAAAGGACGAAGACTTATTTTGGAGAAAATATAGACAACTCCTTGTCTGCCTCTTGGGGAAATGGTGATGTGTTCTCTACAATGAGTGATTTCAATTTGAATTTCTTCGATATCAACCTGTCGGACATGTTCAAGCAAATGACAGATGCTGATGGAACCGTCATGTTTGATACCAGAATTATGGAGGATTGCCATATAAACAACTTACTGGATAAACTCATTGAACCGCATAAAGATAAATGGGAACAATTCATTCCATTGATAAAAGGTAAAAATGTATCATTAGATTATTCCGATAGGTATTTGTCTACTCCCCTTGGTTGTATGCTGTTATCACATTTCATAAAAGAACTCCAACAAAGATTGGATGTTACAATCAAAAACATCTGCATTTCGGTAAAAGCATTGTATAAAGATAAAGGTGACATGCACGAGACAAACATCAATAGCGACTATAAGTGTAACGAGGCAAGAAATAAGTTCTTGAAAGATGCTATATCAGAATTGGTTGGAATAACTCCACTAATTAATGATAATGGCTACATTGAACATGAACGTTGTATGACAGTCAAATCTGTTGATGCTGAACTATGTATTAGGCCAGATGCGGGTATCGCACATGGTTGGGTACCTTTTGGTCATGAATTTTCAGAATGTACGGATGAAGATTTTCGCTATAACTGGGATTTAAACATCCGCCTTTATAACCAAAAACAAAATTTCTCTGGAATTTTATATACTATTTCGTTTGATAAGCATACATCGAACAGATAATCATCCTATTTTATATAGATTACATGCCATTTGTTTTAGACATGGGCAGCTTATTCACATGGTTATAAATAATAAAAATCCGAAGAACTTATTTAAAATACAACAAGCGTAAGTTATGGCACTCGCAATAAACATAAACGATCTGCTTAACAAGCAGAAGATTGAATCCAACCGCATTGAGTTTAAGAAAGGTTGGAATCCGGGGAGCATATATCACAGTATATGTGCTTTCGCCAATGATTTCGACGACCTTGGCGGTGGATATATCATCGTTGGTGTAGATACCGACGATAAGACAGGTATGGCAATTCGTCCTGTAGAAGGAGTGCCAATTGAAAAGATTGATGGCATCTTGCAGGAGATGGTTGCGTACAATAACAAGATGGCTCCATACTATTTGCCTCGTACCTCAGTGGAAGAGGTGGACGGCAAACAAGTAATTGTAATTTGGTGTTCAGCTGGTAGCTATCGTCCTTATTCCGTGCCGGTGAATGTTACGGCAAAAGGATCAAAGGAGTATTTCTACATTCGTAGCGGAACAAGTAGCATAGAGGCAAGAGGTGAAGTGCTCGTTGAACTGCGAGAGTTGGCCAACCGTATGCCTTTTGACGAACGAGGAAATAGCGGCATACAGTTGGAAGATATTTCATTGGTACTTCTTCGTGATTATCTTGTCAAGGTAGGCAGCAAGTTGGCTGATGAGGTGATAACGACACCGCTTGCTACGATTCTTGACCAAATGGAACTATACACTGGCCCGAAAGAGAATCGTTTACTTCGTAACGTGGCAGCCATGATGTTCTGCGAGAACCCAAACAAGTTCTTCCCATACACTCAGATTGATGTGGTGACATTCCCTAACGGAAAGATGAAAGACCCCAACAATTTTACCGAAGTAACATTCAAGGGCAGTGTTCCGCAGATGATAAAGCAGACAATGGATTACATCAAGAGCAATGTTCTCAAAGAGCATGTGCGTAAGGTGTCGGGCAGACAGGAAGCAGAACGCTTTTGGAATTATCCATACGATGCTATTGAGGAAGCAGTTGTAAACTCTGTATATCATAGAGATTTCTTACAGCATGAACCAATAGAGATAACCATTGAACCGAGCGGAATATCTATACTTAATTGTCCTGGTCCAGATAGAAGTATCTCCAAAGAAGATATTGCAAAAGGCGATATGCTGAAAAGCCGTCGCTACCGAAATCGAAGGTTAGGCGACTTCTTGAAAGAACTTGACCTTACAGAAGGTCGCTCAACCGGTGTTCCAACAATTCAAGCGAAACTGGCAGAGAACGGGTCGCCACGCGCCATCTTTGAAACTACCGACGATCGCTTGACTTTCTTGGTTACTATTCCTGTCCATAAAGGATGTTGTGAAAGTTCGGAAACAGAAGTACTTGGTTCGGAAACTCATCAAGAAAGTTCGGAGAGAAAGGAGATTAGTTCGGAGACAGCCTCAAAAAGTTCGGAGAGAAAAAGAAAAAGTTCGGAGAGAATACTTGATTTAATAAAGAACAAGCCTACAATATCAGCAGCAGAAATTGCAATGGAAATAGATATGTCATCACGAGGAGTAGAAAAACAGATAAAAAAGCTCAGAGAGGCTGGAATAATCAAACGCAATGGTGCTGACTTTGGTGGCTATTGGGAAATCGTAAATTTGGACAACGACTAAAATAGTAGAATATGTTATTCGGAAACAAGATAAGGGCCCTTAGAGACAAGCAGGGAGTATTGCAGCGCCAATTGGCTGCATACTTAGAAATAGATACTCCCATGTTCAGTAAGATTGAGCGTGGAGATAGACGAGCCAAAAGAAGCCAAGTAATTCAAATGGCAACATACTTCAAAGTGGATGAAAAGGAAATGTTAACCTTGTGGCTTGCTGACAAGATATTGGATGCGCTTGAGGGGGAAGACTCTTTAGCACTTGACGCTATTGGTGTGGCAGAAAAAACAATCAGACAATCAAAGTAAAAACGATTATGGAACAAGCCGAAGAACGCAGCAATGATCCGTTAGCCATGCGACTGCAAGAATTGGAAAAAGAGAATGCTATGTTAAAGAGAATACTTGATCAGCATGGCATTTCTTATTCTGTTTCTGTAGAAAGCAGCACTATAGAACAACCAACTCATATTGTTACGGACCATACTATTCGGCTTAGTTTACAAGAAAAGGTCGCAATATTTCAAAACCTATTTAAAGGTAGAGATGACGTATTCGCAAAACGATGGTATAGCCCATCTTCTCAAAAAGCAGGATATCAGCCTGTGTGTGAAAGAGAATGGAACCGAGAGTATTGTGACAAGCGAAAATACAAATGTGCAGATTGCCCAAACAGGATGTTTGCACATTTGTCATACAATGATTTCTTCAACCATCTTGCTGGAAAAGATCAATTTGGACGTGACGTTATCGGTCTATACCCAATATGCCAAGATAATACCTGTTACTTTTTATGTACTGATTTTGATGACAAAAATTGTGAACTTGGCTATAAGAATGATGTTCTTGCATTCGTTAATGTCTGCAATAGTTGGAACGTACCATGTTATATCGAACGTTCCCGTTCTGGCAACGGAGCACACGTTTGGATATTCTTTAATAAACCAATAACAGCATTGAAGGCACGCAAATTAGGGAATGCCATCCTAACAGAAGCTATGAATCGTGAGGCACGATTGTCTTTCAAGTCTTATGACCGTTTCTTTCCCAATCAAGACTCTTTACCAGAAGGTGGTCTTGGAAATCTTGTAGCTTTGCCGTTGCAAGGAATGGCTCGTCGCAAAGGGAATAGTGTGTTTGTAGATAACAAGTTCAATGCGTATGAAGATCAATGGACGTTTTTGTCACAAATACATAAGTTCTCGGAGGCAGAAATTGATTTGTTATTACGACAACATACGGTGCCTACCTTAGGCGAACTTTCAAAGTCCAGCGAGACAAAGCCTTGGGAAACTCCTCAAATAGATAATCCTTTAGCAGATTGCTATCCAAAACAAATAGTTCTGATAAGAGCAAACATGCTTTATATACCTTTAGCCAACTTATCCGCTAAATGTGTGAACGCTTTCAAGCGCATAGCGGCCTTCCGCAATCCTGAATTTTATGAAAAGCAAGGCATGCGTCTTTCCACTTACAATATTCCACGCATCATTTCTTGTTCTGAAATGACAGATGATTATCTCGCACTTCCACGTGGATGTGAAGATGCTGTTTATGATGTCTTAAGCCAACATAATGTCAATGTTACGATTTCTGACAAGACAAATCCAGGGCGGAGCATCAATGTGAAGTTTAAAGGCAAACTCCGAGAAGAACAGCAAAAGGCAATGGAAGCTTTTGCGAAGCATAACATTGGCACACTGTCTGCCACGACAGCATTTGGAAAGACCGTATTTGCCATTGGCATGATTGCCAAGAGAAAGGTCAACACTCTGATACTTGTCCATAACAAAGCTTTGCTTGAACAATGGAAAGAGCGATTGGAAAACTTTCTTGAAGTAAACGAAACTATAGAAGAACCGGAAAGAAGACGAGGACGAAAGAAGCAATCATCTATCATTGGTTGTTTATGTTCTGGCAAGAATTCCTTGCATGGTATAATTGACATTGCCTTGATACAGTCTTGTTTGACCGATGGCGAAGTGAAACCTTTTGTCAGAGATTACGGCATGGTTGTTGTCGACGAATGTCATCATGTCTCGTCTGTTAGTTTTGAACAGGTACTTAGGCAGGTGACAGCTGCTTATGTTTATGGTTTAACAGCGACTCCTATCAGAAAAGATGGACATCAACCTATCATCTTTATGCAATGTGGAAAAATAAGATACACTTCCGATGCAAAAGCACAGATCGCAAACCAAGTTTTCAAACGCATTTTGATTCCGAGATTCACTTCTTTCCGCAATATAACTTCTTCAGACAAGACTTATGTTCAAATTACACAAGCCTTGTCTGAAGATGTGAATAGAAACGAATTTATCATTGAAGATGTAAAAACAGCCATTCTAAAGGGATACACTCCGTTGGTTTTAACTACACGTACAGCCCATGTAAATTTGTTGGCAGAAATGCTAACGCCACATGTTGACCATGTAGTGCAACTCATTGGAGCCGAATCCACAAAGGAAAAGCGTATAGCGTTACAAAAGCTTCAGGAAATACCTCCAACAGAGTCACTTGTAATTGTGGCTACGGGAAAGTATGTGGGCGAAGGTTTCGATTATCCTCGTCTTAACACATTGTTTCTTACCATGCCTATCGCATGGAAAGGGAACGTAGAACAATACGCAGGGCGTTTGCATCGGGAGTATGAAGGAAAAAGTGAAGTGGTCATCTATGACTATGTAGATATCCATATTCCACTCTGCGACTCGATGTATCGCAAGCGTCTAAAGGGATACACAGCTGCAGGCTATGGGAAAGATGCCATTATGATTGAATCAGACAACAAGCCGCGGAATCTAATATATGAACGAAATAATTATGAAATGGCATTCCGAAACGATTTGGCTAATGCTAAGCATTCTGTTATAATAGCAGTTCCCAAAGTGAAATTTAAATATAGACCAGCCATTATGTCTATACTTTCCAACATTCTTCATAACGGTATTGATGTGGCAATACGTATCAAAGAGGAGGGAGCTAATGAGATGGAATTGGCAAATGCAGGAATAGATGTAGTATGTAACAATGTACAAACTCTACAATGTGCCATCATCGATAAACACATAGTCTGGTATGGAAATATGAACTTCTTTGGTTATAATTCAGAAACGAGTAATATTATGCGAATCGATGACAATAAAATAGCAGATGAAATGATAGACATATTATATGCTGATGCAGCAAAATAAAACTGATATAGAGAGTTGTTACATGCAAAATATTGGTGTTTTATTTTGCAGTTTCGTGCATTTGTACTAATTTTGCAATAGGAAATCGCTTGAAATGGGGATGATCATCAAGGATTTATGTCCACGCATTGTCCACACGATGGGGTTTCTTAGTACGCAAAGCACTGAATTTCAGTGTGGTACGACATCTCGGGGTTGACTGGATTTGACAGCGGGCCGAAATGGTATGTAAGCATGCGGAGCGTGGTCTGTTGGCTCCATAATCCCAATGGTCAAAAATTTAATTGGCGAAAACAATTACGCTCTCGCTGCCTAATCGAAGAACAGTAGATTACTGGCTTTATTCCGTCACAAGGTGATGGAACGAGACACTGCTCCAAGGATGTTGTTCCGAATCTGAGGGTTCAGCGGTGCAGGTAAATCGGAAATAGCCATGGTGTGCCTCGTCGCCCTGGTGAAAATTTAGAGGATAAGGTTGCGATTGGTGGTCTGGGTCTTGTCGCGACACGAAAACCGAAGGCCAGAATAAGCATGTAGAAAGCGTATGGTTTCCCTGTTTGGACGAGGGTTCGAATCCCTCCAGCTCCACCCTCTATTCGATAAAGAAAAGTCGCTGACCAAATAAAATGGTCAGCGACTTTTCTTTTTATTTTTTCTTTTTTAGAACTTTCTGAAATATAGGCGCAGCGTTTTCGACTTTAGTATCATTCGGCTTCCACTGAGTTTTTCTTTAGCAAAATGGTCTTCCATGGCGTTAATGCCGTAGGGTCGCATGGGGGTATAGTCGGTCAAAGGCTGGTCGCCACCATTTTCACCACTATCTTCATGCCAGTTGTCTTTATACAGAGTGTGTATGAAGAGGCTGTCAGAGGTTTGCGTGAAACGGGTGTAGAAGCCGTGGTTGCTGTCAACATCAGTGTCGTACATACTGATTAGTTTAGCCTGTACACCCCAGAACACACGCTTTTGCGAATAGTCGGTAACGCCGCCAGTTGCCAGCGTATCAACCTTTTCCAGGTGCCAGAAGCCATCCAGTTTGCCATTGTCAGAGCCTTCAAAGTCGATGCCACAAGCCGTAAACAGCATGCTAAGGACGATGGCCGAGAGGGCCTTTATTGAGCGAGCGCATATTTTCATCTTTTGTTTCCTTTCTTATTAGCTTTTGTTTTCAATAGGCCCGTGCGGCTAACGGTGATTTGCAAGCCTGCATTGTGGCCCAACATCTGGTTGCTGCCAAAGTCCATGCCATAGGCAGCCGTAACGTTCCATTGCGGGTTGAAGCGATAAGCGCCTTCAACCATGAAGCTGGCGTTTTGGTGTGCTTTGGTGAAGGGTTCGGCATAAGTACCCCACCCTTTCTGCCATGTGGCCAACACACGATAAGACAGGCGCGAGCTAAGATTACCGTCGAAGCCCAGATGAAAGGCCACGAAGCGGTTGTTCAACACGCGTATCACACCATTATCGTTGTATATAGGCGAGCGATATAGCGGGTTGCCTATCACCTGCCCCCAGTGTTGCCATCCGGTATAGTTGCCGTGGTTATAATAATCGTCCAGTCCAGCCATGTGGTCGGGTATGTTTGATGTGCGGTCGTGGTTATACGGCCCGCTCTGATATTTTGTGAACAGATACTCAAACACCACGTTCTTCAGCCATGTGCCATACTTCAGGTTAAGTTCAGCACCCAGCATAATATCTTTTAGCTGATATACATAGAAGCGACGATCTTTGCGCACATTCCATTCTTCGCCCGTGCCATAGCCGTTATAGTCGAGCAAGAACATCTGACTATGGTCTTCAAAAAAGTGGTCGGCATATACGCCCAGGCGCCATGTGTCAGCATTATAGTTTAGGCGCATCACCCAGCTACCCAGCTGGTTGCCCTCCATGTTGCCATACACACCGTCAGATGTATCTTGTCCGCCCGGAATAAAAGCGTGCCAAAAAGCGCTCAGCCCCTTGCCAGTAGGCATCTCTATCATGTTGCCATCGGCCAGTTTTACGTGCGGTGTGCCGCCAAACTCGCAAGCCATCTCAAGGCCAATCTCTACGCTAAAGGGGTACATATCCTCATCGCGACCAATGCGCAGATAGCCAGCTTTGCTATGATAGAGCACACGGTCGGCATAGCTGTTTTGATAATTGGTAAAGTCGTGCTGCCAGTTGTCGTCGGTCATCATACCATAGGCTATGTGGCCTTTCAGTTGCAGCCAGCCTCCAGCAAATGGCAGCGTCCAATAGTTGGGCAAGGCCAAGCGCACCTGTGGCACGGGGCGAGCGTTGATGCCTAACGTTTGCGAGCCCGAACTCAGGCGGTTGTTCTTCAGTTCCATGGGCCACTGCTTGCTGCCCACCGTCAAAGCACCATGCAGCCATCGGCCTTCAACATAGGCTTGCTGCACCACCACGTTTGAGGTGTAATGCAAGGGGGCCACCACATCAAGGGCATAGCCTAAGCCCCAGCGTCGGGCCGAGTCGGTTTGTAGGGGGCGTTCCAGCGCCACGCGCATGTATCCGTTCGTTTTGTCAAGCGAGCTAAGTCCGTGTTTGTTGGCGTTTAGCCACAAGGGGGTGTGCCCCTTCGAGAACGAGGCTTGCATTTCGCCCTTATACCTTATATTGTTTAAGGGTTCAGCTTTCTGCACCTCGTCGGTATAGAGCCAGTCTTGCGCCTGTGTGGGGATGGCTACGGCCCCTGCCATCACGAGTGCGGTAAACAATTGTTTCATATATTGGCGTTCGTGTGTGTCGTTATTCTTCTATTTTGTTGCCACTGTGTGCGGCACATTATTATATATAACGTTGTTTTCGGTGTTTTATTGTCTTAAGCATAAAGGTTACTTAACAAGTGGGACTTTTGGGGGCATCAATAACGCTTACACACGTTCTCAACATCTACTTTTTTCTGCCCCTTTATGTAGATGTAGGGATTTTCCCCCTACAATATAGGGAAAAACCCTTTGCAAGGTTTTATTCTTTGCCTATCTTTGCAACAGAAAAGCTACACTCGGCAATTTGAAAGCAAGCTTTCATTGCGCTCGTTGGCATTTTCTTTGCAACAGATAAAAGAAACAAAGTATAAACCGTTTAAAGAAATATCGCTATGAAAAAGTTTATATTAGCCCTTACAGCACTGTTTTGCATAACAGTATCGGTACAAGCCATGAGCTATGAGCAGGCTCGCCAGCAAGCCTTGTTCCTCACCGACAAGATGGCTTATGAACTGAACCTCACCAACGAGCAATATGAGGCAGCCTACGAGATAAACCTCGACTACCTGATGGGTGTAAACACCGTTGACGACCTTTACGGCGTGTATTGGGAGCGTCGAAACCTCGACCTTAGCTACATCTTGCTGTCATGGCAATATCGCGCTTTCTGCGATGCTGCCTACTTCTATCGTCCGCTCTACTGGAACGCTGGCTATTGGCACTTCGGCATCTATGCTCGCTATCCGCACCGCGACTACTTCTACTTTGGTCGACCCACCTTCTACGTTGAATATCGTGGCGGACATGCTTGGCACATGAATGGCGGACGCTCTTGGTATCATGGTCGCAACTATTGCCCAGCTCACCATCACAACAACCGCTACCATGGCATGCGCGATGGGTTCCAGCGTGGCGACTTCGGCAACGGCTACAGAGGCAACCCCAACAGCGCCACACAGTTTGGCACAGCACGTCGCCCGCCCATCATGGGCACTCCTGGCAACAATGGTTCATCAGTGGGCGCTCGCCCTAACACCTCGTTTGGATCACGTGGCAACGGCAACAGCACCTCGTTTGGTTCACGTAGAAATGGTAACGTACAGAACAACAGCAACGGTTTCGGACGCCGCGAAAGCAGCACTCGCAACACCGTTACTCGCCCCAACACCTCATTGCCCTCAACCAGCTTTGGTGGCGGACGTAATGGTAGCGTGAGCAATGGAGGAAGCTTTAACAGCACCCCGAGCAACACTTTCACCCCGAGCCGTAGCAACTCGTCATCTTCGTTTGGTGGAGGCCGTGTAGGCTCATCGTCTTCATTCGGTGGTGGTCGCAGCACGTCATCATCAAGCCGCCCTACCTATTCGGCTCCCAGCCGTAGCTCATCATCAAGCAGCTCATCGTTTGGAAGAGGTTCATCATCGTTTGGCGGAAGCCGCGGAGGCGCTACGTTTGGTGGAGGCCGCGGAGGCTCATCATCAAGCAGCAGCAATCATGGTGGAGGCTCATTCGGCGGAGGCCGCAGATAACATCACACAAATATGCCACATAAAAAGAATTGATAAAGATAATATTGGTCTTAGCAATCTCACAACCAGCCCAGGAAAAGAAGCTTGCAGCAGGTTGTGAGATTTTTTGTATGCAAGCTTTCCCCACATTTTCAAGATAATGTTCTCCCGTTTAGAAAAAAATGTGTAATATTGCAAATAGATAACCTATACATCATATTAACTAATCTGCCAGAATATTCATCCGTGTGTTCCAGCAGAGATATTTGTCAAAAAAATTATTTTATGAACCATAACATTTCACAATTGTCTTTATATATGAATAGAAAAATATCGCGTAAACATCCTTTCAAATATATAATTAATTCTGAACAGTTACTTATATAATTAAACAATTATTTAAGAAATGGAAAAACTAATGTTTTATAGAGAGTGGTGCCGTATGTACACATTAACTAATTTGGAATGGGAGATGGAAATGGCAATAGAAAAACATTATACGAGTAGTCAGATAACAGAATGGATAGAAATTTACATGAATATTTTAAAAAACATAGAGGATACCTATGCCAGAGGTGATGTGAAATGCTTAAAACATTTTTTCTGTGATATTTTGTCTGAGGCGAAAGAATTGGATGAGCCATGTAAAAGAATAGTAAACGCCCGTCTACGCGCCGTCTGTGGCGAAGACCTGACAAAGTATGACAAGAAGTTGGCCAACAGCGTGCAGCGCATTGTGAAGCGTGGGAAGATATGCAATGGTGACGAATATGAGAAGGTGCGCACCTATATTGACAGTATAGAGGGAGAGCCCGAACACGAAACGTTGCTGCAAGACCTGTACCGTATGACGGGCGACTTTGAGTCGGCTGTGGGGGATGACCCTTCACTCATTGGGGAGGAATGGAAATAAAGGGCTATGTGTCTTTCAAATATAATATATGGATAAATTTTTATTTTACAGGGAGTGGAGTCGTATTCTTCTTGAATATGAAATAGAGGTGATGAAGTCACAGAATTCTAACTTGGCTGAAACAATCATTAAGGAAAAGTATCGCTTGTTGGAAATTCTTGACAAAGCGTATGAACAAAAGAACTTGACTTTGCTAAAACGGTTCTTCAAGGATATGAATGCAGACATAATGGAACTGTATTCAGTACCTGAACGAGAACCTGTAAACGCCCGTCTACGCGCCGTCTGTGGCGAAGACTTGACAAAATATGACAAGAAGTTGGCCAACAGCGTGCAGCGCATTGTAAAACGTGGAAAGATACGCAATGGTGACGAATATGAAAAGGTGCGCACCTATATTGACAGTATAGAGGGAGAGCCCGAACACGAAGCGTTGCTGCAAGACCTGTACCGTATGACGGGCGACTTTGAGTCGGCGGTGGGGGATGACCCATCGCTCATTGGGGAGGAATGGAAATAAAGGGCTATGTGTCTTTCAAATATGATATATGGATAAATTATTATTTTACAAAGAGTGGTGTAGAGTTCTGACAGAATATGAAATAGAAACTGCACAAATACAGAAAACTGATTTGTCTGAAATAATAGTTCGGGAAGAATACCGTATATTGGAAAAACTTAACAAAGCGTATGAACAGAAAAACATGACCACTTTGAAACGTTTTTTCAAATATCTAACTGCAGACACTTTGGAAAAGTATGTAGGTTCTGAACGACAACCGATAAACGCTCGCCTACGCGCCGTCTGTGGCGAAGACCTAACAAAGTATGACAAACGCTTGGCCAACAGCGTGCAGCGCATTGTGAAGCGTGGAAAGATACGCAATGATAGTGAATATGAGAAGGTGCGCACCTATATAGGCTGCATAGAGTGCGAACCTGAGCCCAGCCCCGAGCATGAGGAATTGCTGCAAGACCTATACCGTCTGGTGGACGAATTTGAAATGGCTGTGGGGGATGACCCTTCGCTCATTGGGGAGGAATGGAAATAAAGCAAACGCACAGCAGATAAAATAATCTTTATCAATATTATTGTTTTAGGTTAGCTCCAAGCATCTCACCTCAGCGTTCTTCATCGGCACTATTTGGTTTGCGGGTTTATCATAGAACACGCTCTGTATGGCTTTATTGATGATGCCGTGGCCCACAGCCAGCACCGTTTGGCCCGCATAATGCGTGCGTATGAAGTCAAGAAAAAGAGAGGCGCGCTGCTTCATGGCCTCCATCGTTTCAATATCGTCGGGCCAAGGCACATCTTTTAGGTCGGGGATAAAACGGCCCGTAAAGCTGCCCCAGTCGCGCTCACGCAGCAAAGGCGTGGTTACCACCTTGGCTCCATGTGGCTGCGCAATGATGCTACAGGTGTCGATGGCACGTTTTAGGTCGCTCGATACAAAGACGTCGATAGGTCGTTGCGCCATTTGCAGGGCCAGCGCTTCGGCCTGTTTAACGCCCTCGGCGGTCAGCTGTCCTTGCGTTTGCCCTTGCATTATTTGGTTCACATTATCAATGGTTTGCCCATGTCGGGTCAACAACAATGTTGTGTGTATCATAAACAGTTGAAACTATAGAATTCTTCACTCTTCACTTAAACAGCATCTCATATTGCGATTGTATAAAGCCATCGGCCCACGCATAATAGTCGGCAAAGGTTTTATACAGGTTTTTCTTATTGCCATCTTTCTCGTTACGCATATCGTTTACCAGCGCTATGCCACGGCGCATCAGTTCATCTTCAACAGGCTTTATCAGTTGCAAGATGCCATTGCCCTTGCGGTTCACCAGTTGCGCCACGTCAATATAGCTCGAGCGTGTCTTGGTGCGAAGCGGAAAGAGGCGTTCCTTCAGCGTCAAGCCATACCTACACAGCACGCTACCGCCCGTGGTGCCACGGCCTAAGGTTTCGGGCAACTTATCGTTTGGCAGCAGCACCAGCGGCATAGCCACCGTAGCGAGAGGCGAACCTATAATGGTCCAAGCCACGGTATGTGCAGGAGCCTCATCCTGTGCAACCCCCTCAATAAGCTGTGCGCACGAGGTGCTGAAGCGAGGAATGAAGTCAACAAAATTGGCAAAGCGTGGCACCGTGTTATCTTCGGGTGCGAGGTCAAGAATATTAACGTTTGTCAGCCCATGCGTGAGGATGCGTGGCACCATGCGAATAAGGTTGGGCGCATCAAAGCCACCCGCAAAGCTCTGTTGCGTCATATACTTATTGATAGCCAGATAGCGCTCGGTGCCCAAATCCATGGTGCGGTCGCCGCTATAAGCATGGTTGGTACGAATAAGAAAGCCGTAAGGTGCCACGTTAGGATCGTTAGCATCATATTTGGTCCATCTATGCAGCCCCACCTCATAGTAGGCACAGCCGCCTTGCGCATCAATCACGCCAAAGTTGGCATTATTGTTACGCAACGAAGTGGTGTCGAGCAGCGCCTCAAAATCGTTCAACGTAGCACACAGGGCCAGCGCTTGGCGCATAAGCATACCCTCGGTTTCAACCTCAAACTCGGTGTCGCCATTCAGGTTATAGGCGGCCGTGTTCATGATAGCAAAGCCCGCCTCGTTATGCCCCGACCATATCTCGGCGTTCACCGTATCTTTAGCAGCCGCCACGCCCATAAAGCGGTAGCGCTCGCCTTGCATCGCAACCATACAGTTGTCAAGGTTGCCCGTGTCGCGGTTCTTAAAAATCATGGGGCGTCCGCTCTTCGTCACACGTCCCGATACAATAAACGAGGTGCATGCCAGCGTTTGTCCCACAGCTAATAGCCATACCATTGCCACAGCAATGATGTGGCGCATTGATTGGGTTGTCATGATGTTTTCTTTCGTTTGATTATTTGCAAAAGTACACTTTTTTTGTTACATATTTTGTTACAACCATTTTCTTTTTTCTCTTTTATCGCATTTCTATTACACCTTACAATCCGTTTTTTGTTAAATCATCTAAACAAAAAGGGGGCGATAAAAATAAGATGATTAACTTTGACTTTTGTTTTTAAAAGCACGAAGACAATTATGAAAAAAACATTTATCATGGTATGTACCGCCATCGCTCTTGTGAGCTGTGGTGGTAGAACAGCGCCCACCGCTGCCGATGTGGTGAGCGACACTGTAGAACAAGCAACAGCACAAGCCGAAGTGGCAGAAGAAGTGCCCGCTGCCGAAACCGTTACCGCACAGCTCGACGAGCAGCTGAAGAGTGGCGATGCCAAGACACTGGCCAAGACCTTGGCCGATGCCAAGGCAACAATTGAGAAGTTGCAAAGCGAGGGCAAGGCCGACGAGGCTGCTGCCTATAGCGCAAAGCTAAAAGAATATGTCGACACCAACAAAGAGGCGCTGAACAAGGTGGCCAAAGGCGATGTTACTGTGGCCGAACTGGTGAACGGCATTGCCAACCTGCCCGCCAATCTTGAGCAAGGTGCTGCCGAGGCCAATGCTGCCAAGGCTCATAACGACCTGAACGCTGCCAAAGCCAAGACCGAGGCTGCCGTTAAAGCTACAGGCGAAGCGATAAAACAAAAGACTCAGGCCGACTATGAGGCAGCCAAGAAAAAGTCGGAACAGATGATGGAGGCCAACAAGAATAAGTTGCGCGAGGCCGCCAACAAGAAGCTGAACGAGACGCTGAACAAGGCGTTAGGACAGTAATAGCGCGTCAGTTTTTTAACGTTGCTTCCTCCACCAATTGTGGCAAGATAAACACGGCGTGCACCTTTTGTTTTTCTTTGGGCGGAATGTCCATATAGTTGCGATAAAGGTCAGATAGGTAGGCATCGGGGTTGCAAGGCGCCATAAAGGTTTTACCCTCGAAGGTGATGGTGCCCAGCGGAAAGATGCAGTCCTGTCTGTGCCTTACGCCATAGCCATTATTTATCAGCACGTTGGCCATATAGGTATCGGTACGTTTTGTGGCGAAGGCCCACTTCCAGCGCAACTTATACCACTGATACAAGGCGCCAAACCACAACAGTTCGGCAGCAGCACGCCACGAGTAGGTGTGCGAGTGGTGAAGGATAGAGTAGCACTTCGACATGCCCTTGGCATATTTTTTACAAAACGCCCTCGACACGTTAGGATAAGCTATGAAGGGGAAGATGTCGACATACAACCCCTTGCCATACGGCAACGAGAAGTCGTCGTTAGCCTCAACATAAAACGAGTTGGTATCGCGCACCTTCATGATAGGTTCGCGTGTGAGTTCTGTTTCAGGGTCTTGTAGCACAAGGCCCCGGCGCAGCTCGCTGGGTGCCACCTGTGCAAAGCGTTTTGCATCGTCAAGCGGCATGGCAATGTCGATATCGTCGTCCCACGGAATAAATCCGCCGTGGCGCACGGCGCCCAGCAACGATCCCCCATCAAGCCAATAGCTAATGTTGTGCTTTCGGCATATGCGGTCAATTTCTTCTAATATTGTGAGCTGTTTCAGTTGGCAGCGTCGCAGCTGCTGCTGTTTAAATTGTTCAATCTTGCTGGTCATTTATCTCTTTACCTAATATTATTTTTCACTTTTATCGCCCCCACTTGTTCGCTTGGCTTTTCCATTTGCCTTAGCACGAACATGTCAGACAATCGTCGTCAATACTCTTTCTAAAGGTGATAATATTTTCCTTATATTTGTTTACATCGCCTTTAAAGATAGCACTGGTACCACACACAAACATGCTGGCACCTATCTTGCGCAGCGTGCGTCCGTTTTCGGGTGTAATGTTTCCATCCACTTCAATAATAATATCTTCGCGATGCTCACGCCTCAACAGGTCGGCCACCTTTTGTGCCTTTCTGATGGTCGACGGCACCATCTTTTGCCCCGCAAAGCCAGGGTTCACCATCAATAGGTTTATGCCATCAATATATTCGAGCACCTCTTCCAGTGCGCTGACGGGTGTGGCGGGATTGATGGCCAAGAAGCGTTTGCAGCCGTAGGGTTCAAGATAGTCGAGCACACGTTGCACCTGAAACGTACTTTCATAATGCACCGATACCGTATCGGTGGGGCGTATGCCTATCCACTGCAACTTATACTCGGGGTCTTTCACCATGAGATGTATGTCGAGCGGAATGTTTGTCAGCTCGCGCAAACCACGAATATAGTCAACCCCCAGCCCCAAGTTGGGCACGAAGGTGCCATCCATCACGTCGATGTGCAGATGCTCTACACCCTCTTCTTCAAAAATACGTATTGTTTCTTTCAAGTCGATAAGGTCGGTACACATCATCGACGCTGATATTTCACCTTTGCGCATACGCTGACAGTTTTTATTGGGTTTTGTTAGTCGTTCCACGTTGTCATTACCTTGCAATAAGGCTCTTTGTGCTCGTGCATCATCTTCAGGCCCTCCATCAGTTGGTCTTGCGTGAAGGTGTGCGAGATGAGGGGTGCCACATTAATCTCGCCATGGGCAATGGCCTTGACAGCGTTGGTCCAGTCAGAGGGGTTTGTGCCATCGTAGGCCGAGTTCCACGTGCCCTTCAGCACCAGCTGTTTGCGCAAGATGCGCCAATAAACGTCTTGCGACAGCGCTATCTCGCCCGACGGGTTGCCCATTAGCAGCACCGTGCCCCCAGGTTTGGTTCCGCTTATGGCCAGCGTTATGGCCGCGGGGGTGCCCACCGCCTCGAGCACAAAGTCGTATTCGGGCATCTTGCTCTTATCGGTACACACGCTATAGTTAAGCCCACACTTTTCTATCAAGCTACGTTTTTCTTCGTTACGACCAATAACCGTTACGCTGCTGGCCCCAAACTTATACGCCCACTGTGCAGCGCTGATGCCTATCATGCCTGTGCCAATAACGGCCACACGATAGCCAGGCTTTACGCCGCCCAGCGTGATGGCGTGCAGCGCCACTGATAGCGGTTCGAGCATGGCGGCCACGGTGAAGGGCATATCGGCGGGCAGCGCAATAAGGTTCCACACGGGCACAGCCACATACTGGGCATAGCCGCCATCGCGTCGCGAGCCCACATAGTCGTAATGGGCACACATTTCATAGTGTTTTTGCTGGCATTGGTCGCACTGTCGACACGGTATGAGGGGGAACACGCCCACCTTTTGCCCTATGAGCGCGGCATCGGCAGGGTCGCCCACGGCATGCACCTCGCCCGAAAACTCGTGGCCCGGAATGGTAGGAAAATGATAGGTGCCTTTGGTAAACACGCGGGCAATGTCGGAACTGCAAATGCCAGCGGCCCTCACCTTTACAATGGCCCACCCTTTGGGGCACTGTGGCATGGGCACGTCGTCGTAACGCAAATCGTTTATAGCATGAAGAACGTATGCTTTCATTGTTTATTGTTTGTTTATAATGGCCTGAAAGTTTGACAAGTCTTCGGGCGTAGTAATTTTAAAGTTCATGGGGTCGCCCGTCACTATTTGGCAGTTTAGGCCCGCCTTAAAGGCTATCTCGGTGCTACCGTTTATCTTCAGCAGGTCGGCACGAGGCATGGTTTCGTGCACATGCAGATACTTGCCAAAGCGAAACGCCTCAGGAGCCTGTCCGCCCCACAGGTGGCTGCGGTTTAACAATTGCTGTATATGCTTGCCATCTTCGCTCAGGTAGGTGGTGTCTTTAACAGGTATCACGGGCATCACGCCATCGGCCTCTTGGCAGCCTTCATAGCAAGCGTTTATCAGGGCTTGGCTTACCAGGGGTCGTGCCGCATCATGAATAATAACCAGGTCGTCGTCGGCACAGCCGCATGCCTTTGCCGTTTTCAGCGCATTGAAGATTGAGTATTGGCGCGTTTCGCCAGGCTGAGCATAATAAATGGGCTTGTGCGGATGCAGCTTTTCAACATGCTCTTGCACAAAGGCCTTCCACTCGTCGGCCACGCCAATGATGATAGCATCGGTAAGGCTATTGTCTAAAAAGGTTTTTAAACAATAGTTTATGATGGGCTGATGGTTTACCAAAACATATTGTTTGGGTATGTCGAGGTTCATGCGCGACCCCACCCCACCCGATAGTATGATTGCAATATTCATAGATAGCTGTTTTTGAGGGAGGGGTGCATCAAACCGTTTTTGTGGGGTTTAAGAAATATACGGGCGAGTTTTTGGCACCCTCTTTTCTCAGCACGCCAGCCTCGGTAAAGTGTTTCAGCCACTTCAGGGCAGTGCTCTGGCGCAAGCCAAACTGGGCCTGCATATCGCGACGGGTGATGCAGGGGTTCTCGGCAAGATATTGTTTTAGCATTTCAAGCAACGACGCTTCAGTAAGGTCGGCCGACTGGCTGCTGAAGTCGGCACGCTCAAAGCGCACGTTGCTCTTCACCTCTTTCAGCAAAGCCGCATCGGGGCGAAACTTTATGTTGCGCACACTGAGATAGTCGGCACGAGCCTTGTCGATGGGCTTGTCGGCCGGCATGTCTAAATCGACCGACAGCGAGAAATAGCCTATCGAGGGGATGTAGAAACGATGGCCTTGCGACAGCTCGTGAAGCATATAGTCGTGCAGGGCCGACAGCGTAGCCTCAACATCGGCCTTGGTCAGCGTACACGAGTTTTGTATGTGGGCGGCCAACTGCTGTGCCGTCATGGGAGCCTGTTCGAAGATACGTGCAAAGTGGCGCTCTTCGCCCGACCCTTGCGAGTTTTTAATCGACTGTATTTCGTATTTTATGCTCATAAAATAAGTAGGTGTTTGTTTGAGTACTTTGAATACAAAGTTACATATTTTCAACTGAACAAACGAAAAAAGGTTGCCTTAATGCTGAATAACAAAGAAAAATAATGTCAAAGGCGGCATTTCAAGACCTAAAATCCCACATTCTCTTCTATAACACCCAACGTTTAAACACGAAAAAGCCCGCAAAAAGTCGTCTCACACCGACCGTTATGAACATGGAGAACGGTCGATGCTCGTGTTCATATCGACCGTTGTAAACACGAGCAACGGTCGGTGTGAGACAACTTTTTGCGGGCTTTTACCCAATTAATCGGATGATATACAACGATTAACCACTGGTTTTTGGCACGACACACCAAGCTCAAGCGACCCCAACTATGGCGAATTTATCTATGACGAGGGTGAAGGCTCGCTCGGCGAATACGCCCCCTTTATAGAAGGTTACAGACGCTCGCAAAACTCTATCTTCTCACGGTTAGGCCCTTCAATGGTGAAAAACTTAACGCCATGCTCCCAAAAAGGCAAACCGTGCACCTCGGTGTCAAGCATCGTCAGGTGGGCTTGCTGTACCACTTTAAACAGCTCATCAATGTTTTTTACATCAATGGCAATATGGTCGATGGCACCATAGGCCATGGTGGCTTGACGGTTTTGGTATGTTTCGATAACGAGGTTATGAAGCTGAAGAAAAGCCACTTCTTCATCACCATTTTGTGTGCGCAAGGCTATGCTAAAGCCCAGTGTGAGATAGAAGTTGATGGTCTTTTCAATGTCGTTGGTGGGTATGCCTATGTGTTGTACGCCCGTTGTAAAAGTTTTAATGTTCATCATGCTTTGTTTTTTGAAATGTTTTCTAACGTTGTAATTTGTTAAACGGTTTTACAAAATTACATTTTAAAAATTAAATATAACAGGCTTTTCATAAATTTATTATTTGTGCACCTATCTGAAAATAAGCCTTTTCCGACTGCGGATTCCACATGCCCATAACATGAATGGGCAAGGTGTAGGAAGAGCCTATCTTTAAATTGCGGCTCACCTTCAGTTGGGTGTGAACGATGCCTGATGTGTGGCCATAAAAGTGTTGGTTATCGCCAGCCTTATTGAGGGCGAACGCTCCACCTACGCCTGCATCAACCATCCAGCCATCTTTCTTGTATATAGGATATTCGGCATAAACAAATGTAGAATATTTTTGCGCGGTATTGTCGGCAGAACGGTCGCGCCCAAACAGTATTGTTGACCAGCTAAGCAGCAGCGGAAACTGGGGTTGCTGGAAACGATAATCGAGGGTGCAATTGAGAAAGCGGCCTGTTTCGTGAGCGGCATAGTTGAAATATTGGCGATTGTTGTATGAGGCACCAGGAGAAAAGTTGTAGGTGTCATACGCGCTAAACTGAAAGCCAGCGCCCTGAACGCTCAGATAATGATTAAACTCTTTATAGGTGCCTTGGGTATTGGTGCCACCCCACAAACCTAACGTCATGTGGCCGTGGGCTAACGTGTAGTTGAGATTGGTTGTTACCACACACCCATCGGCCACTTCTATACCGCGCCACAGGTGGTTATTATTTAATTCGGCAGAGAGATGTATCTGTGCCGAGGCCGTTAAGGCCACTGCAAAGGTTATGATAGATGTACAAAGTCGGTTCATATTTATACCCCAATTCGGGATAAAATAGCGATTAGTTGCATATGAAGACAGATACATGAG
>ENA-ORMX01000483-ORMX01000483.1-human-gut-metagenome-genome-assembly--contig:-NODE-483-length-30420-cov-5.182809_pt1 | contig 30420 bp, 18 predicted proteins | sample MGYA00242108_ERZ509007 | MGnify/ENA primary metagenome ERZ509007 (study PRJEB26280, sample SAMEA2338745) | human gut metagenome | biome: human gut; feature: human-associated habitat; material: faeces...
GTGTAAAGAGAAGTCAGGGTATCTAAAAAGTAGGACGGTGGTCTCCGCGCCCCGTCCTCCATGAGATAACATATTTCACTTGCTGTTGGATGGATGCTGTTGGATGGGTGCTGGAGGACGGGGCACGGAGGCCACCGTCCTACTATAGTTTGCGATACAGTTGTTAATCCATGTATAAAGTTACGTATTACAATCCATAGTTAGCAAGGCTATTCACTCCCCTCCATAAGGGGAGGGGAAAGCCGCGCGAGCGCGGCGCGGGGGAGGGGCTTCTGTATATTTATGCACTATTGCAAGTGTTTTGAGAAAGGCATCAAATTATAATCTGAAAGCATGGGTTTCAGAGTGTGAAACCAAGGGTTTTAGGGTGTGAAAGCATGGGTTTCAGGAGGTAAAACCAAGGGTTTTGCAAACGAGAGGTATTAACTTTTAAAAGTGTAAGCATACCACTATGATTTTCTTTCAGACTATAAGAAAATTAACAAATATTGTGCGAACGAATGTAAAAACGCGAGATTGTATATTTATGCAAAACAACACAACAATGTGCATAAATATACAATCTCGCGTTAAACCTCAAATCGGTTATGAAACCGTTTAATGTGTTATTTTATAAACGTTAGTAAACGAGCAGGCTGCTCGTCAACTAAAGAATCATTCATACTTCTGCAGCGGGCGAGCACGCCAATCGTCCCATACATAGCTGTCGGGGTAAGTTGATTGGTTCAGCACGGTGCCATCCCACTCACGAATATAAGTATTGAAGCGGCGCTGACCCTCTTCTAACACGATGAGGCGGGCACCAGCCTTCAGGTGGTTATACTCGGTGTTGCCACCCGAATATCGGCCATAACCCAGCAAGATATTGCGAAAGAGGGTGGTGTAATCGTTATCGTGGTCGTGGCCTACGAAGATGCCCATCACGTCGGCACCCTCCATCATGGCGGTGAACATGCCCGAATTAAACTCGGGGCCACAGCACTGCTCACGACGAGTGCCTATCATGGCCACATTCTGGTTTTCGGTGGCATAAGTAAACTCGGGCAGCGCGATATGGAAGAAGGCGAGCGCGGGCAGGGTTTTGCCGCCATTGGCATCTTTCAGTGCCTGTGCCTGCTGACGATACCAGCTTACCTGGTCGAAGGTGAGCCATGCGTAGGTGCCGTGGCTCTTGTCTTCAGGAAAGCCCTTGGGATAGCTGTGCGAGTCGAGGCAATACAGCACGGCGGCATCGTTCTTACCCTTACGGTCTTTAATTTTCACCACATAGTCGAGCTCTTTGGCATTGCTCAGGTCGGGCAAGATATTGTTTTTTACGCCACGCGCAATGTTGTATAGCTCGCGGTTTGTGAGACCCTGCTCGTTGTCGTGGTTGCCAAACTCGTAGACAAAGGGTATGTTATACTTGCTGATGCAGTTGAGCACATCAAGCAGGTTCTCCTTGGCGGGGGTGCCATAGATAATGTCGCCCGTAAGCACAATAAGGTCGGGGCGCTCTTGCGTGAGCACATTTTCAAGAACCTTTAACGCAGCCTTTGATGCCTCGCTACCGTTATAGTGAACATCGGTAAACTGTACAATTTTAAACTTACCATCGGCATTAAACTTCAGATTTTGTGCGATGGTGGCTGTGGCGGCCAACAAGAAGGCAGCCGCCAACGTAAATAGTTTTTTCATATTCTACTTGTTAACAAAAATTTCGTGTATATCGAAGTTATAGGAAGTTAAAAGGAAGTTAACTCGCTTCGCGAGTGAAGTTAATGGACATATGCCTTATTATTAGCAGTAATACTATGTCGGTTCACTCGGCTATTCCGCTTGACTTAGCAATAACTATCAGCTTGTTCGCTCGGCTTTGCCGCTTGCTTCAGCAAGAACTTGTCAACTTATCAACTTATTAATACTTCTTCAATATCTCTTCACACAGCATCAAGCTCTTAATCATCATGCGGGGGATGTGGAACGGGCCTTTAAAGAGGTTGCCCTTAGCGGGCTGAGCCACGGTGCCATCACGATGCAGATAGCCATACCACTCGCCATACTCATCATCGGGGAAGTGGGCGTAAGTCCACTCGCTGATGCGCTCATGACGATACAGATATTTCTCATCGCCCGTAACAAGGAAGGCATAAAGACAAGCAATGATGGTCTCGGTGTGTGGCCACCAGAACTTCATGTCTTGCGAATAGTCTTGTACCGGCAGGTTGCGACAGTCGCGGAAATTGATGATGCCACCATACTGCTTGTCCCAACCCCAGTCCCACGACCAGTCGAAAATGGTGAGGGCGGTATCGAGAATTTCCTTATCGCCTCCGCGTGCCTGAGCCACATCCATAAGGAACCACGTGGTTTCGATGCAGTGGCCGGGGTTGATGGTGCGCCCCATGCAGGTGTCGATAAACTCGCCGTTGGGTCCTACGGTTTCGAGCAACGCCTTAAACTCGGGATGCATGAAATATTTGCGCAACTTATCTATCGACTCGTCAATCTGCTGGTCGATAACGGGGTCGCTGATGGCCTCGCGCAAACGCGATGCCACATTGATAAGAATCATCACGATGCTGTGGCCTTGCACGTCGAGGTTGGGCTCATACTTAGGTGTGAGGAAGCCCGGTGTGGCCAGAAAGCGCTGCGTGTCTTTAAACAGCTTGAGCGCCTTCTCGGCATAGGTTTTATCGCCTGTAGCGAGCGAATATTCAGACATGGCAATGATGGCAAACGTCTCGCTAAACACATAGCGGCGCTTGCGCAGCGGGGTGCCCTCGGCTGTTACCGAGAAGAACATGTGGCCATCGGTATCGAAGCAATGACGCTCTATAAAATCGATTGTGCTCTTTGCTGCGTCGAGCCACTCTTGCTTGCGCTCTACATTGTTGTAGGCGAAGGCGCAGATGAAGGCAAAACGGCCCTGAAACCACACGCTCTTGGTGGTGTCGATTAACGAACCATCACGGTTAACACATGTATAAACGCCACCATGCTGGCGGTCGAGGCCATACTTCATCCAGAACGGCATAATGTTGTTCACCAGGTCATCCTTATACTTCTTTGACCATTCTTGTAGATATTTCTTTGTATCCATAGTATAAAAATTTTATTTCTTTATTTTGAGGTACTTTTTGTGGGTGGGTGATAGTTAAAATTGCTATTGGTAGAGTTATTACTGATGCGTTAAAAAAAGCATCATTTACGTTTGCTCCACAAAAATACAACTAAATAAGATACGAAACAAACAGGCTCAAAATTATTTTGATTTAATTTATTAATAAATTCTGTTTAATTTTCTTTCTTACTTTTTCAGTTCTATTTTTTTCGTTTTAAGACTTAGCCGATGATTAAAACGGCAAGTGTGCGTATAGACCTAAAACGCACACCGCCGTCTCTAAGAACACAAGCCTCTTGACTTATTTCGTTGGATTAATAAATAACTCATCAACAAAAGTCTGCTGAGGCGTATCGAATGTAACCTTTACATAGCGTGCCTTTTCTTTCAAATTATTAAATAATACAGCGTCAATCCAGGCATCATGCTTATTGTTGGGGAAACAAGGCGCATCCTTTATACCTGCCAAACGATAGTTTTTACCATCGTTAGACAAATAGAGATAGGTTTTCATAGGCGCTACCACATTTCCTGCATGATAATTTAAATAACGCAACATCACGGTGTTGATATTTGTTACCTTTTTCATATCAACAACACAATCATGACAACCTTTAGCAAAGTGCATCCAGCGAGCATCGTCTTTATCTTCTTCAGCCAGCTTGCCATCAAACAACATTTGCTGTTCAGGCATAGCCATTGCTTGTGTTGCACCATTACGAAGCTGATTTAAGAAAGCCGACTCCATCATCTTCCAATAATTGTCGCCTGCTTGCCAGCTCATATAGTCGGCATAGGTTTTGTTTGAACCTACGGGCTGACCCAACTGATAAGGCGAAGCGGGGTTTTCAATGATACCACCAAACATGAATGAGATGATGCGGTCGACACCAGCAGCTGAAGCGGCTACCTGCTGAGAAAGCAAACGAGAATAGGCTGCCGGAATTAATGCCGACTGCCGATCGTTTGTGCCTTCTTCCCAAGTAAAGGTCTCGCAGTTGGCCCACATCTCAATGTTCAGCTTGTCATGAACCTTGCGCATACGTTCCCAGTTTTTCTTCAAACCAGGTATGGGGAAGGGCTCGCGCACACAGCCCACCTCGTCTTGATAAGCAATGATATCGACTTTTAATTTTGCCATTTGCTTCTCAAAGTCAGGATGATCAAATTCAGACAATCCAATGCCGTAAGGCGATATCAAGGTTTTCTTGCCAGGGGTCAGTTCATGCGCCTTTTCAACCAACGAGTTGACGGCATGCTCGGCAAAGACAGGGCAGATGCAGTCTTCAACGGGCAAATACCAACCATAAAATGCTTTATGATTTTTATACAATGCAGCCAACTCGTCCATGATTTGCAGCTGACGCTTTTTGATAACAGGGTCTTGCAAATTGTCGTCTTGGTTTTGTGCCCAACCCGTGCTCATAAACACTTTTACATTGTGCTTGGCAGCCTCATCTAAGATAGCATCTACTGGGCTCTTTACGCCCTTGGTATAATGCCACGGCATCAGTTTAGAAGGATAATAAGCCTTGCCATCGTTGGCCACCTCCATGAATACTAAATACTCTAATCCCATTGCAGCCAATTCGCGCACTTTTGCTGCCCACAGGTTGGGGTCGGTGTTATCAAAGTTAACTGGGTTAGTATATTTATTGCGCACATCTTTATAAGCAAGGTTAATCCAAGAACCCGTGATAGGCAACACCTGTTGTTTTGCTTGATGTTTAACAGTGTTTGAAGCAGCCACTGCCTGACCTGGGCAAGCAGAGAGAGAGGTACCGAAGGATAACAATCCTACAGCAACCCACATTTTTAATTTATTTATGCTATTCATATCTTTCTAATTTTAAGTTTCGCACGTCTTCGACATGCGAAACCTGAATTTCTATTTTTAATGAACAATTACAAATTTGGGGGTTACGCCACCAGCGTCAGACACAGCCACTCTTGCTTTCACCTCTTTTTCTTCGCCTGGGAACAACGACACATAGTTATCGCTCCAGAACACGGGGTTAATTTCTTCGCCTTGTGCATCGGTCAGCACCATGCGGTTGAAGAATGAAAGGCGCTTTGACTCGTTCTTCAGACGAACCGTCACTTCATATTCGCGGTCATCCTTTACCACTTCGTAGCTGGTATTCAATGTGGGCTTCTCCATCGTTGAGAACCAGAAGAAATCCATGTGCTGTGAGTAATACCAGTACAGGTTTTCTGAAAGCAGCTTGCCCGACTTGTCACGCATCTCTAACTTCACAAAGTAGTTGTAGGTATAAGTGCCGTTCTGTGGAACCGTTACTACAGGAGCATAACAATCGGCACCAACATTCAGCTGGCTGGTATGCTCCCAAGCCACACTCATATCATTGTTTATAACCTTTGCCGTTACCGTTACGTCCTCCAGTGGCTTATGCGAAGCGTTGACAACCGTTACCTTGAAATCGTCGGCATTGAGCTGAATATGCACAGGCTCCATGGCTTTCTTTGAGAAGTAATAAGACGCGTTGGGGGTTAAGAACCAGTCGTAAACCTGCCAACATACATCAGGCCAGCACGAATTTACTTTCCATATCATAACGCCTGATGTGATGTCCCACATACGGTGGTTGGCAGCCTCAAACATGGCGCGATAGCCATCGGCACTTAAGAACTGACCAAAGTCGGAATACTCTTTTGCCGTCTTAGGATCGCCAAACATGGTACGAATGGCATTGTCGTAAGAACGATAGCAATAGTTGCTTACATCCCAGGCGCCATGTTCGGCCCAGATGCTATCTAACGGGAAGATGGGACTGTTTACATTGGCTGTGCTTTCAGCGGTGGGGATAAACTTACGCAAGCTGTTATACACAGGCACAGAAGGCATACCCAACTCGTTGCGGAACATTTGCAGGTGCACCTCATCTACCTTCTTAAAGAAATAATCAGACGGTGCCCAGTTGTAGTCGGGTGCGCCATCATCGGTAGTTCCTGTAGGCAAGTCTTCTTTCAAATAAGGAGTTAGCGCATCAACATCCCAGTGATAGCTCGTGGTAGGTATATATATTCGAGACGTGTCGAGGCTCTTCACCTTCGCCTTCGTCTTGTGATACAATGGTTCATCCATCAACACCTCATTACAGCCTATCCACGCAATGATAGAGGGGTGGTTGCGATAGCGCAACATCATATCTTCAACACAAGTCACGGCCAAATCATGATTGGCGGGGTTGTGCTCGGTCTCGGTGCCAGGGGTCATGCGGAAGCATTGATAGAACACGTGCCACCACATCAGGCCATATTTATCAAAACTTTCGAGCCATTCGTCAGAAGGCGAAGGCATATCTTCACTGCCTATAATGTTCATGTTGGCTTCGGCCATCAAACGAGCCTCATCGTAAATGCGTTTCTCGGTTTCTTCCAGCAAGATGTCGGGCTGTATCCAGCCACCCTTACAGAACACACGCTTGCCGTTCACATAGAACACTCGGCCATAATCCTCTCCTATCTGATGCAAGTCGGTGGTCACCTCACGAATACCGAAATCAAACTCCTTGCTATCTGACACGCCATCGCCTAATCGGCAAGACAGTTTGATGTGATGCAAGTATTGTTCGCCATAGCCATTAGGATACCACAGATAGGGGTTCTTAATGAGGAGTGCAGGGAAGTCGGCCGATGTAAATTCTACTGTCTTACGCTCGCCCGCCTCCAACGACACCTGTTTTGTTAATTTGATAGGCTTCAAGACGCCCTCCATGTGCTTGGTATAAGTGGGAAACTTCACATCGTTGACCAATGTTATCAAGGCTTGCACCTTACCGTTCACCTTTTGGTTTGATGTGTTGTAAACCTCCATCTGCACCTTCACATCGGCCAGCGAAGTGTCTTTCTTAGGCAATGTAGTGGTAACAAACGGGTGCTCTAATATCATCTTATCGGTAGCCTCGATGGTTACCTTCTGATAGATGCCCATATTGCGGTCGCGAACCACAGGAGCACAGTCCCATCCGCCAGAAATCTTCAAGGTTTCATCCTTAAAGAGATCATACGAATGGCCACGCACGGGGCCAAACACCTTCAGCTGCGTGCCAGGAGTGGGCACACCAGGATGGTCTACCTGATAGATCTTTACGGCCACACAGTTGGTTGCACCAGCTTTGGCATAAGCTGTGATGTCCAGCTTAAAACGTCTGAACATACCCACCAACGAGTCTTTATTGGCCACCAAATGTCCGTTAACCCATACATCGGCTCTATAGTTAATGCCATGCAACGTTAACCACACCTTCTTGCCTTTATACGTCTTGGGCAACTTCACCTCTGTGCGATACCAATAAGGGTCTTGCCACGGATTGCGGCCATCTTTACGATGGTTATACTTGGCCAAATTCATCCGCTCATTAAACTCATCCGACACATCAGGTATCTGATAATTGTTTAAGCTAAATCGCGGATCAGGATATACACCATTTTTCACCATAGCGTTCAGAACCGTGGTAGGAACGGTAACCGTCTGCCATTGTCCTACTTCACACGACGGCGTTGACACATGAGCATCGGCAGCTTTCACATCCAAAGCACTCATCATACGCCATTGCTTCAACTCTAATGTTTGAGCCTGCACCCATAACGACTGCACACACAACAACAAAACCAATGATATATTTTTCATATTAATTATTCTTTAAGAAAGCTGCTGCACCTATAAAGCCAGCTTTTTATTCAATTGAGGTTACTTTCGCTCCATGCAAGAAGCAGCCTGGCTCAAGGCCTGAAGCCTCGGCACGTGCATTGACAATCAGCTGCAACGGAATGATTGAAGGAATGACAAACAAGTCGGCACGGCTGCAGTTAATCTGTATGTCTAACAACGAAGCATTGTCTTTGCCCAACAGCTTATCTGACACCCATACCACCTTACCACCAAATCGGAGAACATCCTCGGCCAGTTTTACTGACTGAGCATACACACCCGACTGTGAATGAGCATAGATCACTACGGCCAAATGTTCGTTTACCATCTCTAACGGACCATGACGGAACTCGCCACCCAACAGTGCCGAAGCAGGTGTCTTTGTGGCCTCCATAAACATCAAAGCGGTTTGCGAAGCGGTAGCCCAATCAACGCCACGGCCTATAAGCTGAACAAACGTATGGTCGTGCAAGAAAGCAACGGCCTTGGGCACTACGGCTGAAGCGTCGTCTAACAGTCGCTGAATTTCGGTTGCCAGCTCGTCGCCGACAGCCGACACAGGGGCTTGTCCTTTCAACACTTCTACCAACTGCCACACAATCCAATAAGAGGTGATGAAGGTTTTTGTTGAAGTCATATCTTCCTTTCCTGCCTGACAAAGCAGTACATAATCGGCCTCTTTTGCCAATGTGCTATCAGCCTCATTGGTGATGCCTACCACCAACGGACGTGCTGCCTGTCCCATCATTCCTTTCAACAGTTCAACCACCTCATAGCTCTCGCCCGACTGTGAGATGGCTACCAGCAAGGTCTTCTCGGTAAGAAGCTGACGCTGGAAATGCAACATCTCACCCGCATTTACTGCAAAAGCAGGAATGGCAGCACCCGACAGGAGCAGGGCGGCGGCATGCGACAGGAAGAAAGAGCTGCCCATGCCAGTAAACACCACTTTATCATAAGCGCCACTCATCCAGGCAGCACGAATTTGCTGCATCGCTTCTATGCCTTGTTCCGAACCTGTCCATGCCACGGTCTTTTTCAGCGCCTGCGGCTGTTCGTTTATCTCAATTAAAAATTTATTCATGTTTATATCTTTATTATCTTCTCTCTAACAGAGAAAAGGTTTGAATATTCAAATCTTATTTTTCTGTATAGACGATAACCTCAGTAATCCATATTTTACCGTTCAATATCGGATTTTTATATTTAAACGTGATATCATGCTTACCTAAAGGAAGATCATAACAGTAAAATAGCTCTGGCTTACGATAATTCAGTTCTAACGGCAAAGCAGTGGTCTGATAAAATTTACCATCTACATACACGTCCATCTCTGCTGTATATGAAGCGGGCAAGTTGCCAGCCACATAACCTTTTACTACTACGCCCTTACCATTGAAAGAGAACGGATTAACGTCGTCTATATTCTTTTCAACCGTCAGTTTATCAGACACTGTGAGGTTTTCAAAAGCCACCTCTAAGGCCACTGGAGCAATTGTCTGTTTCGAAATCAGATAACGATTGCCTTCTTTGGCATGTCCATGCTTTTCCAGCATAGCACAGGCATGACGATATGTCATTTCATAAGCCTTGTTCAAGCTAAGGGTTGTATGCGAGAAAGGTATATCCTCAACTTCATACAACGCCTCTTTCCATTTCTCAGGAATTTTATTATAACCTATCATGGTGCCCAAGATGCCAGCTGCCGTTGCAGGATTGCAATCAGAATCCTGACCCGCACGAGTAGAGATATCAATGGTCTTCTCAAAATCGCCCTCACCGTATAACAAGCCTAAGATAACATAAGCACCATTTATCTTCGTTCCTATGTTAAACGAGTTATGAATACCCTCGGGGCAACTGATCTCTTCACTCCATTTGTTCTGCAACTCAAACCAAGTGCGTTTCCAATCCTTCGGATATTTTTTATGCCAACGTATCACGTCAGACATACATTTATGAAAATCGCTCTCGGCGGGTATCACCTTCAAGGCTTCGCTCACAATATATTCAATATCATCGCTCACATAAGCCAACGAATACATGGCAGCAACATACACACCGCCATACCAGCCTTCGCCATACGACATGATATGTCCCACCTTATCACAAATGGCAGCCGCTTCATTGGGCATACCTGGCGACATGATGCCAGCAAAATCGGCCTCAATCTGAAAGTCGATGCAATGTGCATGAGGGTTGTTCTTCCAATATCCACTCTGCGGAGCCTTCATGCCTTGCGACAGATTATAACGAGCCACCTGATTAGCGTGCCACAACGGATATTCTTTTTTAGCGAAAGCCACGGCAAAAGAGTCAACAGGAGCATCCAGTCCGCAGCGTTCAAACACCTCTACGAAAGTAAGGTCTACATAAACGTCATCATACAAGCCAGGAAACTCATTATACCATTTCTTTACCGTGTTCTTGTTCCATGGAATAGGCACAAAATCCTGTATGATTGTGCCTAAGAATTTAAATTCAGTAGGACCACCATAACTACAACCTAATGTTTGACCTGCCCATGCACCTTTCACCTTGTCTTGCAGCGCCTGCTCAGACAAAGCAATCTTTTTACCTTGCTTCTCTACAGCCTTGCTTTCAGAAACGAAGCACAATGCCAGTAAAGCCAATAACATTATTTTCCTCATTACTTCTGCCCTTTGTAACGATTATACCATTTTGTATATTGCTCATACAACCTAATAGAATCAGAAGGTCCGGCAATGATGTCTGTACCCGGCTTATTCATAAGTCCTAAGTATTGATAGCAAAGCACCTTATCCACAAATGGGCTTAACGCCTCGAGCTGCTTGATAATGCGTTTATTGAAATCGGCGGGCAACAGGTTGCCGCCTGTCTTGTTTTCGAAATAGAACAATTCGAGGTCGGCCCACATACGTGCTCTTGACGCCTTTTCATGAGCCTTATATAATATTTCATAAAACTTAGCAGAATCTTCCAGCGGAGTATGGTTCACCCCCACTCCATCCTGATAAGCAATGATGTCGATATTCATTTTCTCTAACTGACGAACAAACGTGTCGTCAAAACGAGCTTCTTTGATAAAATAGGGCGCAATCAGGTTCACGCAATTAGGGGTGAGACGCTGGGCAAAGTCGGCACATTCGTTTACATAATTCACACAAGCATCAACAAAATAAGGTTGCAGCATGGCTTCATTGGGGAAATACCATCCATAGAAACATTCATGATGGCTATATTTTTCGGCTATCTCCTCCATCGACTGGAAACGAATCTTCTGAACGTTCTTATCCAACATCATGTTATAGGCATCCAGGTCGCCCCAGAAGTCGTTGCTGACAAAAAATTTAATACCACACTCGTCGGCAGCTGAAAGCACGGCCTCCAACGGATCTTCGCAACCCATGGGTATTTGCGGAGCAATCTTTGACGGATAATACGGCTTTCCTGCCTGAGCCACACCCATCAACACCAGATACTCCATACCTATTTCACGAATTTCAAACACCTTTCTACGCCATTGGTCGGCAGTGAATTTCTTTAAGGCATCATTCCAATAGGCACCTTCTGCTGCCGAATGTTGAAATTCGAACCAAGAGCCCGACAATGGTTTTATATTTTTCTTCGGGGCAAGCGCATCTACTTCTAAAGATTTGCCACACACAAGCTCAGGAGTAGCCATCATACCCAGACCACTTAATCCAAAGCATTTCAAAAAATCGCGTCTGTTCATTTTTTTATAGTTGACAAGTTGACGAGTTAACAAGTTTTTGCTTAGGCAAGCGGCAAAGCCGAACAGTCAAGTTCTTGCTTAGACAAGCAGCAAGGCCGAGCGTAAAAAACTTGTAGAACTTCAGTTTATAATTAAAGGTTTATCTTAACAACACTTATAAAATATGAGCTCAAATAAACCCAAGGTTCACATCAGTTTATAAGAGCTCATATTTTTTATTATTTACGTTTCTTTTGCTTAGCCTTCACTTCTTTCAGATACTTTACATATCCGTTAAACAAGTCGATGGTACGAGGTTCGCCTACACGGATAGACATCTTCGGGTCGTTGAACACGCCAGGGAACTGGTAGCAAAGAATTTTTTCAAAGTTGTCAAACAGATTCAGGTCGTGGATGATCTGCTCTACAGGACGAGGATACAGCGAATTGTCCGGATTGAACAAGAAGGTTTCAAGGTCGAACCACAGATGCGAATGAGCCTCATCGCAAACCTTCTGCAACATATCGGCAGCTTGTTTTCCTGTCAAATCGGTCTCAGGCATACGAGCGAAACCAAACGGACAAAGGATATCCAAATACTTCAACAATTCGGGATAAGTATCCAAACCTACCGGAACATCAAAACTATTGGTTGCCAGCATCACGGGCTTTTCGGGAGCCATAGCACCACAGAACGCTTTAAACTCCTTGAAGAAGTGTACGATTTCGGCTTTTCTTTGCTTGCTACGCTCAGGATCGGGCTCCCAGTTATTCAAACCGCCACCGCTTTCTTCAGATACATAGAAAGCATAGAAAGATTTATGATGACCATACATCTCCCACAGTTCTTTGGCTACGCGCTTGTGCCACTCTAATGACTCTTTACCAAAATCGAACCAAGCAAACATACCAACACCCATCAGCACCTGCATACCTTGTTTGTCGGCCTCTGATAAGATAGCTTCGATAGGGTCGTTGGCAGCAATATCCATACGACCAGGATACAGCTTAGAAGGATAGAACGCTTTACCAGGATAGTTATCAACCGTTGTTGTGCTGCCAATGTATGCTTGATGACGGAACACCTCCTGAATAACAACCATATTCATCTCAATCTTATGCATTGAGCGAATCATCTCTCTCCACTGGTCGTCGGTCATCTTTTTGATGTCCTGATTCCAGTGTTTTCCTTCTTCTTCGCTCCAATGATAGATGCCAGCCCAAGCGCCAGAGATCTGCTGGATAGAACGTATGTCAGAGTTGATTACTTCTACTTCCTGTGTTCTACGATAAACCTTAGAACCCTCAGCAACCTTCAATATCACCTTATGCTTACCCACTTTATCTTTCATAGGAAGCACCACCTTTACCATATCCGATTTACCGGCAGTAATATTCAAAGTAGTATCGCACAACAGTGCCGATTTATTTTCTTTTCCCCAATAAAGAGATACCTGATATGTTTGCTGAGCACTGGTTTTGTTTACAATACCTCCACGAATATCCAAGTTGATCTTATTTGTAACCTTTCCAGGAGGAATTAATGTCAAACCTATCTGCTCTTCAGCCTGCGCGCTCAAAACACACAGTAAAGAGAACAAAAATAAAAATGCCTTTTTCATATTTTTCAAATTTGAGAATTAAGTAGGTGCTCCGAATTAATTTATCAAAACACCTACTGGTATAAAAAACTAACTTTAAATTTGCTTTACTTTCTAATTTATTTACTGGTTTACTGACAACATGCCATCGATATGCGACAGTTGAGTCATTAATAAAAACTCTTTGGGAAGCTTACTGCCGACTCAATCTCGTTATTAGCCAAACGAATATAAGTGTCGATCGTGCGCTCGCCTTCCTTCAAGATGATCACACGCGCACCATTAGGATTCAAATCGTTATAAACAGTGTTTCCGCCCGAGTAGCGACCGTAGGCCAGCAACACTTCTTTATAGGCTACGGCATAATCGTTGTCGTGGTCGTGGCCCACAAAGATGCCCATCACATCGCCACACTCTTTTACAGAAGTGAAGAAGCCCGAGTTGGTAGTGGGGCAGCACACCATTTCGCCTTTACAGCCAAACACTCGGTTCTTATCTTCCATCAACGCATCCTTAAACTCAGGAGTAGCGATATGGAAGAACGCTAAAGCAGGAAGGGGTGTTCCCCCGTTTTTCTCAGTAAACGCTTTGCTCTGATTGCGATACCATGCTATCTGGTCAAATTTTATCCAGTCGTAGCCAGGCACCGAATGAACCTGTGTATAAGAATGTGAGTCGATGCAATACAACAATGCAGCATCCTTATTTTTATCTTTTGCCGACTTCACGGTCAACACATAGTCGGCAGCAAGAGGCTGCACCAGTCCCTGAGGCATCAGGCTACCCTTCTTCTTTGCAATATAATCGTACAACTCCTGACGCGTATGGTCATACTCATCATCATGATTACCAAACACCACAGCATAGGGAATATTGCGACGGATGCACAAGTCGAGCACAATGTCCCAGCCTTTGAACGACTCGTTCGAAACAACGCCATCGCCTGTAATAATCACACAGTCGGGCTTCTCGGCATCTAACACCTTATTTATGCAATCGATGCCCACTTGCGAATTAGCCTGGTCGTCATACTTATAATGAATGTCAGTTAATTGCACAATTTTAAACTGTCCATCTTTGTTAAAACGCAAGGGCGTCTGCTGTCCCCAAGCCATGCAAACATTAAGGACGGCACACAAACCTAAAAATAATCTATTCAATTTCATATTGCACTTATAAATAGTCTATTGTTAATAGTATTAATCTTAATTGAAAAATCAAAGGACGAGCGAACACTCGCCCTATGAAACACATTTATTATTGATGACAAAAAGATCGAGACCTGAGGTCATTTTCCTGCAAACATGAGGTCATTTTCCTGCAAACATGAGGTCATTTTCCTTTAGGCAGGAGATTGTTTTCCTTCAAGTAGGCCTTATAACCATCATAGTTGTTTGTACCTTTCTTAAAGGTAGCCCAACTAAAGTTGGTAATATACTTTGTAAATAAGCCAGCCACCATCAGTTGCTCCTTCAGCTCAGCCCAATCTTTAGCCCTATAGTCGACGTTAGGACACCAGCAGCTCTTGAACGACTCGATGTCAACACCAAACTTCACATTTGTAGCATCGCAAGCCTTCTTGATTTCAGCATACCAGTTAGGAAGGTCTACATCAAAGTCAACCAAGCAGCGTCCACCAATGTCTTGCAGATACAAGTTGTCAATACTCGGCGTGCGCTTAAACAGGCTCAAAAACCACTTACCGCACAGGTCGGCAGGCAGTCCCCGCCACAAGGCAGGAGCGATGGCCACGGGCTTATCCGATTTCGACTTAATGTACGAAGCCACACCCTCCAGATATTTTGCAAGCATTGCAAGCTCAGGCTCTTGCTGCCATCCTACAGGATAAGAGCCGTCATGAAACTCTTCGGTAATATACCATCCCACCAAACAAGGATGGTTTCCAAACTGCTCATACACCTCATCAAACAACCTCTTATTGCGTGTGGTGTTGATGTTATATTTCTTTGGATCTCGCAAGTTGGTCTTGCTATAATCGCCAGGATACAAGCCCAAGATAATCTTCATGCCGTTACGTTCAGCGGCTTCAAACATTTTGTCGATGATGTCGCACTTCACCTGTACCCAAGGCAAGTTCGTGTTCTTATAGAAAGAAACGTTAGTAGCGTCATCACTACCCGTAAACTGCTCCGAGTATTGAATGATCCAAGTGTCGATGCCTACCGCACGGCTGTCCTGGAACTGCTGGTCCCAATCTTCATTTTCATAAGCATCTTTGTTCAACTGAATGAATACGCTGGAGAATGTTGGGGTGCCTCCCTTCAACTCGTATGATGTGAGCTGTTTCAATTCATCAATCTGACATTCGCCATTCCAAGCGCCACCTGCTTTATTTTCAATCTCGATGCGGAAACCTTCATTACGGTTCATCAACAGCTTGTCTGACTGCGTTCCTTTACCTCGCTTATACAGTTTAAAGGCATCGTAAGGCATTATCAAGCGTGTCCAACCATCTTTTGACAGCACCTCTTTATCCTCAAAGGCATAATATGACCAACGTTCACGCGAATAGTCGTGTGGCGTAGTTTCGTTAAACTGCTTTTCGTCTTCCATGATGATAAAGCGGAACACGGCATCTTTGTTGTTACGATTACCTTTCACCCAAATAGAGAGGCCTAACGGATGGAAAGACAAGTCGACACGATAGTCGCCCCAACGCTGTTGGAAAAACACTAACTCACGACCATTATCATTCGTTCTTCCTATGAAATTATACTTTAATTTAAAGCTTCCCGTTCCTTCTTTATGATCATCACCCAGCTCATAATCTAAGCCTGCTACTCCTGCTTTTTTCTGCGGATTAGAGATATCATAAGCTTCGCATCCTAACTCGTCATAAGCATTAATTACTTTAACCGCTTTCGTATTATTGATGATTTGCTGTTTCTGCAAAGCCAGGTCATAGTCAGGCGCTCTATATCCTTCATGAATTTCAGAAGCACAAGATGATAGCATTAAAAGCATTGCCAATAATGATAACGGTAAAGACAAGAATATATTTTTCTTCATATTTTTTTATTATTTAAAGTATTTCGTTTTTATTAAAGGCCATATAGGTGCTTCACTAAAAGCGAAATCGCTACATATTTTATCATTCATTTCATTACTGTATGTAATACTTCTTATACCATCTTTTTCAACTTGTATCTGTACCTGATTATTCTATTTATAATAAGCATTTATTACTGTTACTATTTTTAATTTTCCTATTTTTATTTTTCCTATCTTATTTACGAATAATAAAAAAATAGGCGGGATTATACCACCGAGATAAAGCTCCCGCCTATTTTTATTTACAATTGATTATTGTCTAAACCAAGACATCTTATACGTACGTATGCAGGTCTCTGATGCAGCGAAACCAATGTTACATACTGAGATATAGATATCATATCCTGTGCTTGTAGGAACAGTGCATGTAGCAACATCACCCCAGTCGTTATAGTTAGTAGCATAAGGTGAGCCCTCGCTCTTGAAGAGAGCAAACTTATCATAGCCACTATCATCCGGACCCAACTCCATGTTCTTAGGATTGGTGATATCGAACAGACGCATGAAGGCATCACCGCCTGACCATGGGTCACAGTAGTGGTCTAACAATGCCAAATAGGTGTCACCCTCAACAGAGAAGACATCGAAGCCCAAGATACGATACCAGTGGTTATCCTGGTTCATATTAGTAACCTCATAGAACGGAGTAAACATTGCGAAATGGCTCTTGCGCTCAGGATGTTCATCAGGATTACCGCTACGATGGTTATAAGCGATGTAGTGGTTTGAATCATCGTCCAAAGAAGCACGTTCAATCATCGGAGCTTTTGTCCAAGGACTGCCTGCAGGACCATAGCGAAGAGCTATTGGATGAGCAGCAGGAGTAACCAGCTGGCCGTCTTGCAACTTCCAATAGTAAACCTCCATATTGTCAGGACAAGTACCATAGATGTAAGATACACCCTTCGTAACGTCACCCTTCACACTGAAGTTATAGCCCAAATCAAGAGGACATCCATCATCAGCCGCATAATTCAAGATATTTACGTGCTCATTGGTAGCTTCGTCATAACGATAAACCATGAAGCCAGCACCATAAATATTTTCACGAGCTGTCAACAAGTGGCCACCATCATCGGTGCGAGCATGCATCATAAATGAGCTTGCTGCCTCAAGGTCTTTCACATAAGCACCTGTTGCGCGATCGTACAGCTTAATGTTATCATTATAAACCTGAACGGCCAAGTAGTCCTTCCACAATGCCAAACCTGTAGCATTGGTTCCGGTTTGCATTTCTTCTCCGCTCTTACCCCACAGTTTTGCAACCTTTACCTTCGGAGGAGTGGGCACTACACGAATAGTGTTGTGATGTTTATTACCCAAAGCATCCACTACGGTGATCTGATAAGGCTCTGTGAAATCCATCTCTCCACCGATGGCGGGAGTAACGTAACAGTTGTGCTGAACATTCACATAACATACAAGACGAGTTACGTCTAACGGATCATCTTCAGTAGTAGGCACCTTTACGATAATCTCTTCATTCTCGGCATAAGGACCTGCCTTAGTAGCCGAATATTTAGAAGGATTACCAGGTATCTGTATCGTAACACCCATTAAGCCATCAACCTGAGGCGTACGTCCTGTTTCATAATCTGGCGACTCGCAAGAAGCAAATACAGCCAGACACAAACATAATATTGCTGATATTTTACTTAAAACTTTCATTTTACTCTAAATTTTAGTTGATAAATTCAACATCGATTTAACATTTTGCCATTTCTCAAATTGATTAATGTTTCCATTCATCAAATTGTTCAACGAGACCGTTCTGCTCTACCTCATCCAAAGGAATTGGGAAACGTTTGTTGTAACGCTCTTCCCATACGCGCTTCTTGCCACCATCAATGTCAACCACTTCATATTTGAACTGGTTTTCACCAACCTTGGTAGGCTTAACACCGTGCATGTTGGTTCCATTCAAAACTTCAGTAGCCAAGCCCCAACGGCGAAGATCCCAGAAGCGATGACCCTCGAAAGCCAACTCTACTTTACGTTCATGGCGAAGCAGCTTCATAAACTCAGTTTGATTTGCGGCCGTTGGTTTTTCGGTAAATCCAGCTCTTTTTCTTACCTGGTACAATGCATCTAATGCTTCAGGCAACTTGTTCTGCATAGCCATGGCTTCAGCATAGTTTAACAATACCTCAGCATAACGCATATAATAGTAAGTCAAATCGCACTGACCTGTGAAGCTTCCGTTCTTCTCAATAGATTCTTTCATCAGCTTACGCATGTAGTAGCCAGTACTTGTGGTACCACCACCGAAACCGAATCCATCCTTGCTGCCTTCGTAGGTGTATAAGGTTTGACCCTTCCACTGGCAACCGTTATAAAGAATGGTAGCATAGAAACGAGGCTCACGGCCTTCATAAGGATGAGCGGCCATTTCAGGATTATCCCAATCAAAGTCGCGTCCGTCGGCCATCTGATAAGAAGATACCAAATCTTCAGTGGGCGATACCTCGGCATAACCACCATCGCTGGGCGGGCAGTAGAAATAGTCGAATGAATAAGTCATCTTATCCTTGAGGTAACCAAACTCAATCACACTTTCTTTGTTCTCTACGGGCGCCAAACGAGAGTTCTGGAACAGTTTGCCGTAGTCAGGATAAAGCTCATAATCCTGCTTCATCACCTCTGCTGCAGCATCTGAAGCATCTTTCCAACGCTCAGCATACAGCATGGCACGTGACAACATGCCATAAGCAGCACCACTGGTTAAACGTCCCAACTCTACCTTATCCTTTGTAGGCAGATGTTCAGCAGCAAACTTCAAGTCGTCGTAAATAAACTGCCAGCCTTCTTCGGGAGTGCATAGTGCGCGATCCTTTTGACCCAGCTCAGGAAGTTCACGGCAAATGATATACTGACCTCCATAGCATCTTGCCAAGTTAAAGCAACATACAGCACGGAAGAAACGTACCTGAGCTTCAGCCTGTATGGCAGCTTCTTCAGAGAAGTTTTTACGATGCGACTCAATGTTTGTCAAGCAACGTGTCAAAGACAACATGGTAGAATGGCTGCCCCAGCTGCCAAACATATTACTGGTGGGCGTGATAGGCATGCTACCAAAGGCAAACACATTGATGTTATCAGTAGGGTTGTTATACTTCAACATATCTGTACTTGCCTCAGTACCCAGGCCATAATAACCACCTACACAACCATAATATCCATTAATATAGGTTGACAAGTTTGCGTCATTTTCCCAAATCACATCAGAAGGATATGACTTTGTCAATTCTGGATCAATATTGCAACTGCTTAACACTACACAGGTAGAAGCAACTGCTGTTAAAATTTTCTTTATCGATTTCATCTGAATAAGTTTTTAGAAAGTAAGGTTCAAACCAAATTCATAGGTACGCTGCTGCGGATAATAGCCTTGGTTTACGCTGGGCATTTCAGGATCCAAATAATCCAATCCACAGAAGGTAAGCAAGTTGCTACCACTTACATAAGCACGGATGCTGCCAAAGCCAATCTTATTGGTTAACTTCTTAGGCAGAGTATATCCAATCTGAGCGCTCTTCAGACGCAGATAGGTACCTTCCTTGATCCACCAAGAAGAGAATTTACCACCATTATCACGACCCTCAATACCTAAACGAGGATATTTAGCGTTGGTGTGTTCAGGTGTCCACGAATTCTCAACCAAATAGTAAGGGGTATTTCCTTGATCATAGAAAGGTTTGGTATAGAACGTGTTATCACGAATACCGCTATCATAGATACCACAGAGGTCAACGTCAAACATGGCAGCGCCTTGCCAGAACATGTTGAAGTCGAAGCCCTTCCAATCACCACCAATGTTCAAACCGAACATCATTTCAGGTGTGCTGCTACGGCTAATGGGCACCATATCCTGAGCCCAAGAAATTACACCGTCACCGTTGATATCTTTCATCTTAACATCACCAGGTTTGGTGTTTGTAGAGCCTTCAAACACGGCACTCTTTGCAATTTCTTCTTCCGACTGGAACAAGCCTGTTGCCACAAAACCTAAGGTTTCGCCAATGCGCTTACCTGTTCTACGTTTGTACAAAGGCACATCGGAATCCTCAATGGTCTTCAAGATTCTATTACGTGCAAAAGACACATTGCCTTTTACATAATAGTTGAAATCTTTAATCTTGTTACGGTGTGTCAGTACCAACTCGAAACCACGGTTGTCATGCGAGCCATAGTTGATATAGGCGGGGGACCAGTTACCCAAAGAGGGAGGGAACTTGCCTGATTGACCTGCCAATGAACGAGAGGTCTTCATGTAGAACACATCAAATTCAACGCCCAAAAGGCCATTCCACAAATTAGCGTCAAAACCGAAGTTATAGCTATCTGTAATCTGCCACTTCAAATCAGGACATACAGGACCGCTCATACCCATGTCTTTATAGGGATTGGTTCCAAAGACAACACAGGGATCTGACGACAAGCCTGCGGTAGAGAAATAAGTCATTGTGTTAGAGATAGAGGCATCGCTACCCAAACGACCTACTGAACCACGAATTTTGAAATTGTCAATAAAAGGCAGTGCGTTCTTGAAGAAATCTTCTTGAGAAACACGGTAGCCCAATGAAACAGCGGGGAAGAAGCCCCAACGGTTACCCTTAGGAAGAGCAGTAGAGGCGTCGATACGACCTGTGAACTCAAACAGATACTTCTGATCGTAAGCATAGTTTAAACGCATTACATAGCCAGCACGCTTATCGTTAGAGTGGCTACCCTTAACCAAAGATTCGCTCACCTTGTTACCATAGCTAATATCCATGATGTTTGTCAAGGGGAAGTCTTCTCTACCAGCCGAAATTCCTTCATAGTCTTCTCTTGCAAATTCATACAAGAACAAAGCTGATACGTCATGCTTTCCAAAGGTGTTGTTATATTCAACCGTAGGACGGATGGTATAACGCTGCAAAGAGCCGTACCAATTTGATACAGAGGCCATAGACCAAATACGGCCATTTTCTACATTACCCTGATGAGTGGTTTGGTTCCAAGAGAACACTTTATAGGGAGTAGCTTCAGCCTTTCTCATTGTATGGGTCTTCAAGAAGGCAGCGTCTAATTTAACTGACAATCCCTTGAGAGGCAATTTATATCTCAAAGATATATCACCCTGGAATTTTGTTGTCTTGCTGGTTTGACGACCAGACAAATCGCGAGCAGCAAGGGGGTTGTTATTTCCCTGACCATCAGTATTCATGCTGGCGATAGGCATACCGTCCTTAGTGTAAGGCTTCAAGAAAGGATATGACAACATAGCCTGCACGAATACACCTGCATAGGCATTAGGACTAACAGATGCGCCAGGCGACTTCTGATTATCAACTGATCCGTAAAGGTTCATTGAATAATCAAAGTTGTCTGTAATTTTAGCATCTAAGTTAGAACGGAAATAGTATTTGTCATAAGAGGTTCTCTTAACAGCACCTTCCTGGTTGTAGGAACCAAGAGAAGTAAAGAACTTAACGCGGTCGTTACCACCCTGTACAGAAATAGTATTGGTGTATGTGGGAGCAGCATCACGGAACAACAAATCAAACCAATCAGTGCTACCGTAAATTTCCTCATCAGGACCAGGGTTAGTGATACGCTCAATATCCTCAGGCTTAAAGCGCAGGTTTTCCTCTGCTACGCCGTCCATCAACTGTGCTTTATTGTACCAATAAGCATAGTCAGGACCACTCAAGAACTTCGGGAAATTGGTGTTCTGGCTCAGTGTCAGAGCAGTGTTAAAGCTTACAGTAGGTTTCTGAGTAGAACCACGCTTTGTGGTTACCAAGATAACACCACCCGAAGCACGTACACCGTAAACAGCTGCGGCAGCAGCGTCCTTCAAGATAGTAACTGACTCTACTTCGTCGGGAGAGAAATCAGGGAAATAATCCTGAACTACACCGTCAACAACAACCAAGGCGCTACCATCACCAGCACCGATACCACGGATATGGAGGTTTGCGCCGTCTTGACCTGGCTGACCGCTGGTTTGTCTTGTCACCAAACCAGGCAGACGTCCTGCCAACAGAGAAGAAAGAGTTGCGCTTGGAGCTTTCTTCAATTCTTTGTTGTCAACTTGAGCAACAGAACCTGTCAGATTGACTTTCTTCTGGGTACCATAGCCTACTACTACAACCTCATCCAAAAGCTCATTGTCTTCTTTCAAGATAACTTTCAGAAGTTTTCTACCCTTCAATGCTACCTTTTGTGTGGTATAACCTACAAAAGAAAAGGTCAATGAATGGTTAGCATTGGGCACGTCAATAGTAAAGTGTCCATCCAAGTCAGTCACTACACCCGTTTTGCGGTCGTCTGTTGATACAGTAACGCCAATCAACGGATTGCTGCTTTCATCGAGCACAGTACCTTCAACCTTCGTCTGGGCGTTAACACCCATACTAATGAAGGCAAATAATAAGGTTAGCCAACAAAAATACTTAAATTTCATTTTACATTAGATTTTAGATAATAATAAAAGAATTAATTAGTTATTTTTCATTCAACAGAATGTCTTCCAACGTTTTCCAGCACTGGAACAGTCCTCTTGGAACATGGAAACAGCCTTTCCACTTACCACCCTTCAAAGGCAACAACATTTCGCCTCTACGATTCAGGTAACCGAACCATTCGGGATGCTCCTGGTCTTTGAAGTGGCTCCAAGTATAGTCGTGCACCTTTTCAAACCATTCCAAACATTTCACGTCGCCAGTGAGATGGTAGCCTTTCAGCATCGAGATAAGGGTCTCGATGTGTACCCACCATAACTTCTGGTCCCACTCAAGCTGCTGTGGAGGGAAGCCCTTGCGATCCATGAAATAGAAAATGCCGCCAAACTCCTTGTCCCAGCCATACTCTAACATCTTGAGAGCGGTGTCTTTGGCTTTTTCAATCAGCTCAGGACGGTTCAGGCGCTTGCCCAAATCCATAATAAACCACATGGCCTCAATGGCATGGCCTGGTGTTACCTGACGACCCTCGAAGCAATCAACCAACGAGTTGTCGCTATTCAGGTTCTCAACGATGATGCCACCCAGCTCAGGACGCAAGAACACCTCCATCACCTCATGAATACAGGTGTCCATGGTCTTCACCAAGAAGTCTTCGTCAAGAAGGTGCTCAATCTCGAGCGCCAGGTTGCAAAGAATCATTGGCAGTGCGAAGCCTTTCAGGTTACGGGTGCCGGGGTGCAGCTTGTTCCATTTGCCCTTCGGGTTGTCAACTTTTGAAAGGATGATGTCAAAAGTCTTCTTAGCTATTTCGGCATACTCTTGATTGCCTGTTGCTAAGCTCAACTGGCCAAACGCCATTGTGGCGAAGGTGTAAGAGAAAATGTTGTAAGGCTCAACCAACGGATTGCCTTGACGGTCTAATGAGAAATACCAGTTGTAATTGCCATCATGGCCATACTTTTTGAGGAACTCGCCGCCCTGTATAGCACAATCGAGCCACTCCTGGCGTTTTTCTACTTTGTTGTAAAGCATGGAGAACATCCACACCTCACGACCTTGAAGCCAAATGAACTTGTCTGTATCATACACAGAGCCATCGCGGTTTAGGCAAGAAAAGTAGCCTCCAAACTCGTGGTCTTGCGAATGATCCAGCCAAAAAGGAAGCACCTTATCCAGCAGCTCACCTTTGTACTGTTCAGCCAATTGTTTAAAATTTACCATAATATTATAAGTTAATTAGTTTTTAGTTGACGAGTTAACTAGTAGACGAGTTGACAAGGAGATTAGCCTCGCTTGTTTAAGCCTTACAGTCAGTGAGCATCACAAGGCTAATCATCTTGTTTACTCGTATCTTGTCTACTCGTATCTCGTCTACTTGTCAACTCGTCTACTCGTCTACTTAGTATAAGTAACCACCTCTCTTACCCAAATATCAGCACCTTTCACGGGGTTCAACCATTTGCATGAAATGGTGTAATGACCTTTAGGCTGCTCATAATTGAAGAAGAGCTCATGTTTGCGGTGATTATACTTCAGAGGCAAGTCGCAGGTTTCAACCAGCTTGTCATTGAAATAGACTTCAAGTTTAGCAACGTAGTCGTCAGGAACATTTTCGCCTTCATTGATTTCATTGTATAATAAGTTTTTGAACTTTCATAAGTTCAGAAATTAACGGAATTAAGAAGTTAGCACTCCCTTCGGTCGTTCAGGAAATTCTTGCTTAGGCAAGCGGCAAAGCCGAGCGAACAGACAATAGCTTTGTAGCTCAAGCAATATGGCATATGTCCGTTAACTTCCTCTTAACTTCCTCTTAACTTCCTTTTTAACTTCCTACATGGAGCTATTTCTTAACCACTTGCTTGTACACGTTTCCGAAACGGTCGGTAACAACCACTTCTGTACGAGCTTGCTTGTTTTTGGGCAATGCCTTGAACAGATGTTCGGTGGGGAAGGCGTCAACCCAGGCAGCTTCCATCTTCTCACGGTCAGCGAAAGCCTCAACAGCTCCGGGGTCCAGGCCGGTGCAATGTTCCATCTCGCCCATGCGCTTGCCGTTCTCATACCATTCTACCTTCCACAGCTCGTCCCAGTTCCATACGTTAGCAACAATTTCATTAGGATATTCTTTCGAAGCGCCGGGGGCGTATGCCTTAAACTGGAAGTCTAACGGATGGTCAACGGCTTTGTAACGCCATGTCACCTTGTTGCCATTCACTTCATACAAACCAAAGCCTTGCGGTGTGCCATCTGAACATAACGGCGATCTCCAGAAGCCTGCACATACGGCTGCCGTGTTGTGTTCCATCAGTCGGTCGTTGAACACCACATTGCCGTTGGTATGCGTGTGGCCTGTTATAATATGTGTGTCATAGTCTTTCACCATGTCAAACAAGCTCTTCACATTGTTTGTCTCGTCAGGAAGCAAGGCGTTGAATTTTATATCTTTCGTAGAGCTTGCAGGAATGTGCATCGCCACAAACAGCACATGGTCTTTCGGCACCAGCGCCAAGTCTTTCTCCATCCATTGCAAGGTGCGCTCATCAATGTAGCCTATATACCGATAATCTCGGTTGATATAAAAACAATTGTCTAAAACAATGTAATGTGCTTTTCCGCGGTTAAACGAGTAATAGATGGGGCCGAAATAATCTTCGTAGGTGCGATAAGAATGTTCAAACGAACGGCCCACAAGCTCCATGTCATGGTTGCCTACCATGCGATATGCTGGCATCTCTAAGCCTGCACTCACTTCAAGATAACGGGGATAGAGGCCAGGTGAGTTGCCTACAAGGTCGCCACAGTCTAGGACAAAGGCATCGCGGCCGTTGGCAAACGCTTTAACAAAGGGTCGAACCTTGTCAACATATTTTTGATACAAGCCCAACTGCTCTTCGCTGTTTACCTGAACGTCGACCTGAGCTATGACCACATGGTTGAGATCGTTCTTCAGATTTTTTGTCAATACAAAATCATATTGATTGTTTCCTTCTTTCAAACGCTGATAAAAACCTACATGGCTGCCTACCAAGGGAGCTAAATAGCCAGCGGGTGAAGACAGATATACGAAACGGGCACCGCGGTTCACGGGCAGCTCATAACGACCTTTAGCATCGGTCTGCACTACATCAATACCGTCGGTCACCACTACGCCTTGCAGGCCCTTACCTTCACAGGTCACTGAACCGCTAACCTTATTAGGGCATGACACACCGTCCATCGCTCTTGTGGATAGAAGGAGACAGCAGCATAGCAATAACTTCATCAGATTTTTCATAAAGTAATGTTTTATGTTAAATTTGGGTTACATGTTCACTTACTGTTAGCTTTTGCAAAGAAAGTGATGTATGTGGTTTTTTAATTATATATGTATTGAAAAGGGTTGTTGTTTATTGAAAAAGTCGTTAATAAAAACGGCCAAATAGATTTATCTGCAGCAAAAGTACAACTAAATAAAATACCAAACAAATATAAACAAAATTAAATTCATTTAATAAGTTAAATAATTCTGTTTAATTTTGTTTTACCCTTTATTTTATCCTATTTCACCTCATTTCTCCTTATTATATATACGCGGGCGCGGGCGAAGCGGTGCAACGCGCCCTAACGAAATCACGTAAACAGGTATGCAATATTACGCAATTGCAATTAGTATTTCAATAAGATTACAAAGGAGAGGACGAAAAAAATTTAGGGATAGAACAGGAGGTAAATGCGATAGAACAGAGTGGGTTAGCAACAGGAAAGAAGATAAAAGTGAGGCAAACAGAGCAGAGGTAATAACAATTAAACACGTTTAATTATATGGACCTATTAATTAAGACGTTTAAATGAATAGCCCATTCTCTGCGCCGCGACCGCGTAGCTTCCACTCTCCGTATGGAGAGGAGTGAGAGAACAGGGCACGGAGACACTGTTCTACATCGTCCTAAACTAAGAAACAACAACATCAAACAACAATAGAACAACAAGAACGACATGTATAATATAATGATAAAGAAAACAACGTTGTTTATTTATTGTCCGATTGTTGTTCATGTTGTTCCGTTTATTGTTCAAGTTGTTCCGTTTAGTTATATAGTTTTAAAATACCACATCCTATCCATAAATAATTGTATGGTATCGAGGCAAACCAAAGTAGGACGGGGTCTCCGTGCCCCGTCCTCCAGCAACCAAAAACTGCATAAATATGCAAAACGATGATGTGGCGATTTTTAACTTAATAAAAGTGAAAATTGTTTTAATGTGTAAGCAAAACAGCAGCGTTTGCTTACAGTTTTCAAAGTTGATACTTCTCATTTGCAAAAGCATGGGTTTTAGGCTGTGAAACCCTTGAGTTCAGGCCCTGAAACCCATGCTTTCACGCCCTAAAACCAATGCTTTCAGACTGTAATTTGATGGGTTTCAGAAAATACTACCCATGCCCCCAGAAACCGTATATTTATGCAAGGAAATGAATATTTATGCAAAGAACACATCAAGGCTTCGAGATAATCTCACAGATTGATTGTCATCATCGTTTTATAGTGTCCTCCCAACATTAGAAATGTACAATAAATATGTGAGGTTATCTAATTAGAAGTGCTGGGTGCTGGAGGACGGGGCACGGAGACCACCGTCCTACTAAAGTTTGCGATAGAGTTATATTAGAATATCATATTCTATACATAGTTATTTGTTTAAGGTTTTTTATGTTTATCACCCTATTGTTGGCAAAGTGCAGCTTGCTGCACCAATAAGAGGTATGGCGGATGGGTGGCGAGAGCTTGCTCTCGTAAGACCATTCGTCATACCTTTTATTGAAAACCGAAGGTTTTGCCAACAATAGGGGTTTTTTATGTTTTTGTTAAAGTCCCAATATATATTTTTGTTAAACGCCTACTATATCTACTTTTTATGTTTTTGTCGTTCAATCGTATTGTGGTTTCCCAATTAATTTATAATTTTGTGTCGGCCTTTAGCCACTATGCAATCATACATATACAACCTATATACGACAAAAAATGGATGCATTATACCTTTTACAATATACCTGCCTCATCTTTATGATGATCAACGCCGCCTTTGTTGCACTGAGCGCCTTGCACACGCGCTGGAAGAACAAAAAATATGAACGGTCGCGCTGGATGCTGGTGTCGGGCATCATGGGGCTGGCCGTACAATATCTGCTGCAAATGAAGATGGGGCTGCGCGCCTCGAGCGACGACCTTGGGGCCGTGGTAAATATGCTTATCTATATGCCTTGCTTCACGCTCATAACGATGAGCATTTATAACATCGAGGCCACACATAGCCGCCTACGCCGCATGAACCTTATCAGCGCCTTGCTCTACGCTGCCATCATAGGCACCTATGCCGTGGGCCGATGTCTTTCAGGCAGCAACCATATTGGCCCGTGGCTATACGTTATGCTGTTCTTCTATGTGGCGAGCACCGTCTACCTTGTGTGTACCGTGATGCAAGCCATGACGCAGCGCCGCAAGCTGCTCGAAACCATGTCGGGCGCCGATATGCTGCCTTACGTGCGCCATTCGCGTGCCAGCATCCTTATCTTATGCTGTTCGGCCCTCGCTATTCCTGCCTTCATCCTCTTCACCCCCGCCTTATATTTTGTAGCACCTGTAGGGCTCTTCGCGTTGCTGTTCTTCAACGTCACGTTTATTGCATTGGGCAGCAACTATAGCCCTACGGAAGAACTGTTAGACGAGGCTGTGGATGAAGACGAACAAACCGACGACTTAAGCCTTACCATCGACTCAAGCTCTGCCACCAGCACGGCCGCTACCACCGAGGCTAACCAAACCATCGACCACGATCGTGCCAACGAGATAGCACGACGACTTGACGAGTGGTGCGCCAACAAGGGTTACAAAGACTCGTCGGCCAATATGATGACGGTGTCGCGCGACATCATGATACCAAGAAACGAGCTCTCCGCCTATTTCGATCAGTGCCAACACGCCACCTTCCGAGTATGGCTCAGCGACATACGCTTTCAGGCAGCCAAGGCCATGATGCTGCAGTTTCCTAATTATAACAACGATGTTATCTCGGTAGAGTGTGGCTTCTCATCGCGCACACAGCTGTACCGCATCTTCAAAATAAAGGAGGGATGCACACCCACAGTATGGCGAGAAAACAACGGCACGCACACTTTTTAGTTCGAATAATTGTGAAATACCACACTTTTTAGTTCGAATAATTGTGAAACACTACACTTTTTAGTTCGAATAATTGTTTTGTTGATGAAAAGATGCTATCTTTGCAAGGAGAGTATAAGCAAAAGTTAGAAGCTATTCACTTTAAAGAAGCCAAAACAACAAAACGATATGAGAAGAACGGCTATAGAACAATTGTACAGATGGAAAGAGAGCGCTGACCGTAAGCCTCTTATCGTTCAAGGTGCCCGCCAGGTAGGAAAGACATGGCTCATGCAAGCGTTTGCAAAAGAGGCATACGCAAAGTGTGCCTACGTAAACTTTGAAGATAACGAAATGCTGCGTCATCTTTTCGACAACGATTTTGACATTGAACGTATTCTTACAAGCATTGGCTTGGCAACAGGGGTAAATGTCGACACCGAGACGCTCATCATTCTTGACGAGATACAAGAGGCTTCGCGTGGCATCACTGCATTAAAATATTTCAGAGAAAAAGCGCCACAATATCATGTAATGGCTGCTGGATCGCTGTTGGGCATTGCCATGCATCATAACGACTCGTTCCCCGTTGGAAAGGTCGACTTTATGAACCTCTACCCTCTCTCGTTCTTCGAGTTTCTTGACGCTGTGGGCGAAACACAAATGGTGGCATTATTGAAAAAAAACGATTGGGCCACAGTAACCATGTTTAAGGCAAAATATGAAGAACGGTTGCGACAATATTATTATATAGGTGGCATGCCAGGGGTTGTGGCTACCTATGTATCGTCAGGCAACATAGAGGCTGTGCGCGCGGTGCAGAAAGGCATCTTAGAATCGTATGAGCGCGACTTCTCAAAACATGCTCCCACCGCAGAGGTTCCACGCATACGCATGGTTTGGAGGTCGATACCCGCTCAACTGGCAAAAGAGAACCGCAAATTTGTGTATGGCATGGTGAAAGAGGGGGCCCGCGCTAAAGATTTTGAGCTTGCCATCGAATGGCTGAAGGATGCCGGACTAATATATAAGGTAAACCGCTGCAAGAAAGGCATGCTGCCGCTGGCCGCTTATGAAGACTTCTCGGCCTTTAAGATATACCTTTCTGACGTGGGCCTGATGGGGGCCATGAGCAATGTGCCTATACAGAGCTTACTTGAGGGGTCGGCATTATTCACCGACTTCAAGGGGGCTCTTACCGAGCAATATGTTCTTCAGCAGCTCATAACCAACGACGATCTATCGGTGTATTATTGGTCGGCCGACAATTCACGTGGCGAACTTGACTTCCTCGTTCAGCGGGGCACCGACATTTTACCCGTAGAGGTAAAAGCTGAAGAGAACCTAAAAGCTAAAAGTTTACATTCATTTGTTGAACGCAACAGCGGTTTGCATGGCATTAGATTGTCAATGTCGCCCTATCGCGAACAAGACTGGATGACAAACTATCCGCTCTATTCAGCACTGGCCGTATTTTCATCACACTGTTAAGCAAAAACTTGGCATAATAAGCCTGTTACCCATAGGAAAGCTACACCTAAATGATAGGAAAGCTACACCTAATGGGTAAAAATGTTATGCCCTTTTTCTTGAAAAACACTATATTTGTAGCACGAAAGATTCTAGGATCAGTGGAAATTTAGTGGGGATAAGCATAAATCTTTGCAAGTCGATACAGAAAGA
>ENA-ORMX01000485-ORMX01000485.1-human-gut-metagenome-genome-assembly--contig:-NODE-485-length-30314-cov-29.971447_pt1 | contig 30314 bp, 21 predicted proteins | sample MGYA00242108_ERZ509007 | MGnify/ENA primary metagenome ERZ509007 (study PRJEB26280, sample SAMEA2338745) | human gut metagenome | biome: human gut; feature: human-associated habitat; material: faeces...
GCAAACAAAAACAGTGGATAAGCGGCTATCCAAGCATCACTTATCCACTGAAATCTATCAAGGTCACCAGTCCTTATGGCTATCGCTGTGACCCTATCAATGGCAGAAAGTCTATGCACCATGGTATAGACCTCAAAGCGCATAACGAGTATGTGTATTCTATGATGGATGGTAAAGTGGAGAAGGTTGGCTACGATGCTCGCTCTGGCAATTACATCATCCTTCGTCATGCCGACTTCACCATCAGCTATTGTCATTTATCTAAAGTTCATCTCGCCCCAGGAACTCCTGTTTTTGCCGGCACCATCATTGGTAAATCAGGCTCCACAGGACGTGCAACAGGCGAGCATCTGCATATTGTGACCAAACATAAAGGAATTATTTTCGACCCCAAAATTCTTTTTTGTTACATCAAAAGTCACTAAAAGTAGTTTTCTTGTACATATTATAGTGATTTTTGTGAAATAATCTCAATTTTTATGGTTATATGGAGTTTTATTCGTATTTTTGCATCCGTAACAAACAAGAACGTATGAACAAATGCTGATAGAATTTACGATAAGAAACTTTATGTCATACAGAGATGAGGTTTCACTTAGTATGGTTGCTAGCACTACTGTCAAGGAGTGCGAGAGCAATGATGGTTACTCGAATGTTTCCATCATGGATAACGGCAAGCGTTATTTAAGGTCTGCCGCCATCTATGGTGCAAATGGTTCGGGTAAAAGTTCTGTAATTGCAGCCATGGACATTTTCAAGTCTATGGTGCTACGGTCATTTGTCGATGAGAGCATCGTCAAGCGTCTCTCTCTTCTTCACTATCGTTTTGATGTTGAAAGTACAAAAGAGCCTATTTCTATGCAAATGATATTCATCTGCAATGGAGAAAGATACAGATATGGATTTGAGGTCAGTCAGAACAAAGTGCTGACTGAATGGCTCTTCGTGTTACTTGAAGGAAGTACAAAAGAGAGCTATTGTTTTAAGCGTGAAGGACAAAATATCAAGGTCAACTCAAAAGTGGTAAAGGGTGCAAGAGGAGTTGACACAAAAACCAGAAGTAATGCCCTATACCTTTCCACAGCAGCTCAATTCAATGTGGAAGTGGCAATGAAGGTAAAAGAATGGTTTCGTAAGCGTTTCAATATTCTTTCAGGTTTAGACGATAACACCTTGGCTTATACTGCAAGGACTTTTATACACAATCCTTTGATTCGCGAGCAAATCCTCAACATGATTGGCATAGTGGATAATTGCATCAAGGATATGAACGTTAAAGAGAATGTCAAGGAAGTTGACACGCAAGATACTCCTTTTGAAATATTGTCTCGTTTGGGTATCCATTTCCCGACAGATTCCAACCAACGGATAGAGCAACATGAGTTGGAAATTCTTTCAACCCATGATCTGTATGACAATGGGGCGGTAATTGGTAAGGAGCAGTTGAATTTCAAGTTTGAGTCCTTGGGTACAACCAAACTGTTTGCTCTTCTTGGTCCATTCTTCGACACCATTCAAAATGGTGGTGTGCTTGTGATTGACGAGTTTGGCGCAAGTCTTCATACACAGCTGTCAGTAGAATTGCTCAAACTATTCTATAGTGTGATGAATACCTTGGGGGCACAGTTGATTATAACAACTCACGATACAAACCTCTTGCGTAAGGATTTGCTTCGTCGTGATCAGATATGGTTCGCAGAGAAATCTTCTGAGGGTGCATCTGATTTGTACTCTCTAGTGGAATACAAAATCAATCAGGCTAATAGTGTCCGTAACGATGCGTCTTTCTCTAAGGATTATCTGCTAGGACGCTATGGCGCTATTCCTTATTTCGGCAACATTGATAAATTCATCATGGAGTATGGCAGCAAAAAAGAAGAGTAAGTTTGAGAATAAGTTCAAAAGCACTGCTGCTTCCGAAAGCCGTACTGCCAATGTGAGAGATGAGCGTAAGGTGAAAGATGAACAGCCTAAGTTATCTTTCAACTTCAAGGATTTCGATTTCAACCAATGCCCTCCAGGACAGACTCTTGAAAAATGGCAAGAAGAGAAAATGCTTGATAAAAACTTGTAAGGCGATTTGTAGAAGTATGCTCTTTTACAAGACAAGAAGCGGTACAGCAGGGACTCTTGAAGGTATATGGTGATTTCCCAGAAAACAGCCACTTCAAAATTCCTCCGCATATCAAGGGCCAAGTATCTTGGGGGACGATTCGGAAAATCGGCGGTCAAAAGCCAAGGCTTGCAGGTTACATCATAGAATCTGTATTCTATCCTGTATTCTTGGACAAAGACCATCTGTTCTATCCTTCTACGAAGAAACATACATAAACAGAAACAGACCGACATGAACTCTTATTCACATCGGTCTGTTTTCGTCACTGCCATCTACTTCTTTTACGTGTTTTTATCACAATTGGTGTATAAGGCATTCCTTCTTGGGTCATTTTCAAGCCCTCACCATCAAATTGAGTAATTTGGATCTCCGTATCATCCATGATGATTTCACTTTCATAATAGCATGCCAAAACAGAAAAGTAAGTGAAGTCATCTGTTCTCCTGCATATCTTATACCATTGATCAGTCTCACTTTTCTCTATCAGATACGTATTATTGATGACACAGATGTTGTCATCTGCCACAATTTCCCATTGCCTTAATGGTCTGTTCATAAGTCCAGGGATGTTTCTCACATAGCACCAGTCGCCTTCTTTCAAGATGTTCAGATAACCACGCTTGAACAGGACTGGTCTTGTATAATGTTTCCGATGTGTGACAGGGTCAACCCAAAAGCTTTCATTTGCTTGTGCATCGTCCACATGCCATATTCCGTCTTTCTCGATTGTTATCTTATCTTTCGCTGTTCCAAGATATTTCTTGACAGGATAGAGGTTGTCACCAGGATAATATTCATAATGTTTATATGAATTCTTTAGCTTTTCTAAGCTCTCCTTCCTTTCTTCTTTGTCTTTTTGGGCAAACTCTGCCAGCTCCTCACGAGAATCTACTTTCTCCAGTTGACTGCCAATGTTCTTCTGCACAAAATATTGTTCATTCTCATCAATATACAGTCGTGCGTTGCCTTCTCCTTCTTTATACATATACACCTTATTCGGCTCGTCCCAAGGAATAAACCTATGCTTCCAGCTCAGTCCTGTTCCTACTTGCAGTTCCAAGGTTTTTACCGTCAGATAGGTCTTTTCATCAATATACTTCGATAGGATGCGAGGGTACAGCTTTTTGCCATCCTCTGTACTGAAGTCGATGCCCATCAACTTTACACTTTGTGGCTTATTGGCAAACCACAACCTGTTCTGCAAGTCTATCCATTCTTTCCGACCCACTTTCTTTCTTATGTAGCAATAGGCAAAGCCATCGTTGGTCACTTCTATCTTCTTATATTGGCATTCCAATATCATCTTGCCATCCTTATCCTTGATGCCTTTCAGTCCTTTTTCGTCTTCTACAATCTTATAGCCGTAGGAGTCCATAATCATCCGTTGCTGCCGTTCATGGCTGATGATTTTCATCATATCCTCATCACCGTCCATCAGCACATCCATCCTACAGTTGTGACTATTGACTTGCATGCATGCCTCTTGCAGAATGTCTTCCAGAGAAGTACGTCCTTCAAACATACTCTGCCAATCTCTATCCACAGATGGCAATCCAAATCGCTTATACAGTCCCACATTGTCCAGTATCACGCAGTATTCTTTACCTTCTGCTACTCGCAGTCCGCGTCCTACCATTTGCATATACTTAGCCAATGACAGCGTAGGTCTTGCCAATTGGATGAACTCCACATCAGGACAATCGAAGCCCTCCGAGAACAAATCCACACTTACCAACACTTCTATATCATCAGAAGTGGAATTTAGGGAAGAGGAGAGCGAGGACGATTTGAATCTTTCAATAAGCTCTTGTCGCTCAGCAAGCGGTGTCTTGCTCGAAATCGCCACTGCCTTGATGGCATTCTCTCGATAGAACTCTGCTATATGCTCTGCATGCTGAATACTGATAGCATATACGATACCTTTCTTTCCTGACACATACTCCTTGATGGTAAGGCATAGTCTTTCGAGTGACGGCTTCACATCCATCACCTCGTTCAACTCCTTTTGCTGATAGTCACCATCAGCTCCTCGCTTCTGCAACGAGTCTATCAGCAGTTGGGCTGCACTGTCAGGCTTGATGGAGTAATAGTCATACAGGCTCAACCGCCCTTCGGCAATAAACCTTTCCATGTTCCAAGAACATAACAGCATGTCAAACAAATCCGTGAATCCCTTGCCGTTCAAGCGGTATGGTGTAGCCGTCAGTCCCAACTTCTTCGCTTTCGGATATGCATTCATTACCTCAGCGTATGTCTCTGCCAACGCATGGTGTGCCTCGTCAATTACAATCAGACTCGGCTTTTCCTTTATCTCTCGATAGTGTCTTGACAGCCATTGTATGGATGTCACTTGGATTTTCTCTGAATCCAAGTCAGGGAAGAATCTTGCAAGCGTGTCCTTTATTTGTGATACGAGTTCACGACGATGGGCAACAATACATACGTTCTTATTCAGGAACAAGCCCACAATGGCTGCAAGCACATGAGTTTTTCCCGTTCCCGTCGGCATTTGTACCATCACGGAGTCATGGTATCTAAATGCCTCCTGCACTCTCTTTACCATGTCCTCCTGATAATCAAAAAGCAGAATACCTTTCGTCATTTCAGATTGATTGTCTGTGTTTTGCCCGTGATGTTTGTTACCATGGCGATACCGTTGTCATGAATCTCCACCTTCTCATATTTGGCATCAACAATCACTTTTCCTTTTAATGTCATAATGCCCCAATGTTGGGGAATCTGTTCAAAGGCGCAATAGGCACCGACAGGTTGCGCAATACTGTGGTAGAGGGGTGGCACGATAACTTTACCATCTACCTTCACACCCCATTTCTTTCCTGCTTGATACAATTCCACATGTCCTGCCTCTGACTTCTCATGCAAAAGAAGCATCTCACTTGCTTCCATTTTCTTCTTTTGCAACATCATCTCATGATAGTATTTCTTGCCAAGGCGAGGCATCACATATTGTAAATCTTCCTTCTCATTCTTTGGATTATTGCATCCTATATAGGTCTTCTTCATATTTGAATCCATCAGGTAGTAGTCCTGCTTGCTGTCCATGACAACAATATTTCGTCCATACAGTTTAGCACATAACCAATATACATGCTCATAATCATTACGCAAAAAGCACACATCCTTACTCTCTATAGAATCCTTACGCATCAAACCATCACCGCCTTCATAATAGTACCATACCTGGCAACCACTTCCTACGGAATAATTATTGTGATATATCAAGTAATGCCCACGGTTCAACAGGTCATATTGTGAAGGGCGATAAGGTAAAGCAAAGTTCTCGTAGGTACGAGACCTAAAGAGACCATTATATTCGACGAACTCCCATTCATTAATAGTGATTACCTTGGGAGCATCCTTCGCATGAATGTCCTCGTCGATGACAACTCTCGCCAAGAGGTCGTAGTAACACACAGTCTTTCTGCGAGGTCGATAGGATAAGATATTACCTCGCAAGAACTTCATGTCATAGTAGTTGCCTGGTTCTATCACCTGTTCGCCTTGTCTATTTACCACCGTCATCTTTCCATCTGGCAGCTTGATGATGGCAAAATCATCATTGCAATCAACAAACTCCCGATACAGCAACGACTGCATAAGTTCCTCATGGCTCATCACCATCATCATTTCCGAGTCTGGATGAATCTGAATATCGTCTTGCACCTTGCTCATTAGGAAAAACTCTCTTTCCTTGGCTGTCTCATTTTTCTTGCCTACTTTCATTTTTCCCTCGAACATCGCATTCCAGTTCCATACTTGCGAAGGCAATCCGAACACCCGATACAGTCCCACGTTATCTATAATCACGCAGTTCTTCTTTCCCTTGGCAACTCGCAATCCTCGTCCCACCATCTGCAGATATTTGGCAAGCGACAGCGTTGGTCGAGCCAACTGTACAAACTCCACATCCGGACAGTCAAATCCTTCCGAGAAAATATCTACATTCACCAGTACTTGGATGTCGCCTTTCTTGAAAGCTTCAATATCCTGTTGTCTTTCCGTGGCAGGTGTCTTCGAGTCTATGGCTATGGCTTTTACGCCATGTTCCTGATATAGTTTTGTGATTTTCTGGGCATGACTGATATTGATAGCATATACGATGCCCTTTCTGTCTTTACCATATTCTTCCAAACTCCGATAGAGCCTTTCGATGCTCGGCCTTTTATTCAGCAACATATCCATCTCCTTGTTCTGGTAGTCACCATCTGCTCCTCGCTTCTGCAAGGAGTCGATGAGCCGTTGCGTCACACCATCCGACTTGATACTCACGAAATCGTATGTCGCCAGTCTTCCCTTGCAGATAAACTCAGGAACGCCCCAGGACTGCACCAACACATCAAACAGGTCAGTGAATCCCTTTCCGTTCAATCGGCAAGGTGTAGCCGTCAGCCCCAAGAACTTAGCTTTTGGAAATCTCTCCCACATTTCCTTATAGGTCTTGGCAAGGGCATGGTGCGCCTCGTCTATTACTATCATTCCTGGCTCTTCCTCTATCTCGTCATAGTGTCTCATCAGCCACTGAATCGACATTGCCTTGACGGATGACAATAGAGAAGAGGTTTTTGATGAGGAATAGGAGTGGAACTTTCTTACGGTTTCGTCTATCTGCGAAACAAGCTCTCTTCTATGGGCAACAATCCATACTTTCTCCATTGGATTGTTGCTCACAAAAGAGCCAATGACTGCTGTTAACAGGTACGTCTTACCTGTTCCCGTTGGCATTTGTGCCATCACGGACCGATGAAGGCGCAGCGCCTTCTCAATCCGTTCCTTCATATCCTCTTGGTAATCAAATAGCTTGATTTCCTTCATTATTTAATTTAAGTGTCTCGTTGACTTTACTCCAGTCTTTATTCATCAATTCCTCGATGATGCTATGAATCTTCAAGGCATATTTCGTTCTAGGATGATTGCCATACTGTGTTCCTCTCAGAATACCTTCATAGAAGATGGTTACGATGATTTCAGTCTGTTTTCTGTACCTTATATATTCCTGTTCATCATATTCCTTGTTGTGCCAATAGTAGGAACATGCCCAATAGCGCTTATGGTTATCCAACATCTCCGATGCCAGAAAACCATACTTGACGAGTGTTGCCTTCTTGGTCTTCATCAGTTCATTCATCTTGCTGTGGAACAACAGAAAGGCATTGAACGACATTCCTTCCATGATGGCTTTCCATTCTTCACTCTTTTTCTTGACAAGAGCTTGGTCTGCCTCTACCTTTGCCGTGACCTCATCCTCTTGCTTCATCCGTTCTTCCAGATAGGTGGTATCCCATTTCCTCCATATCAGTTTCTTGATATACCCATCCAGTTCCATGGCAAACTTTCCTTCTTCTGTCTCTTTGACATGGTATTTCTCTTCCAACAACGGTGTACGCATCTTCTTCGTTATCAGATATACAGTTGATGTAATCTGCAGTCGCTCTGTACCGGCATCTTCTCCTGCTATCACCTTATCACCTAAGACCGAAATGGTCTTCTCCAGTTCTTCCAACTTTTCGTCAGTAAAGAAATCATATTCCTTCAGCTTCCTCATCATGCCATAGATTTCAAAATACAAAGCATTACTGAATATGACAAAGTCCATGTCTTTCAGTGTTTTCGTGAAGAAAAATAAATAGGTACTGACTGGGTACATCTCCATATTCTGTGGCATTTCTATTTCCTCTGGCAACTCCACTCCAGAAGCCTTACCGTCTTCTCTCGCTGTAGATATAATCTCGCCTGTCTCAGGATTCCTGGCATCCAGATAATTGCCGAAGTCAAAGTTCTTGTCTATCTCGTCGATACCTGTCAACTCCTTCAGCAATATTTTCGGCTGCTTGGCATCACTCTTCATGATTTCCTTGAACACATCCACGCTTGCCATGCACAGATTACCCACGGCAGAGGCAAACGCCACGTTCATCAGCAGATTGCCGTGCAGCAGATCATCGAACTTTTCTCCATAGATGCGCATGGAGATATACCATTCCTTGGGATTGCCCTCAAATCCGATGGGGGAGATATGGATGTCCTCAGCCGTATCGGTATGCTGTCCATACAGACTGCTGATGACAGGATATTTCTTCCGGAAATGTTTTTTGATGATCTGTTCGTAACGGTCATAACCGTTCTCTGCAAAGTCCAATACATGCGCCCATCGGCAGCATGCCATGATATATCCGTCATGGTTCAGGAAGTTCATGTTGAAGTACTGGTGCTCGTTGATTCTCACCGTCACCTCCAACTGCTTATGGGTTTTCTTATTGAACGCAAACGTGCCTTCAGACGGAAAATCCAAAGGCACACTGGTTGTAAACACTGGTAATATTATTGGTGCTTCTCTCATTGTTTTTGTTTCATTATTGTTGTAGTTGATGATTTACAGGAGTGATTTCTCCATGTCGTTTGGCTCACGAGTCACATCCATCGGTTCACCTTCAAATGGTGTCTCTGGCATCAAGTCCATCAACTTCTTCTTCATGCCTCTATGATTGGGGTATTGTCCTGCTGTCTCTTTGATATAGCGGCATACCTCCTGGCGTTTCTCCTCGTGGTTCCACGCTTTGACTGCTTTCACCAAGGCTTGATAGCTGTCGAATATCAGTTTCCCGATACGTCTTTTGTATTCGCCTACCAATTCTTGTATGTCATCTCGGTTGATGAGCAGAGGTATATGCTTGCACAGCGTCATGGCGATGGCATACGCTGCATCGGGTCTGTTCTTCTCCAATATCTGTGGGATGGATTTCTTGTGCCATCGTTCCAGCAGACGCAACTGAGCCGTAAAATCATCATTATCTCTTGGCTCAAAGCTTACTTCCTGCATCAGATATTTGGAGTATTCCTCTTCATAGTCCACGCTCAGCCCTTTGGGAATATAGTTGATTCTTGGTCGCTCCATCTTGGCACGATACCGTTGTTTTTCCATGGACCGTTTTCTCTGCTCGTCCCATTTGATGCGCAACAGCTTTTCTTCCCTTATCTGGAGTTCAATATCCCTGAACTCAGAGGTATTCATCACCTCTTTCTTCAGATGCTTCTTGATGACTTTTGTCAGATACCGTCGCCATGCCTCCTTATTCTCTTCTGTAACGAATGGCGGACATTGCTCACCGTAGAAGGTGTGCCAGGTGAATGGTTCGAAGTCGAGGTGCCAGAGGAATGATTTGTGTTGAGTGTTGTCATTCATTTGTTTCATACTTTTAGATTACGTCTCATGCTCTTTATTAAAGAGTAATTCGTCTGAGTCAAAATACTTTTCCGCAATAAGATGTTGCTGGAAATAGTCATAGTTTAGGTAATCATCCTCAAATTTCTTCACATCGACATTTTTGTCGTGAATATAAATATTGCATTGCCGATCAGAATGTTTCTTTATGAACTCTCGTACAAAATCTTCAACTTCTTTATTCGAGGATGGGATAAAGTTCAGCCTTACTAAGAAGTTATCAACAACAGGCATGCTTTTATTTACGAAATCATACATATCATCCGTCAAAGATGAGACAACCTTAAACTCTTCAACTAATACATGCTCATATCCATATTCATTTTCTTTGTGTCTAAGTTGGAAGAATTTTATATTTCGTCCAACAAGAGTGTCTTTTATTTTTTGCTTATCTTTTTCAGAAATTTGTGAGCCAAAGATTATGCCATACAAGGTAGAAGATACATACTTATGAGCTTTTGGGGTATCTGTGATAATTCTTGTTTCCTCCTCATAACTCCAACTTTTTTCCTTTGTCGCAACTAATTTTGTCAGCAAATCCCTATTGGGGAAATCATGTAGGTCTAAAATCGGTGCTGATGAAGCATATGCAACATCAAGAATGTTCTTATCGGCTAAACATATTCCACCTATATACTCCATGAGTTTGTCTTCACGATAAATAATGCAATAACCCTTACGTTCAGAAGCATACAAAGCCCACATGGAAGGTATATGAGGATTTCTACTTAAAGAGAACACCCCAATAGTCTTCACTTTTTCCATGACTGCTTTTAGTTGTTTCTCCACATTGCAGATGGATATTGTATTCTTTGGATACAAAGTCTTTAAGCCTTCCAATTGCTTCAATATAATTTGAGCATTGTAAAAGCATTCTTGGTCATCATTCAAATGTTCCACGTCCGAAGCCCAGAAATAATTCTCTTTCAAGGCTTTCAAATCCCTCTCAAAACATTTGTCCTCAACACTCCTATATTTATACAAAAACTTTTCAGCCATAATATTTATAAGTTATAGTGCATTACGTCAAACTCTTCATTTGCCATTTCTTGTTTCAAATCTTTTTCTTCCAACTCCAAACAAGTTTTTGCCCAGTCACGAACTTTTGAATTTTGATGTCCAAGTAGTTGCTTGAAGCAATCTATATTTCTTCTATGATAAGGGACTATTGAACCTGTCCAATGGAAAGAATGAAGATTGGCATGAATACCTGATAATACCCTATTGTCTTCACCAAAATTATCAATCAGCCACATGATAATTTTGCTAAAGCCAACAACAGTATGGTTCGCATCTTCATATTCAAAGCATGGAGCCAATTCTGCTATTCTATAAGGGACTTTGTCTGGATGTGTAATACACAAGCTTTTAATCCTCTCATCATTCTCATTGAACATATACCCATTTCCGAAGCCAAATCCTGAGCCTATATCAAAACGCACATTCATATAGAACATGAGATATTTGTCATCAAAAAGAGCATGAGAGAAATCATTCCAAATACAGTCTATGTATTCTTTAGATAATAAGACTTTATATATATCATTAACATACTTACTATCCAGTATGCCATTTTTTTCTTCCATGAACTTAGAGTTTAATTGCTGAGCAAAATTCTCGTCATGGCAACTTTCCAAAATGGTCATAACTATATGTGAATACCAATAAGCATCAAGTTTTGCATCTTGCTTTAATGGATATTTTAGAAGTAAACTTTTCATCGTGTCCATTATATGCTTATCCTTTTCCATCAATGGATAGATTACATATCTGTAACGTTGCAAAAACGAATAGACTTCATTCACATGGTTTTGTATATTTTCATTCAACCATGGCAACAATAAAACAGCCTGTTGAGGATTTAGGTATCTCAAACTGTCCAAATAAATCGGAAGCATGTCTATGGATAGCTGATAGTTTGCTGTCATGTTTACAAGATGATGCAATATGCTCAGATTATCACTTTCTGTCTTAGACAAGAGTTCTATATAGAGCTTTTCATAATGCAAACTATATATTTCATCTAAAAATACCTTATACTCTGTTCTGTCAGATAGTTCTGTGGCAAATTGATGAAGCCTACCTTTTTCACAGTTGCCCTGATGCTCTTTGACATAATTCAGCATGTTGTTGAACAAGGTGGTCATCACTTTCTTATCCATCAACTCAGATATTTTTTTGAAAAAGCAGGAATCTATATAAATATTCAAATCTAATATTTGCACAAATTCTGAATATTTATCGTAGATGTCATTGGAAACAAATTCTCTTGCTATTTGTTCAAACAACTCAATGTGTTGTTTTACGATTTTGTCTTCTGACAGGTTGAAATTCATTTGGCATTTCATCCAAGCCTCATAAAGCTTGTTAGCAAAACACTTAGGTCTCAACTTCTCTATCAGACTTAGTATTTCTTGCTTAGTTCCTTGGTAATCCTTTGCAAAATCTGCGTCCAACGACATTCTAAATAGACAGCCATACAATTCTGGCCACTTATTGCCCCTTAGTTCTAAAATCTTGCTGACCAAAGGAACCATCATATACTTGAATCGTGAAGGGCTATTTGTCCATATAAAATAGTAGGTCTCTACAATTTTTGATATTTTAGATACTTGTCTGTTTTGTTCCAATATCTGTAGTAATAGGTCACGGCAAGCATACCAATATGCCCTAATCTCATCGGCAGTTTTAGGGTAATAATCATGTTTTGTCTTTAGCCCAAACTCTTCCGCTCCATTCATACGGCTAAAACTTCCGTTCTTGAAAGCCGTATCAATCGCCTTTATAACCAGTTCTTCATATTTGTTTGAGTCAGCCAATAGCGTTTGCAAGACTTTGACTCGTACTGTATAACCGACTTCCGTTCCTGGCAAAAGAATGTTGAATAGTTGCACAAACTGTCCTGTTGCGTTATTGCCCCAGTTCTCATTTTCCGCTAATGCAAATTTTGCCAAGAGTGCGACTCCATACTCAAAACTACTTTCAGAGAAACAAAGTTTTTCCAATGTATTCACATAATTTCGTCTTATATCATTGGTGATGTTGTCGTAAAGCCATTGAATATCTTTATTTCCGAAGAAGGCATACAACCCTTTTGCAATTGCGACAGGATTCACATGCGACATGGCGAGAAAGAGACGTGAACCCATGTCGGAAAGAATCACTTTCTCATTGAGGAAAAAACTGTCTTGCGCCCATCTCTCAACAATTTTCTGTGCATAAGGACTATCATCTACAGATTCCATTCTTTTACATAGGCATGTCTTTAGTGTTCTTCCTTCTGCTTCAGGCAATGATTCAACATATTCTATCAAATCGTCTATCTGGTTTCCACATCCGGCAAACCACTTGTCCACATACCATAAAGCCAAAGGATATGGTCTGACATTTAGATTTTCCATTCCGACCTCGATAAATGTATCCTTACATTTTTCAATAGTAGAATTTACTATTGTATGACGATAGTTTTTATCAGTGGATGCTATTGGCAACAATATTGAGTTTTCTATTATTTTATTATATGCAGGGTGTGGTTGTGTACCTTGTTTATAGGGTAGTGGCTGAAACAACGATAATGCTTGTAGTGCAGTTTGTTGTTCATCGTTGAGTCCTGTATCATGTGATACCATACGCTCAATGAGTGTATCTACGGTATGAATATCTATTTTGTTTTCTGATAGATATTCATCTACAAGACTCAATGCCATTGTAGGAAAGCCATCGGCAATATTCTTGATGTTTTCTCTGATTATTGAGTTGCCTTCAGGAATGTTTTCATCTACATATTGGTTTACCTCTTGTCTCAATATGTCTCTTTCCAATCTAATCTCCTTTATTATAGCCTCACCGTTTTTCTTATTTACTTCATTGGAGGTAAAGATAAGCCGAATATGACTGTAATTGAAGTTAGTATAATCTTGCAACATTCTGTATTGCAATTCACTGTCACAATTGTCTATAATTATCAATCCTTTGCCATCAATAATCTTTTGACAACGAACATTAAATTGCTTCAAGATTGCTGCGACATCCCCATTTACGGCATTGCAATAATAGCAGTTTTTGAAAGAATCCAAATTTTTAAACGCTTCGTAAACCATTCTCGTCTTTCCATAACCTGAGAATGCTACAATTTTAACGATCTTGTTTTCAGGGTTCTTCAGTTCCTTTATATACGAATCTATCTTTTCATTGGCCAAATATGTATGAGGTTGATGAGTCCGTTTCATCCAATTCTCAAGTGCTTCAAACATAGCAACACGTTTGTTTGGACACCATGTTCCGTCTTCCCCGAATGTTTTATCCACTCCAAACTCATATTGACAATCTTGAACATATTTGGTAATAGCGACATCACTTGGCATGTCAATATTCATATCTATTACATGGAAACCATTCTTATACTGTTCGTTAGTCTCTTCATTATTGTTGACCGTGACTCCAGCTACCCCTGAACGGATGATGGAATCGCCACTTGGTATTTCAATATAGTTGGATTCGTCCCCATGTATATGTCCTGTCAACAATACATCAAAGTTTGACATTACGGGTTGCTTGACCACATTTCTGTCATATTCCACAAGTGCTGATATGTCATGATGCATAACAGCTATCTTTATGTCACAATCTTCAATTGACTCGGCAACTTCCAGCACTTGGGCATTTCCGAGAAGCACCTCTTCACCTGTTTTCGCAGTGCATCCCCATGCTGTGTTCAGCATTGCTATACCAATTTTCTTTCCTTCGATTTGTAGTGTAAGGTAAGCTGCAAAATCTGTTTCGCTTTTAGAATAGGCTGTACATTCTTTGTAAAAAGCATCCCGGAAAGTATAATATGGCAACATACCTTTAATATTTTCATTAGTTTTGTCATCGGAGTAAAGAAATCTCGTGACTTTACTCTCTGTTCCCAATGATTTCATCAGGCTATCAGCATCTTTTGGCAACAAAGAAACATCTTTGTCATGATTTCCAGGAACTATGACAATACGCTCATGAGGAAGTCCTAACTCCATCATTATAGGTTTCAGGACAATTTCTTCAAATGTGTCAAAGCCTTCCGCTATTGAGTTAAATGATTCTCCTCCACGGTCTATCAAGTCTCCACCAAAAGCAACCAAATCAATCTTCTTTTGCTGGTTGATCTTTTTCAAAGCATTGACTAATTTTCCAGCATTGATTTTATGTAGTTTTATGATTTTCCCTCCTTGCAGATGAAAATCAGAAAAATGTATTATTATCATGACTGTATCAGTTTATATTTACGAAGCTTTGGTGCACCAATTGCCTCTATTCGTTTATCCTTGATTAAGGATCGTATGGTTTGTGAAACTGTAACTTTCGGTATATTTAGAGCCTTCAATATATCATCCGAGGAAACTCCATCATGCTTGGCTATAAAATCAAACACCTGCTCCATTTCGCTCATTATCCGTTTTTGTTTCTTGGCATTCTCGATAGCTTTTTTAAAACCTGCATAATCATCATGGGCATAAGCGTCTTTTAGAGCCTTAACCACAACATTCTCGTATCTATTCTTTGCTTCAAACAACTCGTTGAAAACAAATTGCATGTCTTTTGTTGGCAGTTTCTTTGTCCACTTAGGGAAATCTTTATTCCAATCTGAGAATAGCTGCTTCAACATATCAGGTTCTCGTAATGCCAAAATCAATGTAAGTTCTTTCCCATTGCGGTTTATACTCGATGTAAACATAGAATCAGCATAAGCCTTTATATTAGCATTAAGTTTGTTTGTAATGAACTTTCTCGCTTCTTCCAAAATGCCTTGTTCTCCAATGGGATGTATCGCAGCCAGTTGCATGGAAATAAATGGATCAAAATCAGCTTGATCTGTGTAAGCCTTCAATGCTTTTAAGGCTATATCTGTATATTGCTTGTCTTTCAATACACATTCATTTGGTCTCTCTGTGTTTTTTCTAAACTCGTCAAGAAGACTTACAAGCATAGCACCTATAGAAACATGGCAAGTCTTTATCATTTCATCGAGGCAAAGATAAAGCAGTTCAGAATATTCTTCGGATTTTTTAACCGCTTTAAGTTCAATAAATTCTTTTTCTGAATATTTGAAGAACAGTCTGACAAAAGAAGCATAATAATTAAGATTCCTATCGGTCTTATGATAAGCAAAAATGATGAGTTTAATATATCTTCTCAGTAATTCCTTGTTTGTAATCCAGTCCAAACCTCGATAGCAAAGATACTCTTCAACCATACTCCAATTGTTTTTTTGACTCATTAACTTGTCAAAGTAATCTATTGCCGTGTCATCTTCTTTTTCTTCAAAGATTGGAGCTATATCCTTATAATAGATTTTATAGCTATACCTATCATAAAAATAAAGGTCAAAAGATTCTGCCCTTCTCAAACGTTTGTAACCATTCTCATCGCTTGGGCTTCCTGTTTGTGTAGGAAACAAGCTGCTCATGATACTGATGATATTGTCATTTGCACCCAAATCTTTGAGCATTTTCTCATAGTCTTGTACAAGGTACATGGTGGTTTTACTTCCACTTATAAAACCTCCTCTTCTCACGACTTGACAATTTACGATGGCATTGTAAATTGTAACGTTAGAATATCTAATCAAAGTCAGCAACAGAAAATCGCCTACGTTAACATCGTCCATAACATGAACATAACGGGACATAAACAGATTGATATACCTTTTCACGTGCCTGATGGTTCCCAATGTCATTACTATCATGCTTCCGACCTTTTCCCATTCTCCTGCAAGTTCTTTGCTATAGTTCACATCATTCGAGATGGATAGGGTGTGCTCCCGAAGATACTTGCCAATATAACTCTTTACGACCCAAGTCTTTTGGACAGGCAGTGGAAGCTCATAATTAAAATACTTATCGGTAAAATCTCCTTTTATCTGATGGCCTAAAGTCTGTTGCAATACACCATTGACATATTGTTTATCATAGGCAGACATATAGATAACATTACAGAAATCACCATTTCTATCAATCAGTTTCAAAACTTCAAGCAACTCAATCCCAGACAAACGATCAAGGTCTTCGATAATGACATAAATCTTTTTGCCAATTTGGGAAATAGCCTCACAGATTCTTTTTCTTTCATTTTCCACATTAATAGACTCAAAAGCATCTGCTATCTTATTGAATATTCCTTCACCTTCAACTATCTTTAATGCACGAATATATCGCTTTATCGAACCAGAGATGCTTGTATGGTATTTCCCTATGACTTCAGAGAAAGTATCGAAGAAATCATCTTGTATATTATCGGACTTGGTTGAACTGCGTGGATAAAAACGCACCACAACGCTATTAGACGCATTGAGTGACTTTTCAAAGAGATTAAGGAAAGAACTCTTGCCAGTTCCCCATTTTCCAGTTATGCCAACGCTAAAAGCGTGTTCTGATACATCGACAGACTCTATATCCCCTTTTAGATACCATGCAATTTCTTTGTAGCCAAACAAATCTGCTTCTTTGTCACTTATAGGCTCATCGCTCAGTATATTACCAACTGATGTTTGCTCTACATTCTTGTAAGATTTGAGAATCTTCAAAGCAACAAGTGTCGCCCATGTAGGAATAAGCAAGTCTAAATACGCTATATCTATGTCTAAAACTTTGATTCCCCAAAATTGAAACTGAGAGGATAACAGTCTATAGTATAGGTAATATGCAATGATTACACTCCACCAACACAAATAGCGATGTGACACATAAAATCCCCTCTTTACACATCTCCAGATAACCTCTCCGATATACATGCTTGTCCCCAGAAATATTATCCATCCAAATGCTGTTCTATTCAATTCACAAATACACCAAGCATTCAGTACATCCATGACATTTGTGATATATGATTCCGCAAGGCTTAAGAATACTACACTGGCTATCAAACCATAATAATAGGGAAGTATGCTTCTTATTTCTACAAGAAACTTATAAAATTTCTGCTTGCAAGCATTATAGTATTTCCTTATAATAGATAAAATCCAAGACTTCATTTCCATTAGGTGTCAATTTTATACAAAAAAGGTCTACTAAGCTCCATCCCCGAAAAGTAGCTCATAATTAAAAGGGGAGAGGGAGCCGTTCGCCCATATATTGTCATTATTCTTCGTTTGCTTTCATTGCAATGTCGAACAAGTATCTGCCGAACTCATCGGTCAGTTGTATCTTGTCATTACCTCGTCTGAGTCCGTTCAAGTTATATCCACCACGTTGGGTTACAGGCTTGTCATACTTTTCTGCATATCGCCTTGCGATGTCAGTGGCTATCAGACTCTTTTCCGTCCAAGTTTCACTTAAACGTTCCGTAAGGTTCTTTGCTTCCACATACCAATGCCATCGGTCATTCGGTATGTGGGTTTCATTTGCCGTGCTTGTCACTTGGAAAACCGAGACAACCTTTCTTGTGCCTACGGCATAAGTGATAAGGATGTCTCCAATGCGTACAGCCCTTGGTCGCTTTGCGAAATGTTGCTCTTTGAAATCTTTATCTGTCAAGAATCTAACCTTGTTGTCTATCGAGCCAATAGGTTTGATAAAAAATCTTGCACCACTTGGTATTGTTGGCTGACAGAGAATGTCATCTATCTGTATCGCTTGCGGTTTCTCTTTTTTCCATCCTTCTTTGCGAGCCTTATCTGCTCTTTCCTTGATAAGTGTTAACTTCTCATTCGTCAGTTCTATATCTGCATCAGCAAGCAACTGCTTTTCCACACCACCAATGGTTTTGACATTTTCTATCAGACATCCCCATTCATGGTTTTGTTCCAATCCATGTTGTGTAAGATTGGCAGAGGTTATGATGGCTGCAAATGGAGTGTCATTCTCCTTGAAAATATACACTTTGCCATGCAGCTTATTGTCTATGCGTATCTTCCAATCTATACCATGCTCTTCCATTGCTTTGCAAAAAGACAACAAGGCTTCAATCTTTTCTACAGCCTCCTCATTTTTCATCGTAGTGATAAAAGTGATTTTGCAGATAGAACCATCCTTTGTTATATCAGAAACAAACGCATCGAAGTTTGGAAAACAGAACGGACTGGCTATTACCAGTTCGTCTGCATCCTTACATAAGCCAAGTATGCGCTTAGCATGATTGGTGTCAGAAGAGTTTTTTATGATTTGCATATGTTACATCCAACAAGTTCAACGTACTTTATTTTTTAGTCTCCAGAAGAAATGCCATGTTCTGAAGATTGGTTCACTTAGTGCTTCTGCAGGATAATATCGCACCAAACGTAAATCTCGAAACAATCTCTGAATGTTATGTCCGAAAGAACTATGTCCGAAACCATATCGCTCATCATATTGTCCGAAGTTGCCGCCATTCAATATTTCTGCTAACAACATCTTTCCTCTCTTCTCATCCATCGGAGCTATCATCTCCTCCTTCGATAATCCAAGAACCTTATGCAGCACATACATCACCGCTCCCGCAAACTTCCACAATCCCAAATATTTCATTTCTCTCTGCAAAGTATCCCTAGTCACTAATAACTCATCACTAATCACTACAAAATAGTAATCAATTATCTGCCTCAGTCCAATACCTTCTTGAAACAGATGATTGTAGATATGGACAAGTTGATAGATAACATTAAATCTCGCTGTTGGTATAGCGACTTCCGTATCTCCAATACGTACCTTATGCAAGAACTGTTCTTCGGCTCTCTGCCTAAAGTACTTCTGCAATCGAAAATTATGCAGAGGATTATGTAAGTAGCAAGGGCGATAATGCGCTTCCACTGGTATACCATTAATAGCAGGAAAGTCTATATGGTGATAACTTGCTTTTTGTTTTGGAGAAATAGAGTGAACAAATCTAATCACTTCCGAAGGCTTTCCAGATAACCAAATGTCGATGTCGCCAGCTGTGCGATGTTCTGGCCTAGGATATGTCAAGGCATTCCCTTGTCCTTTCAAGATGCAAGAGCGAAAGCCTTTCTTCTGAAACATAGCTGATATTTTACCTATCGCCTCGTCCAACTGATGATTGCGTTTTTCTATCTGCCTACATATCCCCATCCATTTCATCAGTAAGTCCACATCCATCTCCATCGACTCACCCTTTATCTTGGCAATATCACTCATTTCCTGAATGCCATCAAAGACTACACCAAGTAAAGATTGCTTTTGAGCTATCTCATAGATAGCGCTCCATTCTCTTTTCCCGATTTTTGGGAAAACATAGGAATAGCCGATTGCCAAACGTAACAGTTGAAAAAACTTGTCGTAAATGTCAATCATCAGATAAATGTATGTGCATTACTTCTCGTATTTCTTGTAGATGCCCGTTACTTGCTGGGCAATCTTGTCCCAGTCATACTTGCCCATGTCATAGTTGATGTGCTGTAATGGCTGCTCTATGATTTTTCCAAGCTTCTGCGACAACTCGTCCACGTCGCTGCAATGGAAGTAGTCGTCCTTGGGCAAGCCTACCTCTAAGTTGGCAGGGATGTCGCTTACCACAACCTTCACGCCATAGCTCATTGCCTCTAATAATGCGATGGGAAGTCCCTCGTGTGATGAAGGCAAGCAATAGCAACGGCAATTCGTCAACAGCGAATGAAGTTTTCTGCCCTTTATAAATCCAGTCAATACCACTCCATTCTTCCTTGCCATTTCCTTTAATCCCAAAGAATAACTATCCTCAAAGTCTGTATCTCCAGCCAATACCAGTTTAATATCCGTCCTATCAGTATGAGCCTTCTTCCATTTCACGAAAGCTTCCACAAGATGATGTAGATTCTTCTCTGGCACGAATCGGCACATACCCAGCACATACTTACCCTTCTCTATACCAAGTTCATTGAAATATTCAGGATAGTCGCATGTCTCAGGCTCCGACACACCATTATATATAAGGTGTACGTTCTTAGTTCTGCCATACTTCTTAGCGATAAGATTCTTGATCACATTTGAGATAACGATAACATCATCAGCAAACATACATCCCATTCTTTCGCCCAACTTCAATATTGTCTTGGCAGCGAATCCCCACTTATCCCTGTCATAGTCAGGACCATGATGAGTAAACACCACCTTCATGCCCAATAACTTAGCATAAGGAACAAGCAAAGCAGGACCTATGGCATGCACATGCAGCACGTCAGCGCCCAACTTCTTTGCCTCATTGATGGCGCGGAAAGTATGAATGATGGCTTCGAACGATTTCTTCTTTGGTGAAGGCAACGTGACAAGTTTCACACCATTCCACTCCTTCAAGTCGTCATGCACATAATTCGACCTGCGAATCAGCGTCACATCAAAACCACGAGACACAATGCGAGGAAATAATTCCTCACAATGTGTTTCAACTCCACCCATGATATTAGGAATACCACGAGTTCCTGTCACTACTATTTTCATGTTACTTGATTTCGATATTTCTATCTGTTTCCTTCTTGGTAGCCTCGTAACCCTGGCTAGCCACGTCAGCGTTCACGATGTCCTCGCCACGCTTACCCTTCAAAGCCTCCTTTGAATCGGCAGAAAGACCATTGTTCACCACGGCATTCATGTCGCAGGTAGAAAGCTTGTCAAGCTGCTCCTTGGTCACCTTACCATCACGATACTCGCAGCAGATAGGGTTCTCAAACATAGAGTACTTCATGCCAAGAAGAGATTTCAGCTTATGCTTAGCCACCCACAGGGCAGGAGTCTTGATGTACTTGTGCATAGCAGGAGAAACAGAACCGATCATCCAGCAGTTTCTGTCGCAATGTCTTACCTTCTTGCGCACCTGCTCAGCCTCAGGCGAATTCCACAATTCATCCCAACTCTGACGGTTCAGGTTACCCATCACCTCCTTGTCCTTGGTACCATTACATGGCATCACATCACCGTATGGGTCGATGAAGAAGGTATCGAAACTCATATCGCAAGGCAATAAACGCTTCTGACCATAGATATAGTTGATAAGACCATGATTGAAGTAAGCACGGAACCACTTCTTAGGCGAGTTAGACTTCAACAACTCGTTCACCAAGTTCTCGAAATTCTTAGCCACCATCGGACGGTCGTGGATGATGTTCTTAGCCTCAACGAAGTAGAAAGAGTTATGGAGCGATGCGGTAGCAAACTCCATACCCATCTTGTTGCTCAACTCATAGAGAGGCACGAGGTCAGGAGCGTTTTTGTCCTGAACGGTCATACCGAAGCCCACATCCTTCAGTCCCATCTCACAGAGCTTCTTCAAGGTAGTATAGCCACGGTTGAAACCATTGTTCAGACCACGGATTTCATTGTTGGTCTGCTCCAAGCCCTCGATAGAGATACGGATACCAATCTGAGGGAACTCCTTCGCCAGGTCGATGATACGGTCGGTAAAGAAGCCGTTGGTAGAGATCACGATACGGTCGCTCTTCTTATAAAGCTCACGTACGATGTCCTTCAAGTCCGTACGGATGAAAGGCTCACCACCTGTGATGTTGGTAAAGTACATCTTAGGAAGTTTCTTGATAGTCTCAATAGAGATTTCCTCCTCCGGTTTAGAAGGAGCCTTGTAACGATTACACATTGAACAACGCGCATTGCAACGATAAGTTACAATGACAGTACCATTTAATTTCTTTTCTGACATAATATATTTTTGTATTTTAAATTTTAAACATTCTTGCGTTGTGCCACTTCAACACCCTTGTCGAAGCCGACAACAACATCATTAAACCCTGATTCTTCTTTGTTGAATTTCGGAGGATTTATATCTGGATTTTTTATAGACAAAGCTCCAGCCACATAGTTTGCATAATGCTGCAAATCAGATAAAGCATCAGTTTCCAACCCATAGTTATCACAGTCTCGGTGAATACGGTTTAAAAAATCTTTGGTATGTTGTTGGAAATCGTTGTCCTCATAATCCCTTATAATTAAATTTGCGAAGAGTATCAGTAACTCTTTATAAGCAGAGCTATCCGCCAATGCAAAATTCTCAAAGATATATCTTAGTATTCCATTAACATCCCCTCCTTTATCTTTCAAGACTAAGAAAGCCTTCACTCCTTCAACCTGTAAATCTTCTTTTTTACTGAACAAGGCACTTTGGATATTGCCAACAATGTCATTATCAAGGTTTTGTTGATTTCCCATTTGCATCTTTACCTTCATTGGCAGACATCTGTATTCCTTTGCCCTCAGCCAATCTATTTGTTCGTTGATTTTTACGGATTCTTCATCTGTCCAACCATCCAAAGACGCATCGATGAAAAGACTCTGATAAGTTCTGATGATTTGTCTGGTGAATTGTCTCAAACCTCCAAAGAACTCTTTGCTGTCGTTCCTTTCAAAACTTGCCTTATTCAATTCTATCATGTCGCAACAATGCAACAGGACATCCTTTTTCTGTTCTTCCGAGATATACTTGCGAAGTATATTGATTTGGTCAAGTGCTTTGTTCCATAGACTGAAAGGTTCAGAGGTATGGTTGAATTGATATGTCGTTTCGCAGAAAGTCTTTACCTCTTCATTCAATTTGTTTAGAACAGATTCTTGTTCCTCATCATTCATTTCGATGTATGAATAGGTATGTATGGCTTCTGAAATGACATTCACTCCATTTCTCATCTTTCTTACTGCGTTGACAATTTCGGTTCTGTCCACTTCTGTCAGTTCTTCTCTTTCCCATATCACTTCCATGAAGAATATAGCTTGCAAGATTTCTTCTTTCTTTTCACTCTTCAGTCCTGCAATAATCCGTTTCTTGATAGCGTCTGTGATGACGAAATGGAGCATATATCGATCAGGGAAAGGATACCCTGCTCTTTGATAATCTGTCGCCACATTCTTTTCCGACATCATCAGCGACCATATTACTGCCAAGTTTGAATTATCCAAACAATCGTAGGCATATTTCAATACTTTATCCACAAAATGCGGAGACCACTTCAAGGCTGCTTTTACAAACCTCAGCACTCGGTCTTGGCTTACCTTTGTGCATAGCCTTCCCAATATTGTAGGCAATAGATTCAGCACCTTATAGTTAACCCAACTATTCTCTTGAATATCGGCATTTTCAAACAAGGTAATGTAAGCATCAAAGTATTCGTTAGCTTTTTCTTCAGCCAATGACGAAAGCTGTTTTCTACCCAATACTTCTTCCACAGTCTTACTGTTTGCGGAAAGCATCATCATATTCCAAGCCATACTCCACGAGTACTCAAACATATTTCTAATGCAGTACTTTGTGAAATTCTGACTTATTGAAAACATGGGCATTCCAAATCTTTCTTTAAGCATCCACCATTTGCAAGGATAGAGATAGCCATGTACGAACCCTGCTGATCCCATTTTCCAACTGTTGGTGTAACTGCCTATTTCAAATAGGTGTTCCCTTACAAAGCCCTGAGTTGGTTCGTTCTCGTATGCTTTTCCGCTCAATCTCTCCGTCAGCTCGTCAAAGTTTTCTCCTTCAGCAAACTTGGATATATTGTCCGTCTCTATCTCATAGGTGTTATTCCTTTTGGAGTCCTTGTCACACCAACTCATTGTCTTTAAAATATACGTCAGACAAGACTTTGCATATAAATCTTCCTTGTTCTGCAACAGGGATTTGCAAATTGCATTCTTACATTTGTCCAATAATTGGTAGGCATCTAATGCTTCTCCAACGAAATACAGGATATTGGCTTTTTGAAGACAATTCTGGTAATCACTTATATCCACTTGCCATTTTGACAAATATTCCTTCACCTTGTTTTTATTATACTTGGCAAGCCAAAACAATGTTAGTTGATAGTAAAGATGCCTTGAAGGGATTATCTGTTTGTCATCTTTCAATAGTTTATCACATAGCTGCAAGAACTTTTCGTTCTCACCATCATAGCGCCACATCTCCAACAATGACATTATCAAGGGCTGCATCATTTTCTTGTTCTCATTTGGCATGTCATCCAAATGTTCCACATACGCTGAGATGGTATCTACAAACCAACCAAGCTTCTTGGGCGTCGCAGAAATCGTCAACCGCCAGTTTAGCTCATAAAGGAACTGAAGTTTTGTCTTTTCATCTGTAATGCGCTTGAAATCGCTTTCCATAAAGGCAATGTCTTCATTTAGACGTTCAAAATCCTTTTCATGCGCTCTTGGAAGCAAAAGCCAACCTGGATAAGTTTCTCGGATAGCTCGCATCTTCTGTATTTTCTCTGCTATATGCGCTTTAAACTGCTCTTCATTCAAGTCCTTTGCCCTAAGATGATCAAAATACACAGAACCATTCCATTTTGTGGGCGTTTCTTTCAGATAATTCAAGAAGAACTCGTATGCTGAATAATACCCATCCACTCCTTCTACATCCGCAAGGTTAATGATGTCTATCCCTAATTTCGACAGTAAGGCTTTTTCGGCATCATGGAAGCACTTTCTGTAAGTGATGAGATAAGTAGGGCATATCCGTTGTTGCCCGATAACATCTTTCAGCCATCCTATCCAAGCTCTGAAATTCGGGTCTTCTCCAGAGAATCCAATTAGGCAAACCAAACTTTCCAAGAAACATTGCTTGGCAGTGTTCACCATCTCAGGGCGTTCTGTCGGATAACGCCTGTAGTCTTCCTGCGTCATGATATAAGGACGGATGTTTGGGAAGCTACCATGCAGTTTGATGATGCGAGGTGATGGCTGATAGAGTAGTGTTTCCTTATTCGTCACCAGTTTGAATCCATTGATGACTTGCCCGGCTGCACGCTCTATCAATGTGTCGTAGTTCGTGGTCAAGATGTCCTTCCAAGGCAACTGCACCAACAAACGATGCAATCTGCATGGTTGGATAAGTTGGTCTGGCAAGGCTTCTTCCAAGATATTGTCCAGTTCGTTATGCCCAAACTGCGCATCTACCAAGGAAGACAACCTCACAACATCATTGGCATCATTCTTCTTGTCTTCCTCGTTGTTGGGATATAACTTATCCAAGAATACCTTACGAAGCTGTGCCCAGGTCTTCATGCTCACATTGTTGGGGATTTCTGCATTCATGCTGAATCCAGCCCCAACAAAGGCTGTCACACTATGCGTACCCATATAGAGCTTGATTTGCTCCAACTTGGATGCGACAGATGATGGTATCTGATATTGCTTATCCATAATCTTAATTTTTAACGGTTCAATTATGAATAGTGATTATTACTTGTAGATGTTGATGAGCTTGTCGTAATAAGTTTCTGCATCATAGTGATGTTGTGCCTCCGACGCTATTTGTTGATAATCAAGCTCCGAGTTCCACATCTTCTCAATCTTCGTCTTTAAATCGGCGATATTACCACTGCTAAAGGTATAATCCGTAAGTTCAGGTATTCCCCCGATATTGGCTCCCAATACTGGCGTTCCCAAGCATTGGGCCTCGATAACAGACAATGGATTGTTCTCATACCATTCCGAAGGAATCACCGAGAAGCGAGCCTTGCCCACAAGTTGCTTGATGTCGTCCCACTGTTTGAAACCGACAAACTCGATATTGGTGTGAGCAACTGCTTTCAGTTCATCCATCAGAGGACCGCCACCGATAATCACCAATTTATAAGGTAATTGGTTGGCTGCCTCTATCAATGTCTTTGCACCTTTCTCATGGCTCAATCGCCCGATAAAACAATAGTAATTCTCCTTCTTCGGCAAAAGAACAGAAACTGTGGAATCAGAGAGATCAGTGTGCGAATACCTACATTTCTCCACATCAATAAAGTTGCAAAGTGTCTGCATCTTCGATTTCGAGAATCCCCCTTGCACCATCTTGTCTGCCATAAACTGGCTTGGACAGATAAACACATCCGTGCAAACCTCCAGCCGTTCACGATTCCAAACGACCGCCTCCTTATAACCAATGAACGAAACCAACTTCGAACCTTTCATGCACTTGTTGTCCAAGCAAGCCTTCTTGTCACCGTTGAAACAAGTTTCGCAGATGGTATTGCCATTCTTCAGACAGTCATATCTAGGACAGAGCAACTTATAATCATGCAGTGTCCACACTACCTTGATGCCTCGCTGATGCGCCAACTCTGCCATCACCGGTGACAGCTGCGTATGCACATTGTTGAGATGCACTACATCTGGCTTGAATTCATCAAGCAGTTTCTTAAACTTACTTTTTACCTCATGCGACCCAAACGGTCTGGAAAAAGCCATCAACTTGCTCATATTCTTTGGAAAGTATTTCTTCCAAGGCGTATCCAGATTCTCCGGATAGTCCATGGCGAATACCGCCACCTCATGCCCATGCGCCTTCAGCAGCTTTTCCAGATTGAGCATATAAATACAATCACCGCCACGGCGGTAATAAAACTTATTTGCTAATAAAATCTTCATAAAAAAATGTATTTGTAAAGTACAAAAGCTTAACTACTCTTCTATCACAACATTAATTACACCATTGATACTATCAATATGTTTCGAATCAATAATGCGATATTGAATTTGAAAATTACCACACGTTTCTTTATCTATATATATACCATCCATTTCTTCTAGAGAATGAACTACATGATGGTTTACAGCAGAGGTTATGCAAGAAAAATTTCTCTTGCTGATATCAGCATCCAAGTTCCATATCTTTACGGAATTACCTCCAGAAGGAGATGGAGACATCAGTCGCATTGATTCTTGGATTCTTGGATCTGTAAATGGAGAATATGCAGGAGGAACCATAGGCTTATCTACATCCACATTCTTCTTGGATCTATCTGTATACAATTTTATTCCATCTGGAAATTTAACAAAGATATTTATATTTCCTGTTTCATCAGTTCCTTCATTACCCAAAGAAAACGAAAGTTCAAACATTCGTTCATCGAGCATTTTTTCTCCAAAAGAATACGATAATACTTTTCCTCTCTGTCGTAATAAGAATCCATATAAGTATTATAGATTTTAACACCATCAGTGTCTATTATGGAACAACCTTCGAAGACGGAACTAAAAGGAGTAGTATCTTTAGTTATTGATGGAAGTTCTTTATATGGATGTTGAGAACGAATTATCTGCATGTGCTTTGCTAATTCTTTCTCAATATCAAGAATTGGAGAACGTTTTATTTTAAAACAGACCTTTTCTTTATTGAGTAATAACACAGGCTTGGACATTCGATTCTTATAAGCTGCTATCTCTTTTTTGCATCTTTCTAATTCCTTCTCCTCTTCACTAAGTTCCTCTTTTAAGAGAAACTCATCTGGCATTCTAAGGAAGCATAGCCCATGGGCCTTTGCCTTAATCAAAATCGGATTATCATGGCTTACGACAACAACATTTTCTTTAGGATAATCAGAAGCTAAGATTCCCATTAAAATTTGGTCATCCTGAGAAGATGGATTAAACTTGGCTCGTACTTCATCAGGAAGTTTCTCTGGACAACTCATACAATAGCCTAAAGAAATTGAGAGATTTTTATCCCCTAAGAATACATCACCCAACAGTTTGCTTAATACCTTAGCCTTCTTTTGGATTTTCCCTCTTGCACCATCCTTATGTTTATCTATTTCTCCCGCAACAATATCTGATACTATTATTTTGAATTCAGTATCATCAACCAGATTACCCCATGGTATCTGCTCGAAATCTACAAAATGCAGGAAAATGTTTGTATCAAGAAATAAATACTTCATTTTATCTTTATATAGTTTATTTTAAGATGTATTCATGCCAAAATTATTTCAATCCAAATAACACTTTAGTAAAGTGAGTTTTGTTGTCTTGTTTAATACATAACGATGTAAGATTATAGGGCAAACAACACCGCAACCAATAACAATAACTACATTAATAAAAAACAGCATTATATTTCCAGTTTACATTCGCTTTGGCATGATTTTTTAGATCATGGACATTTCGCATATTCAAAAATTATCTTTTTCCCATAAGGATTGGTAGATGTTTGTGAACAAAATGTATAAAAGGGATGAAAACAACGCAAATACCCAATGAAAAAAAGATAAATGCAAAACATTCTATTACAGGATAGTCCTTCAAGAAATGTTCAACCAACCTACTTATGCGATAAACTAAAATTAAATGAAAGGCTAAAATAAGAATAGAGCCTTTTGAAATGATACGTATATCTTGTTCTCTAAAATTTTGAACGGCATAGGAAAATCTAACCATTGCAAGAATATTTACCAAAGAACATAGCACCATGATTATTAGGCTTTTGCCTACCCCCCCCCTCATAAGTATAGGCTATACCATTATAAGAAGCAATTAAGACAGTTGTTACAGACGCAATAGATACGGAACAGTTCCAACGCCAATCATGCATTTTTTTAGTTACAATTTTTTCAATGTTCTTAACCTTAAACCAATAACCGAACACAAAGTAAGGATAAGCGTAAAGAATATTAGACACAGCCCATTTAAGATGGAATCCGAAATAGTGATATAGAATCATGCCCAATATACAAAGTATCATTACGATTCTTTCTATGCAACGAGGTTTTGATAAAATTTGAAATAATATCTTTACAACAAGCAAGCAATACACAAACCACATATTCATACACCCATTCATACCATCTATGGAATGAAAGCCGAATACAATACCGACAAGCAAAGATAATAATCTTTTTCCATCCGAAACATTAGAAATAATATAAGGTAAATTGATTAAAGTGCTTAATAAAAGGAATGGAACTATCAAACCATTGAAATTCTTTCTCCAAAATACTTTCCACTTTTCTTCTTTCTGTGCGAGAAAGCCTGACATGAAAAAGAACAGTGGAACATTAAACGTATATATCCAAGCGGAGATATATGGAGGAAAAAAATGTCCTAACACTATGAAGAACATTCCAAAAGCCTTCACAGTATCAACCCATAATATTCTATTTTGATTCATAACTATATTCATTTACTTACTCAACTAATGCTTTTGCTATTTTTTTCACCCAAACTAGCCATAACAATCTTATTCAAACTACTGATTAAAACTTTTCCTGTTTCAGAAGCCATATTTGGACAATCACCTTTGAAACGAGAGTCAATATTCAAAAACTGCTCATCGTTACCCATCAAATCTACAGAGATTTGTTCTAAAAGAGATTTCCATGAATAAGATTTTTGAAGATACCTCATAGACATACCTGTACCGACAAACAACACAGGATGTGTATGATAATTAGAAACAAAATCTTTTATATCCATAATTACTCAAATGCTTTTTTCATATATACGTCAGAATCATCACTAATTTCATTCCAACCCAAACCTACAGATGTACCCTTAACATTTACTTCTTTTACATTAATCTTTAGACCAAACGACAACAACTGTATTCCTATAGGGGAAAGCGTGTACGTATCACCTTCTTCTGACAATTGAACAGGTCTTAGTACACCTGTAGAATTTAGTAATTCCGTATCACCATCCTCATCATAATACGGAATTTGATAGAAAGGCAACTTAGCCAAATCGATGTACGGAATACGTTCTAATACAGAAGCCAAACGAAAGAAGTTTTCTATAGAAATCTTTCCTTCAATTCTTACTTTTGTAAGATTGGCAAGTATAACTTCCTTGTTGATATTATCAAGTCTATCAACCATTCCTGCAATTACATTACCTGCAGAGTCTTCTGCTTTTTGGGCAATTTCTTCTGCAAAATTCTCACGTTCATTTTCTGTTACATCCGCAACTCCTAAGATATAAGCAGTATACTTACGGAAGAATTCACTTTCCTTGTAATCTTGAAAGACTTGAATTTCATGAGCCAATGAGCCACCAACTGTAGGAATCAAATTAGCTAGAGCCTTCACTTGTTCCACCCATCCTTTTATTGACGTTAGAGGCTTGAGTTTAGTAGATTCTACTTTAGTAAAAGTTTCATCTACAAAAATATTAATATTATCCGTATTCATAGTTGTACTAAATTCTACTTACAGCATAAAAGATAAGGCTGTTCGTTAACGAACTATTACACCTCAAATCCGCAACTACGCGCCTAATATGATACAGAAGCGAAAATAATCTGCAT
>ENA-ORMX01000513-ORMX01000513.1-human-gut-metagenome-genome-assembly--contig:-NODE-513-length-29464-cov-18.858887_pt1 | contig 29464 bp, 19 predicted proteins | sample MGYA00242108_ERZ509007 | MGnify/ENA primary metagenome ERZ509007 (study PRJEB26280, sample SAMEA2338745) | human gut metagenome | biome: human gut; feature: human-associated habitat; material: faeces...
TTCAAGCCTTATTTGAGGCTTGATACCCCGCCATGCCCTTTCGCTGAATAGTTACACTTCTTCAAACAATATATAAAAAAACTTAATACAACTGTCGTTTATACAAATATAAGAGAATAAATGGCTAATTTTGCAAGCGAAATAATTAAATAAACAAAAGAGAGTTGTAGAAAATGTTAAACTGATGTGGTGCTTTTACGACCAAAAGGCATCGCACGGCGTGTGCGCCTAAGCGAAGTAAAATAATAATAAGCACCGCAGGTTTACGTTTGAAGTTATGCAAATAAAAATAAACTAAAACAATAATTTATGAAGAAAAAAAAGTACGACCGACCTTTTGTCGAAGTATTGACGCTTGAGACAAGCAACGGGATGATGGCTGGTAGCCCTGGCGGAGGAAATGGCGGAACGACAGTCTCGCCTGGCGGTTCAGAAGAAACAAATCCAGTAAAGCCTCGCAGCATGAAACGCCCTTCAGGTAGTTCTGCATGGGAAGACGATTCTGAGATTATGGATGACGACATGGGGTTTAAAGCTTACGATTAATAAGCATAGACCTATTCCTACTTTATGGTGAACCCTATTGGTATTTACCATTCTATTTTTGATTTTTCTATTAAACCTTTATTAATATGAATTTGTTATACACATTGGCGCTGACTTCCGTGTATATCTTCAACTCGCTGGGATATCTCTCGGTGGGCAAAGATGGCAAGCCGGTGCTTTCAAAAAAAACCGGTTGCGATGGAGGTCACCGATGCAAACGAGACTCCATCTAAAGACGCCGGTCGCAAGAACTTTAACGGCACAGACATCAAGTGGATACTGAAGCCTTCTGCCGACGGCACTTACACATTGGGCTATCAGGATAGCGACGCCTACTCTACTGCCTTTGTCTACACACAGAATGGCACACTTGCCACTTCGTACGAGGAGCCAGCTGCATCATTCGCTTCTGGTCAATGGTTTGTAAAGCAGGTTGTAAAACTCGATGAAACAAAAGAATACGTTCAGCCTAAATTCACTGGCGATTATGTTGATGTAGAGCTGAAGCGTGAGCTTTATGCTAAAGAATGGAATTCTATCTGTCTGCCATTCGACTTGCCAGCCGATCAGGTTGTTGCTGCATGGGGTGCAGGTACAAGAGTTTTGGAATTTACAAGCACCACTGGAAACAACTTGAATCTTTCTGACCGTGCAGACATCAAGGCTGGCACACCATACTTCTTTCAGCCTGAGCGTGTGAGCACAGACCACACATACACTTTCACACAAATTAAAACTGCTACATGGGATCGTAGCGGAAAGGTTCCTTCGGTAACAATAGAACCAATAAAACTTACTGGCTTCTATTCTCCGTCAGAGCTTCCTGCAAGATGCTATGTGTTTGGTGATGAAAACAAGCTTTATCACCTGACATCTGCTATGCCGGCAGATGGTTTCCGCTGCTACTTCCAGGACATGAGCGGTTCTAACCGTCAGCTCACATGGGGCATCGACGACAACACAACGGACATCGACGGCACTTTCGTAACGCCGCAGGCTCCTAAGGTTGGAAACATATACACCGTCAACGGTCAGCTCGTGCGCCGCAACTCTACTGCTGCAGGTCTGGCTCCGGGCGTATATATCATGAACGGCATTAAACTCATAGTTAAATAAAAATATACGACCCTATGAAGACATATATAAAACATCATTTTGCTGCGATAATAACGCTGCTCGTACTCGCTGCGACGCAGGCGTTCGCAGCGGAGACAAATATTTTGAGCAATTACACGCCTAACGGCGAGTCGTTCCAATATTATGTGAATACTATTGACTTCCAAAAGCAGACCTTCAAGGCTGTGCTCGACCTCAGTACTTGCCAAAGCAACACAACAAACGAGAACGTGCTCTCTATCGGCAATGATTTGCAGGATGCAAATGGATGGGGAGGCTCTGGCATCTACGTAATCCACATTTTCTACACTAAGAGCAGCAAGACTCTGCAGGTGAACTGCTTCAACGGTGGTATAAAAAGTGACGGATCTGGATTATTAAGTCACCGTGAAGACTACACCGGCATCTCGGGCGAAACTACTATCGAGCTGAACTCGAATGGTCTGTATCTTAACAGCAAAAAGATTTGCGATGCATCAAATATCAGCAATCTTCTTAACTTGTCATCGTTCTACTATGGTAGCAAACAAGGCAACACACGCTCATGGGCTACATACAAGTCTGTAAGTCTTGTGACGGAAGAAACCACGGGTGGCGGCACTGTAACAGAAACAAAGTTCGTTACTCCTACCATTGGTAGCAACTACTACATTTGCCTTGGTAGTGACGCTACAAAGTGTCTGAGCGTTGAAAGCCAAACACAAAACGCAAGCATAAATGTTAGTACACTTGTCAAAGGAACCACTACTCAGACATGGAATGTATTAAACAGCAAGAGCTCTGACTATCCATACCACTTCAAGAGCCTCGGATCTATCTTTGCTATAGACATGGCGGGAGCTAATAGTACAGCTCCGCTTATCTGGGATAGTGAATACAATTATAATAATGGAAAAGAGTCTAACGCCAACCAAGAATGGAAATTGGAAAGCGCTGGCAACGATACACATTATTTGTCTTGTAATGTAAAAATAAAAGAAACTTGGTTTAATACAGAATACCAAGTTTATTACTTGGCAGTAAACAGCGCTGGCACAGGTCTTACTAAGACAACATCTAAAACATCAGCTACAGCCTTCGGCTTCGTCAAAGCAGATGCCACGTCTGGCGGTGGCACAACTTCCGGTGGTGGTACTGGTGGCAGCACTACCTCTCCTAACCATGGTTCGTTCAGCGTTAGCTGGATAAGCAACCAGAGCAAGGTGAGCGACTATAAGGAGGATGCACACGCTACATTCATCCCTTACGCTTCTGTAGAGCAGATGAAGGCGGACACTAAGCACTACGCAGAGCCTTGGCAGCAGCCCGACGAAACAAAGGCTGAATATATCAACCTCAACGGAACTTGGAAATTCAAGTATGTTGCAGGTACATCATCTTGGTATTCATCATCTCCTGGCTCAAGCGAGTTCCAGGCAAAGGACTATGACGACAGCAAGTGGAACGACATCCGCGTGCCGCTCTCTTGGGAAATGGCTAACCACGGCAAACCGGTATACACCAACGTAGGTTATCCATTCAAGAACGACCCACCAAATGCAAACACTGGCATGTCACAGTATGGCGTAGTAGACCATAACGCAACGGGCTTCTATCGCCGCACCATCACTATCCCTGAGACATGGAAGGACAAGCGTGTGTTTGTACACTTCGACGGCGTATATAGCGCAGCCGTGGTATGGGTGAACGGCAAGTACGTAGGCTACTCGCAAGACTCTAACACCGACGCCGAGTTCGACATCACCGGCTTCGTAACTACTGGCGACAACCAGCTCTCTGTACGTGTATATCGCTGGTGCGACGGTTCGTATCTCGAAGGTCAGGATATGTGGCACCTCTCTGGCATCCACCGCGACGTATATCTCGTGGCTACTCCGAAGGTGTTCGTGTCTGACCACTATATCACATCTGAGCTCAACGACAATGCAACAAGCGGCAGCATGTCTGTAAAGCTGACTGTAGACAACCGCAACAACACTTCGGCAACAAAGACTCTGCAGGTAACGCTGCTCGACCGTGACGGCAAGCAGATTGCTACCGGAAAAGAGACTTACAGCGGAACATCAACAACAGAAAAGACCGTTACACTCAACAGCCTCAGCAGTCTGCACCCGTGGAGCGCAGAAGATCCGTATCTCTACACCGTCGTTGTAAACCAGAAGGACGAGAACGGAGCAGAGGAAATGGCGTTCTCTACAAAGTACGGCTTCCGCAACATCACAAAGAATGGCAACCTCGTGTACATCAACGGCAAGCGTGTCTACTTCAAGGGCGTGAACACTCAGGACACTCACCCGGAGTATGGTCGTGCCATTGACATGGAGACCATGATGAAGGACCTCACAATGATGAAGAAGGCTAACGTGAACACCGTGCGCACATCGCACTATCCGCGTCAGCCGAAGATGTACGCCATGATGGACGCTCTCGGCTTCTACGTAATGGACGAGGCTAACGTGGAGTGCCACGGCAACCAAAACTTGTCAAAAAACAGCAGTTGGATAACAGCTATGGACGACCGCACAAAGCGCATGGTGCTGCGCGACCGCAACCACCCGAGCGTTATCTTCTGGTCGTTGGGCAACGAGTGCGGTGGCGGTAGCAACTTCTCTACAACATACAATACGTGCAAAAGTCTCGACTCACGCCTTGTTCACTACGAGGGAGCAGGAAGCGGAGCTGATTACTCCGACCTCGGTTCTAACATGTATCCAACCGTTTCGTCAGTACGAGAAAACAGAAGCGGACTAAACGGCAAGCCTTACTTTATCTGCGAGTATGCTCACGCTATGGGTCAGGCTATTGGAAACCTGAAGGAATTTTGGGATATAATTGAAGACAGCAACGGCATCATCGGTGGTTGTATCTGGGACTGGGTAGACCAGTCGGTTTACGACCCTGCAAAGCTTGTTAACGGTGAGAAGAAGAGCGCTAACGGCTTCAACTATTGGGTTTCTGGTTACGACTACAACTCAACAAGCGGTATAAAGTATGGCTTCCAGGGCAACTTCCTCAACAATGGTATCGTTACACCAGACCGCACATGGACTGGCAAGCTCTCTGAGGTAAAGAAGGTGTACCAGTATGTGAAGTTCAGCGACTTCAACGCTTCTGCGAAGTCTGTAAACATCGCGAACAAGTATGCGTTCATGCCTATCTCGTCTGACAACTTCGAAATCGGCTATCGCGTGATGAAGGACGGATACTTGGTGGAGAACGGCAAGGTAGACAACTTCAACTCTATCGATGCTGGTTCTTCTGCTACCGTAACTCTGCCAATACAGAAATCTGAATTTGACGACGCAGAGTATCTCGTAAACGTAGAGTTGCGCGTTAAGAAGCCGACAAAGGCTAACGTTGCCGACTGGACATCATGGGCAGAGGAAGGCTACAGCATCGCTGATGAACAATTCTCACTCTCAAACGCCACAATAGGTCTGCCGGAGCTGCCAAACTACACTTCTGGAAATGGTTCGTTGAAAGTAGAAGGCAATACCGTATCTGGTACAGACAACAACGGCAAGAAGTATTCTATCGTATTCAACTCGTCTGGCAAGATGACCTCATGGACATACGACGGCAAGAGCCTTATCGCTGCAGGTCCTGACTTCAACAGCTATCGTAAGGTGGACAACGACCGCGGCTTCAGTCCAACGTTCAGTCGTTCGTCAAACATGAACAGTAGTGGTCTTAAAAAGAGCGGTAACAACGCTACAATGTCCGTCAATGGTTCGGCTACTGGCTGCAGCTATACCGCCGACTATACATTCTACCCTGACGGCACAGTGGACATGGAGGTGACATTCTCGCCAAGCCAATCGCTCGCCCGCATCGGCTTGGGCATGCAGTTTGCCGCAGGCTTCGAGAACGTAGAGTTCTATGCTCGCGGTCCTCGCTCTAACTACAGCGACCGCAAGACGGGTTCTTATCTCGGACGCTTTACCACGACGGTAGACGACATGGTTGATGAGATGATTCACCCGCAGACATTCGGCGACCACGAGGACTTGCGTGAGCTGATTCTCACCAACAAGACCGTAGGCGTGCAGCTCGGCGTAAAGGTGGGCGGACGCGCTTCGTTCTCGCTCTCGCACTACGACGAGACTAAGTGGTGTGACACAAGCGATACTATGTGGAGTTCAAAGCTCCACTGGTACGACCTGACACGCAACCCGCAGGTTTACGCTCACTTCGACTATATGCAGCGCGGCTTGGGCAACAACTCTTGCACTGGCGAAGATTGTCTGTCACAATATCAGTGTCCGCCAAGCGGCGACTACACATACACACTGCGCTTCAAGCCACAGTCGGCAGAGAGCGTTAATATTGTAGCAGAGTAAGCAATAGACACATTTTTTGATATACATAAAGACTCTCCCGATAGGTAGCAGGCGAAAGCCTGAGCCTATCGGGAGAGTCTTTTTAAGTTTATATAACACTAATTCTGCGCCTCGTTTATCAGAAAACATGTATTTTCGCAGCGTTAACTTTTAAGCTACTAAAGAATGAAAACGACCGACTATCAACCTTTATTGGAACATATAAGAGAAGAGATTGAGATATACGCTAAAGAGGGCAAGCAGGCTGACTATATCCCGGCACTGGCAAATGTAGACCCTGACCAATTCGGACTGTGCCTGCACATGCTTGACGGCAGGACATACAGCATCGGGGCTTCCGACGTGAAGTTCTCGATACAGAGCATCGCAAAGGTGTTCTCGCTTGCCATCGCTCTGAGCATCTTAGGCAAGGATCTGTGGACGCGCATCGGAAAGGAGCCGTCGGGATCGGCGTTCAACTCGCTTGTGCAACTGGAGTACGAGCATGGCAAGCCGCGCAACCCGTTCATCAACGCCGGCGCATTGGTGACTGCCGACGTTATTCTCTCGCATCTGGAGAACCCGAAGGAGTTCTTCCTGCGCTTCGTGCGCACAATAGCCGGCAACGAGGACATCAACTTCTCGGAGGAGGTGGCGCAGTCAGAGCTGAGCTGCAGCTATCTGAACGCTTCCATCGCCTATCTGCTGAAGCATCACGGCAATCTGCATAACGACGTGAACGATGTGCTGCAGTTCTACAGCACTATCTGCTCGCTGGAGATGAGCTGCGAGGACCTCTCGCATGCGTTCATGGCGTTTGCAAAGAGCAACGAGCCTTTCTCGCATGCCGGCGTGAACCTGACTGTTTCAAGAGTGAAGCGCATCAACGCCATCATGCAGACGTGCGGCTTCTACGACGAGGCGGGCGACTTCGCGTTCCTCGTGGGGCTGCCTGGCAAGAGTGGCGTAGGCGGCGGCATCGTGGCGCTCTATCCGTCGCGCTACTCCATCGCCGTGTGGAGTCCGAGACTCAACTCGAAGGGCAACTCTATCATGGGCATGAAGGCTCTGGAACTGTTCACGTCAGAAACAGAGGAGTCCATATTCTGATGAAACAAACCGAAAATCGAAAGATTTTGACTAACTTTGCCAATCGGCAAAACGTGTATTAAAAGAGATAATGACAGAGAAGATTTATTATAAATTCATACAATTCGCCCTGGGCACATACGAGGGAAAGGAGTTTCTGGACGGGTCGGCGCTGAACGGTTTCGACTGGCAACGCTTCTACGCCTTCGCCAAGAAGCAGACGCTGGTAGGAATCATCATGGAGGGCATATCGCGACTGCCGAAGGCGGTAGCACCCAAGCAGGGACTGCTTATGAACTGGTTCATGATGAGCCAGAATATAAGCCGCATGAATCTTATGCTCAATGAGGCTACGGTGGAGATATATAACAAGGTGAAGGCGGCGGGCTACGACTGCTGCATTCTGAAGGGTCAGGCGAACGCGGCTATGTACGCCAACCCTGCGGTGCGCACACCGGGCGATGTGGATATGTGGGTAAATGCTTCGCGCGAGGAGATAAGACAACTGGCGCAAACGCTGGCTAAGGAGAACGGACGGATTGACGAGGAGAGCTACAACCACATTGCGCTCACGACGAACGACATATCGGTGGAGCTGCACTATACGCCGGGCTTCATGGCAAACTTCACGTACAACCGCCGCTTGCAGCAGTGGTTTCGCGAGAGCATCGCCGCGCAGTGTCGCAACATGATAGCACTGCCCGACGAGGCGGGCGAGGTGGCTGCGCCTACTGCCGCCTTCAACGCTGTCTACCAGCTCTACCATCTCTATCACCATTACTTCTACGAGGGTGTGGGACTGAGACAAGTGGTGGACTATTACTATGTAATTTTGAATTTTGAATTAGGAGTTTTGCGCTCGGCTCGTAGAGACGCTTGCCAGAGCAAGAATTGTCGCTTACGCGATGAGGAGTTGAAGAATTGTGAATTGGAAAGTCAAAACTCAAAATTGAATAATTCAAAATCGGCAAAGCCGACAATTCAAAATTCAAAACTCAAAACTCAAAACTCTCTGACTCGTCTCGGCTTATGGCACTTCGCCGGCGCAATGATGTACGTGCTGCACGAGGTGCTTGGCTTGCCAGAGGAGAAGATGATTGCGCCGATGGACAAGAAGCGCGGAGAGATGCTGCTCAACGACATCCTATGCGGCGGCAACTTCGGACATCACAACGAACGCCATGCCTGGGGCCGCGACACCTACGACGGCAACGGCTTCAAGCATGGCGCTCTTGGACATAATCTGCTGCGACTGCACCGCGACCTGCGACTGCTAAAATACTATCCGTCGGAGGCGCTGAGCGAGCCGGTATTCAGACTGTGGCATTATTACTGGCGCTGGAAGATACACCAATTATAATGTAAGATGGCTGGAAGACAACCCACTTTTTAGAGTTATCTTCCAGCCTTTATCACTCTCACCATCAACCCATTACGCCATTTCTGGAAGATATGGCAGATTTTTTCACGTACTGGTTTATATATTAGACTCCTAAGGTCTAAACCTTAAAATAATCCTGCAACTCGACAACAGCCTCAGCATCGTGGTTGTCGAGGTCTTTTATTATCACGCCGTGCTCAAGCAGCGCGATGCGTGTAGATATCTCCGTGGTGTGCTGCAGGTTGTGGCTCGACACAATAACCGTTGCACCCGTCTCCTTATTGTATTCAACAAGAATCTTCTTCAGCATATTCTGGCTGCGCGGGTCGAGGAAGTTGAACGGTTCGTCGAGAATAACCAATTCGGGACGGTTGAGCAATGCCGCTATGATGCCCACCTTGTGGCGATTGCCCGCAGAGAAGTCGCGTATGTACTTCTTCTGATTGAGTATCTCGCCGCCCATCAACGGCTCGAAGTAGACAAGGCGTTCGGCAATCTGCTCCTTCGTCATGCCCGACACACGACCGATGAAGTCGAAATATTCCTCCGCCGTGAGGAAGTCGATGAGGAAACCGTCGTCGATGTACGCACCGGTATACGCTTTCCAGTCCTCGCTCAGCGCAGGATTGATTGGAGAGCCCACTCCAACTCCCCCGTCGGGGGAGAGCTTGAGGCTGCTTGGAACAAGTTCAACGCCATCCGCAGACGGATGCATAGTAACAACACCCTCGTCCGCCTTCAGAAGGTCGAGCATAAGGCGGAAAAGCGTAGTCTTGCCGGCACCGTTGTTGCCCACAAGACCAAGAATATCACCGTTGTTGATGGTGAAACTTTTAATGTCTACGGCAGTGTTCGTGCCGAAGTGTTTCTCAAGATTACTGAGTTCTATTTTCATATACTTCTAATTATTTACATTCTAACTCTTGCTTTAAGAACTTCGCCGTATAGCTTTCCTTGCATTCAGCCACTTCCTCCGGCGTTCCCTTTGCGAGCAAGCGTCCGCCACCGCGTCCACCTTCAGGTCCCATGTCGATGATGTAGTCGGCGAGCTTTATCACGTCGAGGTTATGCTCGATGATAATCACCGTGTTGCCACGGTCGACCAGTTTCTCAATAACCTCCATCAGAATTTTTATGTCCTCGAAGTGCAGACCCGTTGTCGGTTCGTCGAGAATATAGAGCGTCTTGCCGGTGTCGCGCTTGCTGAGTTCGGTAGACAGCTTCACACGCTGACACTCGCCACCCGAGAGTGTCGTCGAAGGCTGACCCAACTTGATGTAACCCAAGCCCACCTCCTTCACGGTTTTTAATTTCTGCAGAATGTTAGGCACGTTCTCGAAGAACTCTACAGCCTGATTGAACGTCATATCGAGCACGTCGGCAATGCTCTTTCCCTTGTAGCGCACCTCAAGCGTCTCACGATTGTAGCGCTTGCCGTGACACTCCTCGCACGGCACGAGCACATCCGGCAGAAAGTTCATCTCGATAGTGCGATAGCCGCCGCCCTTGCATGTCTCGCAGCGTCCGCCCTTCACGTTGAACGAGAAGCGCCCTGGCTTGTAGCCGCGTATCTTCGCCTCGGGCAGATTGACGAACATGGCGCGTATGTCGTTGAACACGCCGGTATATGTAGCCGGATTGGAGCGCGGCGTGCGACCAATCGGCGACTGGTCTACATTCACCACCTTGTCTATATTATCTATGCCCTCTATACTGTCGTAGGGCATCGGCTTCTTCAGCGAGCGGTAGAAGTGCTGTGAGAGAATAGGCTGCAACGTCTCGTTGATAAGCGTCGACTTGCCCGATCCGCTCACGCCCGTCACCACGATGAGCTTGCCTAATGGGAACTCTACGTCTACATTCTTCAGGTTATTGCCCTTCGCACCGCGTATCACGATGCTCTTGCCGTTGCCCTCGCGTCGCTTGGCATGTATCTCTATCTTACGCACTCCGTTAAGGTAGTCGGCGGTGATAGTGTGCTCCTTCAACATCTGAGCGGGCGTTCCCTGGAACACCACCTCGCCACCACGGATGCCCGCCTTCGGACCGATGTCGACTATATAGTCGGCGTTGAGCATCATGTCGCGGTCGTGTTCTACCACAACCACGGTGTTGCCCATGTCGCGCAGCTCCTTCAGCGAGTGGATAAGACGGTCGTTGTCGCGCTGATGCAGACCGATGCTCGGCTCGTCGAGGATGTAGAGCACGTTGACGAGCTGCGAACCGATCTGAGTGGCAAGGCGAATGCGCTGGCTCTCGCCGCCGGAAAGCGTTGCCGACTGGCGTGAGAGCGACAGATAGTCGAGACCCACGTCGAGCAGGAAGTTGATACGTGTCTTTATCTCCTTCAATATCTCCGTAGCGATAGTCTTCTGACGAGAGTCGAGGTGGGCTTCTGCCTCGTCTATCCACTGCTTAAGCTGCTGAATGTCCATCGCAGACAACTCCGCAATGTTCTTGTCCCAGATGCGATACGACAGCGCTTCGCGGTTAAGGCGTGCGCCGTGACACTCAGGACACTCAGCCATAGCGAGGAATTGGTCAGCCCATTTCTGTCCAGCCTGCGAGTCGTCGTTCTCCATGACGGTGCGCAGATACTTTATGACGCCGTCGAACGTGCAGAAGTAGTCGCTCGATGTGCGCACCACGTCCTTGCTGATGCGTATCGTTTCGAGCGAACCGTACAACACCTCGTTGAGCGTGTCCTCAGGTATCTCGCTCACCGGCGTCTTCAGCGTACATTCAGCCGCTTCGAGAATGGCACCAATCTGCCAGAATATCATTTGGTTCTTGTACTTGCCAAGCGGAACAATGGCGCCCTCGTATATAGACAGCGAGTCGTCGGGTATGACCTTCTTCATGTCAATCTCGTTGACATAGCCCAAGCCCTTGCACTTGCTGCAGGCGCCTTCGGGCGAGTTGAACGAGAACATATTGGGTGCAGGGTCGCGGTAAGAGATGCCCGACGTAGGGCACATCAGTCGCTTGGAGAAGTTCTTTGCCACGCCCGTGTCCTTGTCGAGAATCATTATCTGTCCGTCGCCCTCGCGCATTGCCGTAGCGACAGTCTTGCGCAGGCGGTCGTCGAAGCCGTCGCGCATCTGCATCTTGTCTATCACCACCTCAATGTTATGGTTCTTGTAGCGGTCGGTCTTCATGCCGCTTCTTATCTCCGTAATCTCGCCGTCGATGCGCACGTAGAGATAGCCCTTGCGACGAAGCGTCTCGAATAGTTCGCGGTAGTGACCCTTGCGCTGCCTTACGAGTGCCGCGAGTATGTATATGCGCTTGCCGGCATAGTCGGAGTTGATCATCTCGATGATGCGCTCCTCGGTATACTTCACCATCTTCTCGCCCGTAACGTAGCTGTAAGCGGTTCCGGCGCGAGCATAGAGCAGACGCAGATAGTCGTATATCTCGGTCGTTGTGCCCACGGTAGAGCGTGGGTTCTTGTTTGTTGTCTTCTGTTCGATGGATATAACCGGACTCAGACCGGTTATGTTGTCGACATCGGGTCGCTCCATTCCGCCAAGGAAGTTGCGTGCGTATGCCGAGAACGTGTCGATGTATCGGCGCTGACCTTCGGCGTATATCGTGTCGAAGGCAAGCGACGACTTGCCCGATCCGCTCAGTCCGGTGATCACCGTGAGCGAGTCGCGTGGTATCTCCACGTCAATGTTCTTCAGGTTGTGGACGCGTGCGCCCCAAACGTTTATCTTTTCTCCCATAACGTTATTCCTTTGGATTCACCCCATTGCTTTCGGTATAGCCACGCAGCAGGTTCACATCCTTCTTGATGTTATACTTTCTTCCGTCGGCTCCCTTCGCCTTCACGAGCACGAAGTAGACGCCCTGCTTCACATCCTTGCCGTTGAACTTGCCGTCCCATCCGCCCGCAGGGTCGTGCCATTCGTATATCTTCTGTCCCCAGCGGTTGAAGATGTAGGCGTCGAACTCCACGATGCTCTGGTAGTTGTTCTTGGCGCGATAGATGTCGTTGATGCCGTCGCCGTTGGGCGAGAAGGCATTGGGCATCTCGAGCTTGCTCTCCGATATCTGTATGGTTATCGGCTGTGCGTCCTGCCAGTAGTCCTTGGTGTAGGCTACGGTGTCGTTGCCGTTGATGAACGTGGCGTAGAGCACGATGCGGTGCGAACCCGCCTCGGTGAAGGTGTACTCGGTCTCTTCCTCGTAGCGCACGAGGTAGGGCTGTGTCTCTCCCTCCTTGGTGAAACGCCACTCGTAGTGGGGCGTGTACATGCCTACGTTTTCGGCATTGGCGTGGAACACCACGGTGAGCGGAGCCGAACCGGAATAGCTCGTGCCGGTCTCCTCGCCTTCGTCGGTGGTGAACGTAGCTTGCGGGTCGATTGTCGGCACCTCGTCGGCGTATGCCTGCAGCGTGGTGCAGAGAACCAACAATAAAAGTGTTCTGATGTATCTCATTATCTACTCGTTTACTTATCGTCTTGTTTACTTGTCTACTCGTTTACTTGTAATGCAAAGTTAGTTATTATCTCGCACACAGCAAAACGCTGCTACCTATTTATAACGTTATTTATGAACAAAGATTTTTGCAAACAATATATTTTGTGTACTTTTGCAATGTTAATTTTAATAGAATGATAGAAATGAGACGTAGCATTAGAATTCTTTTCTTGTTTTGCGCCATGCTGCTGGCATCGTCGGTGGCGGCGCAGACGCCGAAGTGGCAGGACTTGTATAAGGTAAAGAAGAAAGACACGATATATGGCATCGCCCAGAAGTTCGGCATCACCATCGACGAGCTGATGCAGGCAAACCCCGACATGCAGAAGAACGACTATGTGCTGAAGAAGGGCGAGCAACTGCTCATTCCGTTCCCGAAGCAGGTGCAGACCGCCCCTACGACTGCGGCGCCGAAGTCTTCTGCAACACAGCAGCGTGCGGCTAACACGGTGAACGTGGGCGTGATGCTGCCGCTGCACAACGTGGACGGCGACGGACAGCGCATGATAGAATACTACCGTGGCGTGCTCATGGCGTGCGACAGTCTGCGCAGTCAGGGCATCAACACCAACATCTTCGCATGGAACCTGCATAAGGATGCCAGCGTGGCGCAGGTGCTTGCCGACGCCAACGCCAAGAACTGCGACCTTATCTTCGGTCCGCTCTACACCAAGCAGGTGAAGCCGATTGGCGACTTCTGCCGCAAGAACGGCATACGTCTCGTCATCCCGTTCTCTATCAACGGTGGCGACGTGGAGACCAACGACCATATCTTCCAGGTTTATCAGAGTCGTGTGCTCACTGCCGAACTGTCTGTGAACGCGTTCATGGACCGCTTCAAGGATGCGCATCCGGTGTTTGTCGACTGCAACGACACGACAAGCGACAAGGGTGTGTTCACAGCCGCCCTGCGCCGCCGTCTTGAGGCTGAGGGCATTGCGTACAACATAACAAACCTGAAGTCGTCGGAGCCGATGTTCGCCAAGGCGTTCAGCGCAAAGAAGCGCAACGTGGTGATTCTGAACACGGGTCGTTCGCCGCAGCTTAACTCTACGCTTGCAAAGCTGAACACGCTGCGCGCTTCTTACCCGAACATACAGATTGCGATGTACGGCTACAACGAATGGCTGATGTACAAGCGCGTATACCAGGACTACTATTACAAGTACGAGGCATACATCCCGACGGCTTACGTCTACAACGAGTCGGCGCCGGCTACAGCAAGTCTGGAGCGCCACTATCGCCAGTGGTTCAAGTCGGATATGCGTTTGGCTCTGCCGCGCTTCGCCCTCACGGGCTACGACCAGGCGCAGTTCTTCATCCGCGGCATAAATAAGTACGGCAAGCAGTTCAACGGCACTCCGCAGCAGAACACGTACAAGCCGCTGCAGACTCCGCTGAAGTTCAAGCGCGTGACGAACGGCGGCATGCAGAACAACTGCTTCGTGCTGCTCCACTACAAGCCGACACGCACGATAGAAACAATTACGTATTAAAGCCCCTCCCAACCCTCCCCATCGGGGAGGGCTTGGCTGCTCTTCTTCGGCTTACAAGGCTTAGAAAGGCTTAAAGAGGCATAGAAATAGAAAGGCTTAGAAAGGCATAAAGAGGCTTAGAAAGGCTTAAAGAGGCTTAGAAATAGAAAGGCTTAGAAAGGCTTAAAGAGGCTTAGAAAGGCTTAGAAAGGCTTAGAAAGGTTTAGAAAGGCTTAAAGAGAAAAAGAACAAATGACAAAGAATATAAGAAAAGCACTCCTCGCTCTGCTGCTGACGGCAGCCGTGTGCGCAAAGGCGCAGGTGGGCGACTACCGCAACGACCTTGCGCTCGGCTTCAACGGCGGCTTCGTGATGAGCAGCGTGAGCTTCGTGCCAAAGGTGACGCAGACGCAGCACCCGGGCTTCACCGCCGGTCTCTCGTTCAAGTACACCTGCGAGAAATACTTCAAGACCTACTGCTCTGTGTATGCCGAGCTAAACTATGCGCGCATCGGTTGGAAGGAGAGCATTCTCGACGTCAACGACAAGCCCGTGATTAATCCTACTACGGGCGTTGCTGAGGCTTATCAGCGCGACATCAACTACATTCAGTTGCCGGTGTTCGCCCACCTGGCGTGGGGAAAGGAACGCAAGGGCTTGCAGTTCTTCTTCCAGGCTGGTCCGCAGTTCGGCTATATGATAAACGAGTCGACAAAGACCAACTTCACCATCGCCGACCGTAACACCACAGACCGCGCCAACCAGACTTGCGCGCAGGACACAATGGCTGTAGAGAACAAGTTCGACTACGGCATTGCGGTGGGCTTGGGCGTTGAGTGGCGCATACCGCATGCAGGCAGTCTGTTGCTCGAGGGCCGCTACTACTACGGCCTGGGCAACATCTACGGCGACTCGAAGCGCGACTACTTCGCACGTTCTAACCACTCGAACATCGTGGTGAAGCTCGCGTGGCTGTTTGATATACGTTAGAGGTAGCACTTGTCTCAAGACATTCTTCAGGGGGTGCACTTGTCTCAAGTGCACCAACGTTTTATCGGTGCATTCTATTAGGTTGGTGCACTTGGGACAAGTGCACCCCCTTGGTTTCTATTTTATTGGTGCACTTCTTGCTCTGGCAAGCGGCAAAGCCGAGCGGAGACAAGTGCACCCCCTGAAGTTACTTCTTTAATTTCAATCCAGTCCACAAACACCACACAACCGCTATTCCGAAGAAGAATATGAAGATGTATGTTGCGGTGTTGTGCATGTATATTCTGCAGGTGTGCACTTCGAGCGCCGCGTTCCACAGCGACATGGGCAGGCGGCGCAGACTTTCGGGCTGCACAATCTTCGTGGTTCCATCATAGTAATCAGTCACAATCTCTGTGACTGATTTTTTTGTATCCATACCATTCGTATCTTTCTGCTCAGCGGCGCAGACACGGAAGTCGGAGCTGTAGCCGCTTATCGCCTTTTTGCCGAGCGGTGGACCCGGCTTCTTCGACACCGGAAGGCCAGTGAAATAGTCGGTAGCCATGCCCGTTCGGCGATTCCAGACGTGCATTCCGCCGAACGAACCGCAGAGCCACATGCCGTCCTCGCGCTGCTGCCACACGTTCAGCCCCATCACGTTCTGCGGTGGAGCGTCCATGATGCGCGTCGGACGCGGCTTACTGATGTCGCTGCCCAACGAGAAATAACCCTCGGAGGCGGACAGCAGCCAGTCGCCTACCCTACTGTCGTAGCGCACGAGGCGTAGTTTGTCGTGCCACGGGTTCTTACTTTTCAGCGTTGTGAACGGCAGCGTCGGCACCTTCGTCAGGGCGAGCGCCACCATCACCGGCGGACGCAGACACCAGCCCGTAGCACATATTAATATTGTGGCGACGATAGTCTTGCGCCCCACGAGATTGTGCCAGCGCAGCGTGTACTTCATCGTGCGCCCTTTGCTCTGCCAGCGGCGTTTCGTCTTGCGCAGACAGAAGAAGGCGAAGCCCGTAACGATAAGCACGATGAGCACCACGGCAACAGCATCGACCAGAAGGCGCCCTGCGAAGCCAAACAGTTCGCCGCTGTGCAGCAGCCACACCGTGCGGAACGCCGTAGTGCGGTCTTTATAGTCGGGCGGCGCAGGCAGGTCGATGCGGCGAAACTGCGTGTAGGGCGACACGGCGATGTAGGCGTGCGAACGGCTCAGCACGACGAGCGTGTCGCCGTGGGCAGCGATGTCGGTAAGCAGTTCGTCGGAGTCGGCTAAGGGCAGCGCTTCGGTGTGCCACTTGCCATGCGTTCCGAAACGGTAGAGCGCCAACTGCGACACGGCGAAGAGCTGTTTTGCCGAGTCGCCGACGCTCACCACGTTGCGTATCTGGCGGTAGTCGGCACCCGTCGGCAGTCCTTCGTTGAAGTCGGCTATGTGCGCAGCGGTAGAATCGGTAAGGAAGATGCCCGACGCGCCATATATTAATATGTGTGAGTCAACAGGCAGCGTGCCGCGCAGCAGTCCGCCGTTCCACTGGCTGTACTCGTAACGCTGGGGCAGCAGCGTGCGCGACACGTTGATGTCGCTGATAAGCTGGCGGTGGTTGAGCAGGATGCCCGATACGCAGAACATCAGCAGGAAGAAGCTGAGCACAAGTCCCAGCCATTTGTGGTGTTGTATAAATTTTCGTTTGTTCATATTGTTCTGTCTTTATGATGTGCTGTGCAGGGGGTGCAGTTAGGGGGTGCAGTTGTCTCAACTGCACCAACAATGTAGAATGCACAATTATATTAATTGGTGCAGTTGGGACAACTGCACCCCCTAAGCAAATGTTCCAATGTTTTAGTCTGCAAAGTTAAGAAGAAAGTCTTGTTTGTGCAATCCCTATTTGTTATGATTCTTCAACTTTTCTCACCGTTCGCGTCCGCCGCCCGATCGGATTCCGTCCGCCGTCCGATCAGATTCCGTCCGCCGTCCGATCAGATTCCGTTCGCCGCCCGCCGCCCAACGACGGCTACATATCGCCCGAAAGCCTGCCATATAGCCCCAAGAAAGCCGCCGCAACTGAATAATTGCCATATTTTGTTACGAAAATGTTACATACATTTGGTTGATAGAATTATTCTTCTTAAATTTGTAAGTTGTGAAACCAATGCTATGAAATAATAACTTAATCAATAAAAACTCAATTATTTATGTTTGAAAATCAACCAAAAGGTCTGTGGGCATTAGCCTTGGCAAACACTGGTGAGCGCTTCGGCTACTACACCATGCTTGCTGTGTTCTTACTCTATTTGCAGGCTAACTTCGGTTTCCAAACCGGATTGGCAAGTACTATCTATTCAACCTTCCTGATGATGGTTTACTTCCTCCCCATCATCGGCGGTATCGCAGCCGACAAGTTTGGCTTTGGACGTATGGTTACCACCGGTATCTTCATCATGTTCATCGGCTATCTCGTGCTCTCGTTGCCTCTTGGCAAGGACACCGTTGCCATCGCTGCAATGGGCGCTTCGCTCATCCTCATCGCTCTCGGAACCGGTCTGTTCAAGGGTAACCTGCAGGTTATGGTAGGCCGTCTGTACGACGAGCCGAAGTATTCGCAGAACCGCGACTCGGGCTTCTCGCTCTTCTACATGGCTATCAACATCGGCGCCATGTTCGCTCCTACCGCTGCCATCAAGATTATGAAGTGGGCGCAGGATACTATGCACGTATCTGTGGAAGACTCTTACCACTTCGCGTTCGCCGTGGCTTGCGTATCGCTCATCGTTAGTATCGCCATCTACTATATCTTCAGCTTCACATACAAGCACGTGCTGGCTTCTGAGACAAAGAAGAAGGACGAGAAGACTCCGGCTAAGGAGGTGAACGAGCTTTCGCCGGCTGAGACAAAGGAGCGCATCGTGTGCCTCTGCCTCGTGTTCGCCGTGGTTATCTTCTTCTGGATGGCGTTCCACCAGAACGGCAATACGCTGACACTCTTCGCTCGCGACTTCACGCAGAAGACTTCTGAGGGTCTGCAGTCGATGGCGTTCGACGTGACGAACCTCGTGGCTTGCATCTTCGTGGTGTACGGCAGCTTCGGTCTCGCTCAGAGCAAGACCGGCAAGGGCAAGGGCATCTCGTTCGGCGTAATCGTTGCAGCCATCGCTTTCCTCTTCTACAAGTACAACAACCTTGAGGGCGCTGTAGCAGTAGAGGCTCCTATCTTCCAGCAGTTCAACCCGTGCTACGTTGTAGCGCTGACACCGGTGAGCGTGGCTCTCTTCTCTTGGCTCAACAAGATCGGCAAGGAGCCGACATCGCCCGAGAAGATCGGTCTGGGTATGCTCGTTGCAGCTCTCGGTTTCGTATGGATGGCTGTAGGCTCTATGGGTCTTGAGTTGCCGCTCACACAGGGCGACCCGGCTACTGAAGGCACACGCGTAAGTGCAAACCTCCTCATCTCTACATACCTCATCCTCACCTTCGCAGAGCTTCTGCTCTCGCCGATCGGCATCTCGTTCGTAACTAAGGTGGCTCCTCCGAAGTATGCAGGTCTTATGATGGGTCTCTGGTTCGGCGCTACAGCTATCGGCAACCAGCTCGTTATGGTGCCGGGCATCATGTGGGGCAAGAACTTCAACCTCATTACTATCTGGGGTGTTCTCGCTGGCATCTGCCTCGTCTCTGCCCTCTTCATCTTCTCTATTATCAAGAAGCTGAACAAGGTTAGCTAATAGCTTAGTAGCGGAGGTCTCTGGCCTCCGCAGCAAGCTGCGAAATCTTTACTATGCACTTGGTGCTGCGGAGGCCGGAGACCTCCGCTACGAAAAAAATCGCCCACAAACTCGATTGAGCTTGTGGGCGATTTTCTGTATTTATACCTTATATTACATCGCGCTGTGCCTTCCCGGCGTAGCCAGCGTAATCACTTCACAATCTTTCATTGTTGCTCCGTCGATGGTGAGTCGGACGAGGGTGCGCTCGGTCTGCCAGCCTTGCAGTCCGGCGGCTCCGGGGTTGATATGCAGCAGTCCGAGCAGCGGGTCGTTCTTTATCTTCAGTATGTGCGAGTGTCCACTGATGAAGAGTTTCGGCGGGCGCTCCATAATCTGTCGGCGTATGCTCGGGTCGTACTTGCCCGGATAGCCGCCGATGTGCTTCATCAGCACCTCCACCTCCTCGCACTTGAAGCGCAACACCTCGGGGTACATAAGGCGCAGGTCGCCGCCGTCGCAGTTGCCGCAGACGGCACGCAGCGGACGAAACTCTGCCAGACGCTCCGCGAGCACCATCGAGCAGATGTCGCCGCAATGCCATATCTCGTCGCACGGCTCGAAATACTTCAGATAGCGGTCGTCCCAGTAAGAGTGGGTGTCGCTGATTATGCCGATCTTCTTCATCGTTTCATTCTCCTTCTTATAAAGTCGGCTATGAACTCCTTCGTGCCTTCGGCTCCGAGGCGCGACGCATTGACGCAGAGGTCGTAGCTGGCGCTGGCGCCCCATGTCTTGCCCGAGTAGTAGTTGTAGTAGGACGAGCGCGTGCTCTCCTTGTCCTCTATCAGCTTGCGCGCCTCCTCAGCCGAGCAGTTGCGGCGCTTGCAGACGTTGTTGATGCGGTCGTCGAGGTCGGCGGTGATGAACACCGTCACCATGTTCGGATTGTCGCGCAGCACATAGTCGGCGCAGCGGCCCACAAACACGCACGATGACTCGTCGGCTGCCTTGCGTATGGCGTCGCTCTGTATGCGGAACAGATTCTCCTGCGAGAGTCCGTTGTCGTAGAACGACGAGTCGGAGATGAACGGCACGTGCATGTGGAATATCTGATCGAGGAAGCCTTTGCGCTCGTCGTTCTTCTCGAAGAACTCGGGGCTGAAGCCGCTCTCCTTGGCTGCAAGGCTGAGCACCTCGCGGTCGTAGAACTTGCAGCCGAACTCGTCGGCGAGCATCTTCGCTATCGTTCTGCCGCCGCTGCCAAGCTGGCGACCGACGCTGATTATCAGTTTATCGTTGTTCATATCTTTATGTCTTTAGTTGATGAATGTGGCTTTAGGTTAAATGGTACACTCGTCGGGCTGCGCCGCCTTGAACTTCTTTATGTACTTCGTGAGCAGCACTATCGCCACAACGAACGAGATGACGTCGCTGATAGGCTGAGCGAGCCACACGCCGTCGGTCTGGTAGAAGCTGGGCAGCACGAGCAGCGCCGGCAGGAAGAACAGAAGCTGGCGCGAGAGCGAGAGCAGCATGCTTATCTTCACCTTGCCAATGCTCTGGAAGAAGCCCGTGCTCGCCATCTGTGCGCCCACGACGGGGAAGGTGAGCATGGTGAGGGTGATGGCGCGCTCGGATATGCTGATGAGCGTCTGGTCGGAAGTGAACAGACGTACGCATTCGTAGGTCATCGACTGGGCTATTATCCAGCCCACGGTGGTGATGAGCACGGCGCCTGTCATGGTGTACTTCAACACGCGCAGCAGACGGTCGTAGTTGCGTGCGCCGTAGTTGTAGCCCGCAATAGGGAACATGCCCTGGTTGATGCCCATGTTTATCATTATGAAGATGAACGCTATCTTGTTCGTGATGCCGAACGCTCCTACAGCGAGGTCGCCACCGTGGAAGGTGAGTGCCTTGTTGATGAAGATGATGACGATGCACGAGCAGGCGTTCATGGCGAACGGCGATATGCCTATGGCTATGATGTTCTTGATGATGTGCGACACGGGGCGGTAGATGCCGCGCTTGAAGTGGACGATGCACTGCGGATTGCTGAATATCCTAAGCTGCCAGCAGAGCACCATGGCTTGCGCAATGATTGTGGCAAGGGCGGCTCCGCCTATGCCCATGTGCAGCGGCCAGATGAATATCGGTGATAGGATGGCGTTGAGCACCACCGTCATTATCGATGCCATCATAGCGGAGCGTGGCTTGGACGCCGCACGCAGCATGGAGTTCATACCGAAGAATATGTGAGAGATGGCATTGCCGGCGAGTGTGATGACCATATACTCGCGTGCGTAGGGCAACGTGGCGTCGCTGGCGCCGAAGAAGCGCAAGATAGGGTTGAGAAAGAGGAGCGATATGATGCTGAACGCAACGCCAATGACGACGTTAAGCGTGAACGCATTGCCGAACACACGCTCGACTGTGGTGTAGTCTTTCTGTCCCAGCTTCACCGATATGCTCGTAGAGGCACCTAGGCCCACACCGGCTCCGAACGCCGCCGCGAGATTCTGCAGGGGGAATGTAACGGCAAGGCCGCTGATGGCGAGTGCACCACAGCCTTGTCCGATGAATATACTGTCTGTCATATTGTAGAGCGACGCTGCAGTCATGGCAGCGATGGCGGGCAGAGCGTACTGCATCAGCAGCTTGCCCACGGGCTTTGTGCCCAGCTCAAGAGTAGCCTGTTTGCTGTTATCCATAAAAAACTATTGTGATGTGTGGGGTGTTTCTGTTTGTTCACTACTCTTTTCTTACTCTCCGTAAATCTCCTTCAGCTTAGCCTCAAGCTGTTCGCCTCTGAGGTCGGCTGCGATGATCTTGCCCGTAGGGTCGACGAGGTAGCTCGCGGGGATGGAGCGTATGCCGTATACCTGACCGGCCTCGCTCTGCCAGCCCTTGAGGTCGGAGAGGTGCACCCAGTCGAGCTGCATGTCGGCGATAGCCTTCTTCCAGTTTTCGAGCTTGTTGTCGAACGAAAGGCCAACGACGTTGAAGCCCTTCGACTTGTACTTCTCGTAGGCAGCCTTCACGTGCGGCATCTCGGCACGGCACGGACCGCACCATGAAGCCCAGAAGTCGATGAGCACGTAGTTGCCCTTGCCGCAATACTCTGAGAGCTTGTGCGGGTTGCCGTTCACGTCGTTCTCGGTGAGGTCGGTGAAGGGCTTGCCGATGATGGCTGCCTTCTTGGCGAGCATGGCGAGATACTGGCGTGCGGGGGCGAGCGCTGGGTGCTTGGTGTAGGCGTACTTGTCGTTGAGTATCTCCTTCAGTTCGGGATACTCTACGTAGTACATCACGTTGCCGACGAACGCTACGGGGATGAGGTTGTCCTTGTTCTCCTTGATAATCTCGAGACAACGGAGCGATGCGCGCTCAGATATGTCGTTCAGCTTCGGACCAAGCTCGTCGGCAAGCTTCTGCAGCTCGGCTTCGCTCATGCCGCTCTGCTGTGCCTTCGTGAACTGGGCGTAGAGCGCCTGAGCCTCATTGCTGATGGCGTCTATCTCGCGGTCGTAGGCGTTGAGCTTCGTGTTCTGCTCAGAACCGGTGAGCAGCTTCTTAGCAAGGTCGGCTACGAGGGGTGTGCCGTCGTTGATGAAGGCGCAGTAGTCTTGCTTGGTGATGGTGAGTCCGAGCAGAGCGTCCTTCTCAGCGTTGCCCTTCAGCGCAAACTTGCCGTCTTTCACGGCGGCGCTGTCTATGGGCGCCGGACGACTGCCGTTAACGTCCATTACATATACTTTACTGACACCTTCGGGGCATGTGCCCTTGATGCTGTACTCAGTACTGGGGGTTGACTGTGCGCAGGCTGTCAGGGTGATGACAGCGAATGCGAGTGTTGACAGGATTGATCTCATGTGCGTATTAATTATTATGCGTTTTTATTATTATATAATTGTTGCAAATGTACTTATTTTATGTTGTAACGACAAATATTTTACTCTGCATTTTTTCTTTCTTCGCCGATGTGTTGTCCTACGACAATACCTTTTTACTCTTTTACTTTTTTACTTTTAAAAGCTCCCTGCCACGTGTCGAGTTCTTTCATTCTGTTCACGAGGCGGTTAGTGAACTCGTGGTTCTTTATTCCCCACTTCGGCGCTATAAGCATGTCGGCGGGCGACTGGCTCACGAAGCGCTCCACGATGATGTCGCTGCGCAGACGCTCGAGGTAGGCTATGCAGGTGTCGATATACTCGTCGGGCGTGAAGAGTTTGAAAGGCTGCTGCATGTATTCGTCGGCAAGTTGCGTGCCGCGGATAATCTGCAACTGGTGTATCTTCAGTATGTCGAGTTTCAGATCAGACACTATCGAGGCTTGGCGTATGTTCTCCTCACGGTCCTCGCCGGGCAGTCCGAGGATGATATGTCCGCCGGTGAGTATGCCGCGGTCGTGCGTCAGTTCAATGGCTCGTCGGCTGCACTCGAAGTCGTGCCCACGGTTGATGTGGCGCAACGTGTCGTCGTTCACCGACTCTATGCCGTACTCCACGATGAGGAACGTGCGGCGATTCAGCTCCTCCAGATAGTCGAGCAACTCAGGACTGATGCAGTCGGGACGTGTGCCAATCACCAGTCCCACGACATCCTCAACAGCCAATGCCTCCTCGTAGCGGCGCTTTAGCACGTCGAGAGGTGCGTAGGTGTTGCTGTACGCCTGAAAATAGGCAAGGTATTTCATGTCGGGATACTTGCGACGGAAGAACGCTTTCCCCTCCTCCATTTGCTGCGCAATCGACTTCGACGGCTGGCAGTACGACGGATTGAACGTGCGATTGTCGCAGAAGATGCAACCGCCGTGCGATATCGTGCCGTCTCTGTTCGGGCAGGAGAAGCCGGCGTCCACCGAGATCTTCTGCACACGGAACGGAAAACGCTGGCGTATCCACTGTCCGTAGTCGTTGTATGGTTTGTCTTTATATTGATTTGTCATTGTGGTTTATCGAATTATTGCAAGTTTCTTGTGCTTTTAATTGGCATGGTGTAGTTTTACCCCACCAATTCTATGCAAAGTTACTCGAAATTACTTACATCACGATTATTTTTGTGTAATTGTTTTGCATTATTCACACCTTTTTTGTACTTTTACGACCACTAATTCTCTGTTTGCACCCTGACTGTTTCAGTCAGTCTTTCACATTATTAAATAAAAAACTAAACCTGTCTAAACTTTCAATCTCTGAGTTTTGACATCAAACACTGCTTATTATGAGAACGAAACACGATGTAAAATGGTTAGCTCATTACAATGAACTCCGTATTTATCTTGAGGAGCACCACCAGCTCCCCGACAAGAAACGTACAGAAAACCGCGCATTGCTCAACTGGTGGAAGTATAACAAAAAGCTGTTCAAGGCAGGACGGCTCACAGAAGAACGCCTAAAACTGCTACACCAACTGAATGAACTGCGCCACAAGAAGATTCTCGAAATATAATTTTCAAGGCTTTCCGCATCGCTTTTTAGCTTTTCCTGCATCGCTTTTTAGCTTTTCAGCATTGTTTTTTAGCCTTTCAGTATTGTTTTTTAGCCTTTCATGTATCGCTTTTTAGCCTTTCCTGCATTGTTTTTTAGCCTTTTTGCATCATTTTTGAAAAATAATCGCAAAAACATTTGGAGGTTTCAATAAAAAGTCATACCTTTGCACTCGCAATTCAGAAATACTTCTATTGTTAATCTGATTGCGATGGTTAATATCGCGGAGTGGAGCAGTTGGTAGCTCGCCAGGCTCATAACCTGGAGGTCGCATGTTCGAGTCCTGCCTCCGCAACTAATAACGACATAGCAAGTTGTAATACAACTGGTTATGTCGTTTTTTCGTTTTAGACTGCGACAAATCTGCGACAAAGATTTTGTACTTTTGCAAATTGTATTGCAAAAGACTGAAATCATGAATCAAGGAAAGATCGTATTCGCTCAGATTATGTCGCTCATACAAAAAATGAATTCTACAAGTGCGTAAAGATCATAAAAACATAGTGTAACTTTATATTATTTCATTATAAAATGGAGTTGTGCCCACAGTTGGCATAGCTCCATTTTATTTTTGCACTGTATTTTTGATAATAAAGATATAAGCATTAATAAAATGGAAAAAATCGCACTTGAATCTTTGCGACTGATAGCAGCAGATTATGTTAGTCAGCAAGTAATCGATGAGCTTCGCTCTGAAGGAATATATTCAATAAAGAATAGCCCAAATGTATATGTTAATGTCGTGTTGGTGTCTACCGACAAAGGAGCCGATAACGTTAATAAAATCTTAGAAACACATGCACGTGCAAGAAGAAATGTCGTAATAACAATGAATCCTGAACTCAGTATCAAAGAAGAATCTGACATTTTCTCTATATTGTCTTTTCAGGCAGATAGCAATCCATACTTAGAATTGAAAAAGTTTCTGCAACTATATAATATATGTATAGAGAAGCATAGTATGATATGCTTTGATTTGTCTGATTTCTTAATAATTATAAGAGGAAGGAACGTAATATCTATCCACTCGTATGTGTATAAAAAAGACATAACAGATGCTCTTGAACATATAAAGTCAATATATATAAAAGAAAATGGTAGATATCTTTTGGCAATTACCATGGCCGCCTATGACGATAATGAGATGAAGAAGATGATGCCTCCTTTAAGTGACTATATGGAATCATTACCGGTTTATCTTACAATCACGATAGCTACACCGAAAACATTAACTTTATTCACATCAGTACCTTTGTAGAAATGAAAGATAATGTCAAAAATCAACAAGCACGTGCTGTCTTAAAAAGAAGAATTATTTCTTTTCCTAATGACGGTGAGTTGCGAGTGGAAAGTATAATCAGAGAGTTTGAAGATTATGCAATGATTGATTGCGAACAATATGACAAGGTTGTGCTACAGTTTATTACTGCATCAGTATATCCATTGAAAACGAGTGAGTTATGTCAGTTGGTCTCGTTCTTTGCAAATAAGTTTCACAAAGCAGAATATACATGGGAGACTGGAACAGATGAAAAGTTAGGCGAAAAATTATTGGTCCAACTTTTATGCAGCTGCTTCTCTCACCTATAAGGTTGAAAATTGCAACCTTGTAGAGCGAGATTGATTATGATGGTATGAAAAAAAGACACACCATAGCAATATCTTAGCAGCCGAAACGTTATCTATATAAATGACAAATATGGCACTGAATCAAACCAACAAACTCGTGTGGATTGTGGAGACCATCTATCGGGCACATAAGATTTCATTCGAGGAATTGAACCGCCGCTGGATGGATAATGTAGATTTGAGCGGTGGTGAGGAGATGTTGAAGCGCACTTTCCATAAGTGGAAGTGGAATATCTTCGACACCTTCGGATTGTCGATAGACTGCGAAAAGACCGCTCCATATAGGTATTACATCGCCAACGTGGAGGATATGAAGAGTGGAAGTATTGAAAATTGGTTGCTCAGTACGCTATCGGTGAGTAATTTTCTCCTTGAAAGCAAATCTGTCAAGAACAGGATTATCCTTGAAGACGTGCCCAGTGGCAGGGAATATCTGGAGCTAATCATAGATGCGATGAAGAAGAACCGCTTCATTCATATCAACTATTTCAACTACTGGAAAGGTGACACGCGCGACCATTACGTGATGCCATTGTGCGTAAAGCTATTCCGTCAGCGCTGGTATTTGGTGGGGCGTAATTGGCCTGCAGGCTATGACCTCGTCTTTTGTCTCGACCGAATTCAAGACTTCCGTCTTTCTAGCCACACGTTTGAATATCCTGAAGAGTTCAATCCACAGGAATACTTCAATGGTTGTATAGGTGTAATTCCTGGCGATGGCACCGACATTGAGAAGGTAAAAATCAAGGTCAGTACCAGTCAGGCTAACTACCTGCGCGACCTTCCTCTGCATGAGTCGCAACAAGAGACAGAGCAAACAGATGAATACAGCATCTTTGAACTGCATGTCCGCCCGACATTCGACTTCCAACAGGAACTGCTATGGAATGGTGAAAACCTTGAAGTGCTCGAGCCGCTATGGCTACGTAAGGAGATTGCAGGAAAAGTAAATAGGATGTGGAACAAGTATAAGGATGGTGAATAGATATGTAAAATAATATAATAGCTTCTGATGTTTGGTTGGTGTAAAAGAATTTAAAGAATTCGGGAGCCTTTGAGGAAAACATACTTTCTGAAATAAATATGATAAAAGAAAATTATGACACAAGTAGAATCTATTATTAAACAACTTCAACAAGTTCTATTTGTTGAACGCATTTGTCAAGAAGAAAAATGGAAAAGAGGTGACTATTTCAACATTTTTCAGACTCTTGGCGTTGCTACAAGTGAGGTTCGTCTTCATTCTGCATTTCTTGCAGAACTGCTCAATCCTTGCGCAAGTCATGGAATGACTGCAAAATACTTATCATCCTTTCTGGATTATGTAATCAGACGAGAAAGTGATCCATTTGAGTTTGATGTTGATTCTGCCAAAGTATATGTTGAGTATAATATAGGCAATATTTCAGCTGATTATACTACGGGAGGTAGAATTGATTTAATGGTTCAAGATAAGAACAAGCAAACCATTGTCATAGAGAATAAAATATATGCAGGAGATCAATTCTGTCAAATGTTCCGATATAATCAATTTGCCCGGAATGACTTACAACTATCCGATAACCAATTAAGACTTCTTTATCTTACACTTAATGGAGATGAGCCCAGTAAAGAATCCTTAAACGGTGTAGAGTTTAAATATTATAGAAAAAGTTATAGAGAGGATATTTTGCCATGGCTTGAATGTTGCCTCTCAATGTCAGCGCTCAAACCGATGGTAAGAGAAACTATTTTTCAATATATAAACAATTTAAAAAATATTCTTTCAATAATGGAAACCTTCAATAATAATAAATTCTTAGATATACTTACATCTGAAGATAATGTGGAAACCGTACTCGCTATTTTTGCAAGTGCAGGAGAGATACAAAATCGCATACGTGGAAACTTCATCAACAAAATAAAATTACTCTGTGATTCATATGGCTACACTTTTAAGTGTGATGAAGGTGTAAGAACCGCAAGCGATAATAATTGGATCCATATTTCTGCCCCTGAGGTTAAAGATATAGAGTTTAGAATAGGTGTGAAGAATCATACAAATAGTGATGGTTTCCGCATGTGCTTTGTTTCTTTAACTCGCCATAACTCAAATTGTGGATATAAATTTTGGCAAAATGACATTCCGACCGATGATGAGTTCCCATTTGGGTGGACATATCTATGGGGAGAAGATGGACAAAATGGTAGATGGTGGAGATGGGATGATATTGATACGTTAAAGGATATGACTAATGGAAAAATGTTGGATTTCATTGATAACCAACTTCGACGAATTAAAAAAGAAAACGTCTTCGAAAAGATGAATGACCTGTTAGGTTAACCACACGCATCATCCACAATAGAGAAGTGTGAATGATGAACATACTGAAAGAATATGCCAACGACGAAGTATCCCACTAATACCGACTACTATCCAATAAAATTATATTCATCCATAAATGAGATCTTCAATAGAGATAGATAACAGATATACGTTTCTTCACTTTATAAGGAGGTACGCCAACTGTTGGCATACCTCCTTCGTTATTTTGCACCCAAAACACCCTAAAGAGATACTGATATTGTAATACATCTCCGCAGCAGAGTATTGTAAGTCTAAAGATTTGAGAGTGTAAAACTGATCCTTTTGCCATATCATTTCCGGTAATGGTCGGATCGGTCGGTCCTTCATACTTCAGGAAGTCCAGATTGTCGCGTTGCTGAAAGCTGATATCGGTGCTGGTCACTTCGCCGTCTATATCAAACTGCGGGATACCGTTCTCATCCAGTCCGACAAACGGAATGGAGAAAAGGCTGCGCACGGGATAACCCGGACGGGTGAAGCCTGTACCGGAGATGAAGTCCATCATCTTGTTCTGCGACGAAAGGTCGGTCACCTTTGTTTTCGAATTCGAGAAAATCAGGTCGGAAGTCCATGAGAAGGAGCGGTTCCGGATGTCCACGGTCGAGAGGGTGAACTCCACACCGTGGCTGCGCATGGAGGCGACATTGGCATATTTATAGGCAAATCCACCGATACCGCTGGTATTGATCAGACCAATCAGGTCGTAGTTGTTACGGCGATACCAGTCGATGGCAAAGTTGATGCGGTTGTTGAGGAAGCCCATTTCGGCTCCGATGTTCAGCTCGTGCTTCTTCTCGTAGGTCAATTCGCTGTTTTCGGGTTCGTCCAGATAAAGACCCGTCTCCTGAATGCTGGCAAACGGACGATAAGGCGTCGTGCCAAGGAAAATGGCGTGGGAA
>ENA-ORMX01000520-ORMX01000520.1-human-gut-metagenome-genome-assembly--contig:-NODE-520-length-29230-cov-19.812168_pt1 | contig 29230 bp, 25 predicted proteins | sample MGYA00242108_ERZ509007 | MGnify/ENA primary metagenome ERZ509007 (study PRJEB26280, sample SAMEA2338745) | human gut metagenome | biome: human gut; feature: human-associated habitat; material: faeces...
CCGATCAGATTCCGTCCGCCGTCCGATTGGATTCCGTCCGCCGTCCGATCAGATTCCGTCCGCCGTCCGATTGGATTCCGTCCGCCGTCCGATCAGATTCCGTTCGCCGCCCGATCGGATTCCGTCCGCCGTCCGATGATAAGTGTTGAGCTTTTGGTGTGCGCAAACAGAGCGGAAAAGTGTCGTTACGTCACCTGATTGTGTAAAATATTTAGCATTTTATAGCCTGATGTTAAACTTTTTTAGCCGAAATGTCATTGGTTTCAAGATTAAATAGTATATTTGCGACAAATTATCTAACTAAAATCATCGTATTATGAAACACTACTACATGTTAGGTCTCGCGATGGCTGGCTTGCTTAGTCTGCCTTCGTACGGACAGGGTGGCGTGCATCAGTTCCCGAAGCCGTTCACACCAGCGACAGCCTTTGCTGCTCCGGCATGGGCACCAGAAACCCCATCATTGGTTCCTTCTGCAATTGATGACAAGTCGGAAGGCGTCACCATCTATGCCTGCGAGCGCATGGATGCCAGCAAGCGTCGCTCGTTCATCAAGTTCAAGTCGAAGAATCCTGCCAACTTCCAGTCTATTCAGTATTATCAGTTGGACGACAAGGTGGGCGAGCAGCAGTACGGTCTGACATGTGGTGCTTCGGACGGTAAGTATTACTATGGCTTCTTCACGTTCGACTACACGTTCAGTCAGATGGTGAAGCATTTCTCAAGAATCGACCTCGAGACCGGCGACACCCTGCATATCCGCTCGTTTACCGATGAAGAGCAGAAGGCATGGTACGGCAACGGCTATGGCGGCACACTGCGCAACGCGCTCTACGACATGGCTTACGACCCGTCGAGCGACACCTTCTTCGCTGTGGGCTACGGCTGGAACGAAGACGGCTCGGTAGGCCATTCCATTCTCTATACCATTGATGTAGAGACCGGCCAGTACGAGAAGGTGATGGACTTCGATAACGACATCATCTACGAGTTCTGCTTCGACGCACACGGCAGAATGTACGTAGTGCGTCCGAAGTGGATGAAGAAGAAAAACGAAGAAGGCAAGGAAGTTGAATACAACGGCGGTACCGAACTCGCAATCTATGACAGCGACTTCCAGCAGATTTCTGCACATGAGATAAAGGACGAGAACAACTCTGCCATCATCCTGGCACAGTTCGGTTCTGTATCTGTCGACAACAATACGGGCATGGTCTATTGGCTGCCGGCATTGGAGACGGGCGCTACACGCATCTTCACTATCGACACCGACAAACTTACGAAGAAGAGCTGCTACACAGCCGTTCAGCACAGCAGCTTCCTGCCCGGCAACTGGTTTGCAGGTCTTTACATGCCGTACCTCGCTGCCGACAAGCAGACAGCAGCCGGTCAGGTGAAGAACCTTAACGTCACACCCGACGCTGCAGGCGCATTGAGCGCTACACTCTCTTGGACCAACCCGTCGAAGGCATGGGACGGCTCTGAGCTCAGCGCCCTTAAGGAAGTGCGCATCTACCGCAAGAAGGACGGCGTAGCTACAAGCGACCGCATCACGTCTAAGGAACTGCTCTCGTCGAGCGTTTCAGAACTCGTCGCCACCGTGCCTGCCGACGGCAAGATGGGCGAGGCGATGCAGTACGTAGACAGCAAGGCTAAGAACGGCATCAACACATACTATGTTGTTCCGTCGCGCGTATCGGGCGAGCTTGGCGTGCCTGACAGCATCCGCTGCTGCGTAGGCTCAGACGTTCCGGCTGCTCCTGCAGACGTTGCTATCGAGAAGAGCGGCGACGGACTCAAGATTTCTTGGAGCGCTCCGACCGACGGTCTGAACAACGGCTTCATCGTAGCTTCAGAACTCACATACAAGATTACACGTCTGCCCGACAACAAGGTGGTTGCTGAGAACCTCAAGGCTACCTCGTTCGTCGACAACACTCTCGGCGACATCGCTAAGTATTCTTACCTGATTCAGGCTTGCACAAAGGCAGGCGCAGGCGGCGTGGCTAAGACCGACGCCGTGATGGCTGGTGCGGCTCTCGTTCCGCCGGTTGACCTGCTCACCGACACTCAGGACAAGGCAGACCTCTGGACCAACTATATGTACGGCGGACTCCAGTTCAACTTCGTTGAGTGGAACAAGTGTCTTACCGCTTACGGTAGCTCAAGCGACATCTCTGGCACATTGTTCTCGCCGGCTCTCCGTCTGAAGGGTGGCAAGACATACCGCGTCGCTGCCGACTTCTACGAGAACGAGATGAACTGCTCGTATGACCTCAAGACCACTATGGGCAGAACCAACGAGAACCTCGACGGCGCAACCGTGCTCACCGACGAGCCGGCTATCGAGTGCAACGGCTACGAGCGCTCATGGATAGAGGATAAGTTCACCGCTCCCGAGGACGGCATCTACTACTACGGCCTCTCTATCGCTACACATCAGGAGTACAACTCGTTCCGTCTGTACGGCTTCAAGGTTGAGGAAATCATGGAGAACGATATGCAGGCTACAGAGATTGGCGACGTAAGAGAAGCTGTTGCCGAGCGCGACAATACCTGCACCGTAACCGTACGCAACGTAGGCTCTAAGGAGCAGACCAACTATAAGGTGAGAGTGCTCTGCGACGTCGACGGCGAGAAGGTGGTTGTAGGCGAGACTACAGACGTGCCGGCTATCAAGCCCGACGCTACAAAGAAGGTTCAGGTTAAGTTCCGTCCGACCGTTGAGGGCATCTTCAACTTCTACGGCGAGGTGGTGCTCGAGGGTGACGCTAACGCAAACAACAACGTTTCTGATCCTATCGAACTGAAGGTGCTCGACAAGGACAACGCTGTTTGGAACAAGGTGGTTACAAGCAAGAAGGACGAGAGCGTAGATACTCACGGTCCGGTTGTCTACTGGTCTACATACGACCACACCGAGCATATCTACTATGCTAAGGAAATCAACGGTCAGGCTGGCGACCAGATCAAGCGCATCGGTTACGTATACAGCGGCAACAGCAACCTCACCGACCGCACAGCCGAGAGCGAAGTGAAGATCTATATGGGTCACACCTCTATGAAGGGCTTCGCTTCTGGCGAAGACGCAATGAAGCCGAGCGACCTCACACTCGTTTACGACGGCACAATGGTGCTCGAACCGGGTACTGACAACATGCTCACCTTCACGCTCGACACTCCGTTCGAGTACGACCCGACACAGAACCTCGTTATCGTTGTCGACCGCGTGGGCGAAGTGCCTAAGGAGCAGCGCTTCTGCGCTCTCTTCAACGTCTTCAGCGCTAACAGCAGCTCGGGCGTGAACCGCTCACTCTCGTTCTCTGAGTCGTACGAGCACACTATCGGCAAGGCTACTCCGTGGGAGTCGGCTGCATTGCTCTACCTCGCTGTAGAGAACTCTACCGGCATCACCTCTACAAAGGTGCTCGGCACACAGTTCAGCTACGATGGCAATAGCGGCGTGCTCTCGTTCGAGGACGCAGTAAGCAAGGTGGCTGTATACAGTGTGGACGGCAAGCTCGTGAAGAGCGCCGACGTGAAGGGCGGACAGCTCTACCTCGGTCTGGCTAAGGGCATCTACGTGGTGCGCCTCACAGCTGCCGACGGAAAGCAGAGCAACGTGAAGCTTTACGTTACAAAGTAAATGTCTATTTCAAACAAAACATTCGACAATGAAATCATTCAGAAATTCTTTATTTCTGCTTGCACTGACAAGTCTACCCCTTACCGGGGCAGACTTGTTTGCGCAATCAGCCGACGATACAATGCGACTCGGATATTGTACGACCGAATACAGTAGCGGACTCATTCTGCAGGGCGTGGAAGGTCCGGGCATCTACCAGGCTGCGGCTTACTTCACATCCGACTTGCTCGACAAGTACGAGGGCGACAAGATTACAGCCGTTGAGTTCGCCGTGAAGCCGAAGCGCGGTTCTGAAGCTAAGGTGTTCGTGTGCAACCATATCAACTATATGAGCACAACAACGCTCGGCTCGGGCTCTACAACCGACTATGCTGAGGGCTGGAACACCGTGAAGCTGACCAAGCCGGTCACTATATATAAAGGAATGGACCTCTATGTAGGCTATCAGCTCATGCTCGAACAAGGCGAACCGTTCGACTGTATTCTTTTCGACCAGAGTCCGTATGCGGTGCCTAACAACAACCTCTACGGATACAATACGGGCGAGGACAACTGGTACGACAACACGGCAGGCATTAACAAGAATGTATGTGTGCGTGCGGTGATAGAAGGCAGCAAGTCGCCAGAGAACGACATCTCGTTCATAAAGATCGAACCGGCGAACGGCAGCGACTACATGACGCAGAACGAACCGCGTTCTTACTACGCTTATGTGCAGAACAACGGCAAGACTCCGGTTACGTCGTTCACGCTCTCGGCTAACTCGAAGACTGCTTCGCAGACCGTGAAGAAGGAACTGAAGTTCGAGGGTCTGAACATTCCGAACAACGTTCCGCAGAAACTGAAACTCGACGGCATAGCTATCCCCGTGGAGGGCAACGTGACAACCGACTTCACCATCAGCGAGGTGAACGGCGAGAATGATCCATATCCTTCTGATAACACACTCAGCCGTCTTGGCTATTGCATCAAGGAAGGCTCTAAGGCTGTAGCGCGCAAGGTGCTCTTCGAGCAGTTCACGTCCGAAGCCTACGACGGCATTCCGGCTGCCGATGAGATGTACGCATCGGTATTCAACGAGCGCGAGGACAAGGACGACTTCGTGTGGGTGAAGCATCATCGCAACTATAAAGGCGTCGACGACCAGTTCGTGATTGACGAGGACGACGACTACGAGGAGCTTTACGGCAAGGCTAAGAAGCCGTTCGTGCCGGCTGTTTGCTTCGACCGTCTGCCTATCTCTGGCATGGAAGACCCGGGTCCGGCTTACTTCGTCGACTACGAGGAGCAGACCAATGCTATCCTCAGCGCCGTGAAGCAGGAGCCTTCGTTCGTTTCGCTGAACATCGACAACAAGCTCGACGGCAAGATGCTCGACATCAAGGTGAGCGGACATGCAGGTGTCTGCGAGATGCCGATGCAGGACGAGCTGCGACTCACTACATGGCTCGTTGAGGACAAAATCAAGAGTACGGAACAGGAAGGTGCTACGGGCAACAGCTACGTGCAGGACGGCGTGCTCCGCAAGGTGCTCAGCGGTTCGGCTTGGGGCGACAAGCTCGATATCACTAAGTACGACTTCGAACAGAACTACTCTGTAGAGCTGCAGGACGGATGGAACGTTGACAACATGCGTGTCGTTACATTCGTAAGCAACTTCAACACCGACGCGCTGAAGCGTCGCGTATACAACACACAGCAGCTGGCTTGTACAAAGACTACCGGCATCACTTCTGCAACAGTAGGCGCTGAGCGTCCGTTCTTCGTGATAGGTGGCGTAGTGGTTGCCAATGAGGGCTTCCGCATTATGGAGGTTTGCGATGTAGCTGGTCGCAAGGTGTCGGCGCACAACCTCGGCGCAGGTCTTTACATCGTGAAGGCTACCGACGGCGAGCGTGTTTATACTAAGAAAGTGATTGTAAAAAACTAATTTAAATTCTGACTTATGACTATTAATAGAAAGCAATTCATAGCCGTTGTCGCTTTGTTGGCGATGATGTTCTGTCTGCCTATCAATGCGGCTAAGACCTATTGGGGCTATTGCAACGGCGTAGACCCGGTGGCGTTCGGCACAAAGACTGCTGCGAAGGGCGCAATCTATATTCCGGCTGAAGTGGCTCAGCTTTATAAGGGCTTCACCGTTTCTGCCGTGAAATATGGCTTGGCTGCGCAGGCTGACGACGTAGAGGTGTTCGTGACGAAAGACCTCAACGCCGACCCTATCGTTACAAAGAAGGCGTCGGTTGCTTACAAGGGATGGAACGAAGTGGCGCTCACTACGCCTTACGAGATTGACGGCGAAGGCTTCTACATCGGCTATAGCTATACTGGTTCGGCTGTGTCTTTGGGCATGACTACCACATTCTCTGAGAATGGTTGCTGGGCTGACCTCGGCGACGGATGGCAAAACTACGCTACACAGAAGGGAGAGTCGGCAAAGGCGCTTGCTATCCAGGCAAGAATCACGGGCGACAACCTCCCGCTCGACCTTATGCTCTACACCGACACTCACGAATATGCTGTTGTGAAGGGCGAGCCTTGCAAGTTGGAGTTCAGCGTGAAGAACCTCTGTTCTGTAGCTGTGCGCAATCTGCAGGTGGGCTATTCGATTGATGGCGGCGAGGAGACCGTTTGCGACTTCAAGACAACAATGGGTTCGAACATCGACAAGTCATTTGCTATCGAGCACGAAGGGTTCAGCACTACTGGCAAGCACTCGCTGAAGATGCGCGTGGTTAGCATCAACGGCAAGGACGACGCTTACGCTCCGAACAGCGAGCTCGTTCTCGGTCTTAACGTGAAGAACTCGCTGCCCGTACAGCGCATCATAGTGGAGGAGGGCACAGGCACATGGTGTCCGAACTGTCCGAGAGGTATCGTAGCTGTACATAAGGCTTCTGAGGCTTTCCCTGAACGCTTCATCGGTATTGCTGTACATAGGCAAGATGCGATGGAGACGAACTCTTACGCAGAACTAAAATTCGATGGCTATCCCAGCAGTTACATCAATCGTAACCTTAAGTCGTCGATCGATCCTTCTTTTGATGCATTCAAGACGGCTGTCAACAGTGTATCTGAAAGGGTTCCGGTGATGGGGGTTGAAGCTAACGCCGAATACACCGATGCTACCAAGTCGAAGATTTCGGTTGAAGCATTGACAACGTTTGTTAGCGAACATAAGGGCATTGACTACCGCCTCTCGTTCGTGCTTGTTGAGGATGGCGTGAAGGGCTATACACAGGCTAACAACTATGCTGGTGGTTCGGTAGAAATGGGCGGCTTCGAAAAGCTCGGCAATCCTGCTGCTGTAGACATGGATCATGTGGCTCGTATGAACTATAGCTATAATGGTATTGAGGGTAGTATCCCTGCTGATGTTGAGGCTGACAAGACTCTTACTTACGCGACAACTTTGGATATGCCTTCTACTATTCAGAACGCTGACAACTGCGACCTCGTGGTCCTCGTTATTGATGCTGCTACTGGCAGAATAGAGAATGGCGTGAAGGTGGCTCTCGGCGAGCATACAACTGGTATCCGCGACGCTGAGAAGGTTGTAGTGCCCGACTTCTCGTTCAGCGGCGACCGTCTGAACGTTGACGGATTCGCTGGCTCGGTACGCCTCTATACAGCCGACGGCGTTGAGGTTTCTAACAGCAACCTCGCTCCGGGTATGTATATCGTGAAGGCTACTGCCGGCAACCAGACCGTAACGAAGAAGCTTATCAAGCGATAAGCATTCTGCGCAACGACATAAAACAAGCTGCAAGACTGCTTGAAAAGGAAAGTCTTGAAAAGAAAGAATAAAAAGAGTAATTAGATAAGTAAGTTTATAAAGAAATAAGGATTTTGCAGGGTTGGTGCTGTGTCGGGGCAAGACACAAAGCATGTAGTCTCGGCACAGCATCGGCTTCGCAGAACAAGTTCTTAATTTTCTCAACCAAAAACCTGAAAAATATGATGAACTTTACCAAGAAAGTATTTCTCGTTGGTGCGCTCGCTATGCTGACCGCATCAGCCGGTGCACAAATGAGAGACCGCTCTGCGGCTACTCTCCCGTCTACAACCGTAGCTTCGATGATGAAAGCACCGAAATCTGTTGAGAGAGCACCGCGTCTGGTGAGCGTGAAGAAAGCTCCTTCCGACTATGGCAAGGAGGTGGACATCGTGAAGGAGGACTTCGCTAAGATGACGACGGGTTCGCAGGATGCGCCCGACTACGACACCGACTTGAACGATTATGAAATGTATGACAATGCGTGGATTAATATGCTCGACGATTTTACTCAGACTCCGGGATGGGGCTCGCACAATGCTTACTCGGCTGGCGGCGCTATCTATCTTGAGGCTGACAACGAGACTCAGGGTCAGCTGAACACTCCGATGCTCAACGTTTCGCGCAACTCTGGTATCTGCTTCCTGCAGTTTGATGCTCGTGTGCCTGAGGACAACGAGGTTGTGGAGCAGGTTGTGGTGGAGGCAGCCGAGACATATAACATGCAGCCGTCTTGGAAGTTCCTGGGCAATACCCAGCTGCCGCAGCTCACTACCGATTGGCAGACATACACCATACAGTTCTATGAGGGTGGCGAGTATACGCTGTTCAACATCGTGAACTACTCGGCTCCGGTGCTCATCGACAACGTTCGCGTATTCCAGGTAGACCAGTATGTGGCAACACCGACACCTAACCCACATAAGAACTACGCTCGTGTAGACGACAATACAGCCAAGTTCGACCTTAGCTGGAGCGCTGTTGACGGAGCTGAAAGCTATGTGCTGAACGTTTACGACAAGGATGCTAACGGTAAACCGCAGAACTATATCCAGAAGGATGTAGAGGTTAAGGACAACAAGTTCACGGTTGACAACGCTGTTACCGGCACTATCTATTATTATACCGTAAGCGCCAAGAAGGGCGAGCATGTGTCTATGCCGTCTGTAGAGGTGCAGGTGAAGGGTATCGTTGAGCCGGTTCTCAGCGTCTCAAGTCCTATCAACGGCGACAAGTATACGGCTGAATGGAAGAACGTGGGCGGCGCAGAGCGCTATAACTACATCTCTTACTTCAAGCAGGAGGCTACCGAGGACTGCCTTATGGAGGTTTCTAAGCTCAACCTTGTTGGCATGAAGTATGACAGCGATGATATGGAGGTGGAGTATTCTGTAGATAATCCTAATTCTTATACATTGGATCGTGGCGCACTTGCCGACGAAGTTGGTCAGGCAGGCTGGACTGTAAAGCATTATGCTATCTACAAGGACGCGCTCACCATCGACGCATTCTGGACTGTTGAGGCTAAGAGCGACGCAGGTCTCATCTCGCCGGAGATGGATCTCTCTAAGGATAACGGTAAGTTCCGTGTTAAGCTCAGAGCTTGTGCAGAGTATCTGCCGGCTTATGAGGCTTATCCGCAGGCTGCCGTGGCTCTCTTCAATTACGACGAGGAGAAGGGCGACTATGTTCAGAGCGAGCTTATTTATGCTGGCGACAAGAATGTAAACGGCGATTGGAAGCGCTACGACTGCGACTTCACAACAGGTACTGCACGTTCTATCGTGGGCATCTACGGCACATGGGCACCAGGCAACCTCTATCTTAGCGATGTGGCTATCCACCAGAACTACAAGAAGGGCGACTCGTTCCTCAATCCGTTCCACTATCTCAACTGGCTTGTTCCGGGCACTGGCGAGACAACATCCGTAGAAGTAACTATTCCGGCAAAGGCTTACGAGCGCGAAATCTATCATCAGGCTCAGTCGGTACGCGTAAAGGCTGAAGGCGACCAGTTCTCTGGTGCTACTTTCCTTGAGAGCCGCTTCTCTGATCTTCAGAAGGTTGGTTTCTGTCCGCTTACAAACGGTGTGAACGATGCTAAATTGAACGTTTCTGGCGCTACTGTAAGTCTTTCTGGTAACAACATCGTTGTAAACAACCCGCAGAAGGCTGCAGTTGCTCTCTACACACTCGACGGTATGCTCGTTGCTTCTGACAACAGCTGTGCAGAGGTTGTCACTCTTCCTGTTGCTGATCACGGCAAATACGTTGTTAAGGTTGGCAAGCAGAGCGTAAAACTCGTATTCTAATACTTTCGTTAATTGAGAGTTGAAGGTTTCAACCTTCAACTCTCAATTTTTTATTTATTTGTTGTAATTTTGTATTTTGATTGTTCAAGCAAAACAAATACAACAATGAACCCACAACATCATTTTATAGGTCTTTCAGATCGGCAAGTAGCTGACAGTCGTGCCAAGTACGGCATTAACGTGCTCACGCCTCCGCCCACTACGCCGCTCTGGAAACAGTTTCTTGAGAAATTCCGCGACCCGCTTATCATCATTCTTCTTATTGCCGGCGTACTCTCTGTTGCCATTTCCATATACGAGTACATTGGTCTGCATCAGGGTGCTGAGGTTTTCTTTGAGCCAGTAGGCATCTTCGTGGCTATATTCCTCGCCACCGGACTCTCCTTCTACTTCGAAACGCAAGCCGACAAGGAGTTCTGCGTGCTCAATCAGGTGAACGACGACGAGCCGGTGGAGGTGATTCGTTTGGGCAACCATACGCAGATTGCTAAGCGCGATGTGGTTGTTGGCGATATTGTACGCATCGGTATAGGATGTGAGATACCTGCTGACGGCGAATTGTTGGTTGCTACGCAACTATCTGTAGACGAGTCGACGCTCACCGGCGAACCGCTTTGCCATAAGACCACCGACCCTGCGCTGTTCGACTTGAAAGCCACTTATCCCAGCAACCGCGTGCTGCGTGGCACGAAGGTGATGGAGGGGCACGCTCTCATGCAGGTAACGGCTGTGGGCGATGCCACCGAGAACGGCAAAGTTTACAAGGCTGCGCAGATAGATAATAGCGTGAAAACGCCGCTAAGCGAGCAGCTCGACTGGCTCGGCTTGTGGGTGAGTCGTCTTTCGTGCAGCATAGGTGTGGCTGTCGTCGTGGCGCGCATCGTGATGTATCTGGCTCAGTACGACTTCTGCTTTGCCGAAGTGGACACACTCGCTTTCATTGCCTACATCTTGCAGACCCTGATGATAGCTATGACGCTCGTCGTTGTCTCAGTGCCCGAAGGTTTGCCTATGGCTGTCACGCTGAGTCTTGCCTACAGTATGCGCCGTATGCTTAAGACCAACAATCTTGTGCGTAAGATGCATGCTTGTGAGACGATGGGCGCTACTACCGTCATTTGTACCGACAAGACGGGCACACTGACGCAGAATCGCATGAGCGTTGAGGAGGCTTGTTTCTATAGTGGCGGCGAAGATTGCAAGTCTATTGTCGACGCCAACAAGATATTGCTTGATTCTTCCGATTTCTCAAACGAGATAAAGGAAGGTATAGCTGTTAATTCTACGGCGTCGCTCGACCTTTCTAATCCTGCAGCGCCTTCGGTATTGGGCAATCCTACCGAGGGTGCGTTGCTGTTGTGGCTGCACGCAAAGGGCGTTGACTATGAGGCGCTGCGTGAGGAGGTGAAGGTGGTGGAGGAACTGCCGTTCACAACCGACCGCAAGTATATGGCTACCGTTGTTGAGTCGGCTCTTATGCCTGGCAAACGAATGCTTTATGTGAAGGGAGCGCCAGAGATTGTTTACGATCTCTGTGCTTCTACAGACGGCGTGCCGTCGAAGGCTGCTGTCGATGCGCAGCTCAAGCTGTATCAGCAGCGTGCCATGCGTACGCTTGGCTTCGCTTGTCAGAAGATTGGCGACGAGAAAGTGATTGTAGACGGAACCATACACGTCGACAAGCTACGCTTTCTTGGAATCTCGGCGATAGCCGACCCTGTGCGCAACGAGGTGCCGGAGTCGATAGGTGAGTGTCTGAATGCTGGTATTTGCGTGAAGATTGTAACTGGTGATACTGCCGAAACGGCAAAGGAAATCGGTCGCCAGGTTGGGTTGTGGACAGATAAGGATACGGATAGAAACATAATCAGCGGACCTGAGTTTGCTGCGCTCACAGATGCGCAACTCGATGCTTTGGTTATGGATATTAAAATAATAGCACGTGCACGTCCGATGGACAAGAAGCGTCTTGTTGAGGCGTTGCAGCGCAAGAATCAGGTTGTGGCTGTAACGGGTGACGGCACTAACGATGCGCCTGCGCTGAAGGCGGCTCATGTCGGACTGTCTATGGGCGACGGCACATCTGTAGCTAAGGAGGCTTCGGACATAACCATCATCGACAACTCTTTTAAGAGTATCTGCAAGGCAGTGATGTGGGGACGCTCGCTCTATCTGAACATACAACGCTTCCTGCTGTTCCAACTCACGGTGAACGTTACGGCGTGTATGCTTGTGCTCTGTGGAGCATTGATGGGCACGGAGGCTCCGCTTACGGTGACGCAGATGCTGTGGATAAATCTTATCATGGATACGTTCGCTGCAATGGCGCTTGCGTCGCTTCCGCCGTCAGAGGCGGTTATGAACGACCGACCTCGCGACCGTCGTGCATTTATTATCAACCGACCGATGCTTGCTGAGATTGTTGGCGTAGGTGGCTTCTTCTTCGCCCTGCTCGTAGCCCTGCTTTATATCTTTGAGCATGCCGATATACAGCAGCTCACCGACATAGGGCGTGTGCAGATAGGTGAGAGCAGCTCCGTAACACCATACGAACTGACGCTGCTCTTCACCATCTTCGTGATGACCCACTTCTTCTACCTCTTCAATGCTCGTGCCTTTGCTACGCATCGCAGCGCATTGCATCTGAAAGGCTGCAAGGGGCTCATCTTCATCAGTACACTTATCTTCGTTATGCAGGTCTGTATGGTGGAATTGCCGGGTGTTCAGCGCTTCTTCAACGTAGTAAGTCTTAAACCGCTCGACTGGCTTATAATCATCGTAGGTTCTTCTTTCGTGCTTTGGATACGTGAACTATGGAGCTTGTTGCGGAATAAGAAATAAGAAGCAGTAGATAGTTTTCAAATAGATAGCTGTCTACTGCTTAACAATGCATAAACAAAAAGTGTAAGCATAAAAAAACTGGCAATTCAAATTGCTTTTGCAATCGAATTGTCAGCTTTTCATTTTGAATGAATTCTCTATACTTGAAATCTCGTTTGAGAACTTCTGGTCTATCTTTAGTCGTTGCTCCACCTGGTTGCAACTGTAAATCACCGTGGCGTGGTCTCGTCCGCCAACCATTCTGCCGATGCGACTTGCAGAGAGCTTCGTGTATTTCTGTGCAAGGTATATCGAAACCTGACGAGCCATTACGTATTCCTTCTTTCGGCTTCGGCTGTTTACGTTTGCTGTTGTTACATTGTAGTGCTGGCAAACGCTCTCGATAATCTCGTCGATAGTGAGCGGCTCCTCGTTCACCTTCACCGAACGCTTGATGATGCGCTGCGCAAGTTCCATGTCTATCTCGCAGTTGTATACAACACTGTAAGCCATGAGCGAGTTGATAACGCCCTGCAGTTCACGAACCGATCCGTTAGCTGTCGAAGCGATGAACTCTATAACGTCCTCCGGTATGTTTAGCCCGTCGTGCTTTATCTGTCGACGCAGGATATCTGCACAAAGCTGCACGTTAGGCTTCTCCATCTCAGCGATAAGACCGCTTGAGAAACGTGTTATAAGGCGCTCGTTCATTCCCTTCAACTCAACCGGCGGACGGTCGCAAGCTAAGATTATGCGCTTTCCGTTGCGGAAAAGGTGGTTGAAGATGTGGAAGAACGTGTTCTGAGTGCCTGTCTTACCTTCCCATTCCTGCACGTCGTCTACGATAAGCACGTCAATGGTCTGGTAGAAGTTGATGAAGTCGTTGATAGTATTGCGGAGCACAGCGTTTGTATACTGTACCTCGAACAGACGTGCGCTGATGTATAGCACTCGTTTTTCAGGGTACATGCGCTTTGTCTCTACACCCATAGCGTTGATTAGGTGAGTCTTTCCGCAACCAGACGGACCGAAAACAAAGAACGGGTTGAAGCTGGTCATCTGTGGATGCTCCGAGATAGACAAACCGATTGAGCGTGTCAGCTTGTTGCTGCTTCCCTCCAGATAATTATTAAAGGTGAGATGCGGGTTAAGCTGTGAATCGATTTGCTGTACGGGCGAAGCATCAAGCATTGTAGGAGCCTGGTTTGCGCCTTCGCGCTGACGCGGCTTCAGTGCTTCGTCGGTAGGCTCGTCGCTCTCGATGGTTTGTGTCTTCTTGTTTTCGTTGTCTGTAACAATACGGTACGAAAGATTGATGCCTTGTCCGAAGTTGCGTGTAAGGACCTTGCGCAACAAGTCGACATAGTTCTCCTCAAGGTACTCGTACACGAAAGGACTCGGTACGCGTAACAGCACCGTCTTTGTTCCCTCGTTGAAGGACTCAAAGACGATTCCCTTGAACCATGCGTTGTATTGTTGCTCTGATAAATTCTCGCGAATGAGCGCAAGACATTTGTCCCAAAGCACATTAGGACTTACATTCATCGGCTATTAATATTGTTTTAAAAGAAGTCTTTCGACCATGTTGTTATAATTCCGTTTGCAAAGGTACTCATTATTTTTGAGGTGAGCAAATAACTTTCACTTAATTGCTTATATAATATATTGTAATTAATTAGTAATCTGTAAGTTAGCGTTTCTTTTGTTTTACTTGTATGTTGCTGGCGTTCAAACGGGTTAACTTGCTGATTTCGTGGAAGTTAATTGTTTTTATACTGTTTGTTGCGCAATTTGGTGAAACATTTTGCCCGAAACAACTAAATATATCAGAAAAACAACGTTGTACGTTAAATAGGAGCGTGAAACACTTATGTATTTTAATTTGTATAAAATCTAAATACTAAGTGCTTCACTTACCTTGTTTCTGTTTGCTATACATTATATATATATAGTACAATTTGCGCCATGTTATAGCTGCTTTACTTGTCCTTTCTGCCGAAAACAGAGAAGTGAACGTAGCGCTTCGGGTGTTGCTTGAGGTCGATCATGAGCGAATCGGCGTGCGAGACGGTAGAGTTGAGTCGATGATACAAGCCCGGGTCGTTGAGCAGCATGCCTACTGTGCCGTCCTTACTGTTCATCTTGTTTGTTATCTCGTTCACGTTGCTCAGCGTTTGGTCTATCTGCTGCTTAGTAGAAGCGAGGTCGAGTGCAGCGAGGTTGCTTGTGAGTGTTGTAGTGTTGTCGAGCACTCCGTTAGCCTTTGTCATGAGTGTAGGCACGCCCTTGTTGAGAGTGCGCATGAGTGTGTTTAGCTCGGCTGTAGAAGTGGTGAGATTGCCCGTGATAGTCTGCACGTTATGCAGCGACTGAGCCAGAGCCGGGTCTGCAAGCAGAGCGTTCAGACTGCCGAGAATGCTGTCGAGCTTAGGCAGCATCTTCTCTATCGTAGGCACCATTGCCGCTACTTTGCCCATAGCGCCGCTCTGAATGGTGCCGCTGATTGTCTCGCCCGGCATAACACGCTCACGCGGATTGTTGGCGAGCAGGAGGTTCACCTTCACGTTGCCCATGAGGTCGCTCTCAATCTCTGCCGTACTACCCTTCGGTATGCGTATCTGCTTGTCGAGACCTACCACTACGCGTGTAGGATGCTCGTTAGAATAGTCGTAGATAACCGACTTCACGGTGCCCACCTTGAAACCGTCGGCGTAGATGGGGCATGACGAAGACAATCCGCTGATGTCTTTGAACTCTATGAAATAGTCGTCGGTAGACGAGAAAAGATTCAATCCTTTGAGGAAGTTCATGCCGAAGAAAAGTATTATCACTCCAGCTATTGCAACCAATGCAATCTTTACTTCTTTTGTCAGTGCTTTCATATCTTTGGGTTGTTTTGTTTCTAATGTTTATAACTATTGTTTATCTGTTGTTTTTGAACTCGCGTATGCCGGCGTTCACGTTGATCTTCTCGCCGTTCTTGAAGGCAATAATGAAGGCTCCGTTGAAGTCTTCACCCACTTCCTTGAGTCGCTTGTATACAATGTTGTAGTTGTTTGATGCGCCGCAAGTGTACTTGTACAAGCCGTTCTCCTCGTAGCAGTCTATATCTTCAAGACCCTTGAATATCTTGTCGCCAGCCTTATATTTGTTCTTGCTCACGAGAATCTGAATCTTGAAGACCGGTCGGCTGTTGTCGATAGGCGCATTGTTCTGCACGCGCTCCGGCTTTCTCTCCACCTGCTTGCGTGGGGTAGGGCGAGGTTCGTTTGTGGACGGATGAACAACTATGTTATCATCCTGCTTCTGCTGCGCCACATTGTCTGGCGTTGAGTCCGTGGCCCTTGTCTTCGGCGCTTTAGCAGGCTCTGCTGCAGGCTCCGGCAGCTGTTCCGACATTGTCTTGAACGGCACCGTGATGCCCTTGTCGTACTTGTTCTTGTATTCGGCGAAGGCGTTGTAGATGGCGCGTCCCATGATGTCGATGCTCTGCTTGTTGTTAAGGAAACGCTCCTCGTCTGGAGTGGATATGTAGCCCAACTCGATGAGGCAAGCCGGCATCGAAGTGAGACGCAGCACAGCCAGATTCTGCTGGTGAACGCCCTTGTTCGGTCTGTTTGCATCGCGGCAGACATGCTTCTGCAACATCTTTGCTAAGTCGATGCTCTTCGAGAGGTTCTTGTCCTGAATCAGTTCGAACACGATGTTGCTCTCCGGCGAGTTAGGGTCGAAGCCTACGTAGTGCTGCTTGTAGTCTTTCTCAAGATAGATAACCGAGTTCTCTCTTTTCGCCACCTCCAGGTTAGTCTCCTTGGCGTGAGAGCGTCCGTCGCCCAGCGTGTATGTCTCGAAGCCTCGCGCCGTGTGCACGCCCTTCAGCGCATTGGTGTGTACTGATATAAAGAGGTCTGCTTTGCAGTTGTTCGCTATGTTGGCGCGCTCGTACAGCGGAATGAACACGTCGGTCTTGCGTGTATATACCACTCTCACGTCGGGGCAGTTCTGCTCCACGTATCGTCCGAAAGCCAGCGCCACGTTGAGGTTAATGTTCTTCTCTACAGAGAAAGTGCCAGGCGCTCCGGCGTCCTTTCCGCCGTGTCCTGGGTCGATAACGAGTGTGAATTTTTTATTTGCGCCTGCCATTCCAGACACAAACGATATGATGAGTATTAATATGAGCAGTATCTTTTTAGCCATATATCTGTGCGTTAAGCTAATAAGAGATTAATCTTTTTACGTGCAAAGGTAGGAAATAAATTGAAAAACCGTGCACAATAAAATAGTTTTTAACGCTTTACATGTATTTCTACGCCAGCGCCTTGGCAGTCGGCGCCCATCGGCGGATTGCATTTGGTGATGTGGAGCACTATTGAGGTGATTTTGGCGTATTCTGCCATTAACCTGTTTGCTATACGTCCTGCCACGTGTTCTATAAGTTTCGACGGCACGCCCATCTCTTCTTTCACGATGTTGTACACCTCAGCATAGTTGAGCGTGTCTGCCACGTCGTCTGTCTCGAATGCCTTCTTGATGTCGTAGCCGATGCGTATGTTCACGATGTAGTCGTTGCCCGTGAGCTGCTCCTGAGGCAGCACGCCGTGCAGAGCGTGCAGGCGGATGTCGTTGATGTAGATGTATGATTCGGTAAGAAGCATGTTAAAAGTAAAAAAGTAAAAGGGTAAAAAAGTAAAAGGGTAAAAAAAGTAAAAGAGTAAAAAGGGTGGAGTTGCAACAAAGTAATTGTAGTGCCTACGGCAAGAATGCCGTAGGCTCCTACTGTTTGTTTTCAATTCTCTACTTTCAACCGAATAAACTATCCGCAGCGTGATGCACCGCAGTTCTTGCAGATGAGGCAGCCTTCTTGGTACACAAGTGTCTCGTGTCCGCATACCGGACATACCTGACCCTTAGCCTCTGTGCCGTCAACTACATACTTCTTCAGCGCGCGCTCCACACCGTTCTTCCATGTGTTGATGCTCTGGTCCTTCAGTTGCAGCGAGCTAACGAGCTTTATTACGTGGTCGATAGGCATGCGGTAGCGCAGAACGCCCGAGATGAGCTTCGCGTAGTTCCAATACTCAGGGTTGAACTTCTCCGAGAGACCCTCAACCGTCGTCTTGTATCCGCGCTTGTTCTCGAACTGGAAGTCGTAGCGGCGCTTTCCGTCCGGTTCAATCTGCTTTATAATCTTGCCCTTCGTCACGGTCTTAGGCAGGGCGATGCCCTCCTCGTCGTCTTGCAGACCGGTGAATATCTCGTACGGATAGCCGTCGAGCAGACCCACGAAAGCCACCCATTTCTCCTTGTTGTTCTGGAAGCGCACCACGTCGCACTCCAGTTCCTTCGGTCGCACCTCCACAACGTTGTGCAGCGGTTTCACCGGCATATCCGTAGCACCCTCCTTCTCCTTGTCGACCTTCTTCTTGTCCTTCTTCGACACGGCGATCATCACTCCCGAACGGCTTCCGTCGCGATAGATGGTGCATCCCTTGCATCCCGAACGCCAAGCCTCTACGTAGAGCTTGTTCACGAGTGCCTCGTCTACGTCGTTCGGCAGGTTCACGGTTACGCTGATTGAGTGGTCCACCCACTTCTGTATAGCGCCCTGCATGCGCACCTTCATCAGCCAGTCGACATCGTTAGCCGTAGCTTTATAATAAGGTGATTGGGCTACGAGGGCGTCAATCTCCTCCTGCGTGTATCGCTTCTCGGTGTCGATGCCGTTGACGCGCATCCATTCGAGGAACTTCCTGTGATAAACGATGTACTCCTCGAACGAGTCGCCCACCTCGTCAACGAAGTCGACATGCACGTCGGCATCGTTCGGGTTCACCTTGCGGCGACGCTTGTATACGGGCATGAACACCGGCTCGATGCCGCTTGTCGTTTGTGTCATCAGCGACGTTGTTCCCGTAGGCGCAATGGTCAGACAGGCGATGTTGCGTCTGCCGTACTTCAGCATGTCCTCGTACAGCTGTGGGTCAGCCTCCTTTATGCGCAGGATGAACGGGTTGTTAGCCTCGCGTTCAGCGCTGAATATCTCGAATGCGCCGCGCTCCTTAGCCATCTCTACCGACGAGCGGTATGCAGCCAGCGCCAGTGTGCGGTGCACATTCACGCTGAAGTCGGTAGCCTCCTGCGTACCGTAGCGCAGACCCATTGCCGCTATCATGTCGCCCTCGGCTGTGATGCCTACACCCGTGCGGCGTCCCTTCGAACTCTTGCTCTTTATCTTCTCCCAGAGGTGATACTCGGCGTGCTTGATGTCGTCGCACTGCGGGTCGTTTTCTATCTTCGACATGATAAGGTCAATCTTCTCCAGCTCCAGATCGATGATGTCGTCCATGATGCGCTGCGCCTTAGCTACGTGCTTCTTGAACAGCTCGAAGTTGAACTTCGCCTCTTTCGTAAATGGATTCTCCACGTACGAGTAGAGATTCACCGAGAGCAGACGGCACGAGTCGTACGGACAAAGCGGAATCTCGCCGCACGGATTCGTCGATACGGTCTTGAAACCGAGGTCGGCATAGCAGTCGGGGATGCTCTCGCGTATGATGGTGTCCCAGAACAGCACGCCCGGCTCGGCGCTCTTCCATGCGTTGTGCACAATCTTGCCCCACAGCTTCTTAGCCGAAATCTGCTTCTCCACGAGCGGGTTGCTGCTGTCTATAGGGAACTTCTGTGTGTATGGCTTGTCGGCTACGGCAGCCTCCATGAACTCGTCGTCAATCTTCACGCTCACGTTGGCGCCCGTCACCTTTCCTTCTGTCATCTTCGCGTCGATGAACGCCTCGCTGTCCGGGTGTTTGATGCTTACCGAGAGCATGAGCGCGCCGCGTCTGCCGTCCTGCGCCACCTCGCGAGTAGAGTTGCTGTAGCGTTCCATGAACGGCACCAGACCCGTCGACGTGAGAGCCGAGTTGTTCACCGGCGTTCCCTTCGGACGAATCTGCGAGAGGTCGTGACCCACGCCGCCGCGACGCTTCATCAGCTGCACCTGCTCCTCGTCGAGACGCATGATGGCGCCGTACGAATCGCCGTCGCCGTCGATGCCAATCACGAAGCAGTTGCTGAGCGACGCCACCTGGTGGTCGTTGCCGATGCCCGTCATCGGGCTGCCTGCCGGAATGATATAGCGGAAGTGGTCGAGCAGATCGAAAATCTCCTCTGCCGACATCGGGTTCTCGTATTTCTTCTCTATGCGAGCTATCTCGTTAGCCAGACGATGGTGCATATCCTCTGGCGAACACTCGTAGATATTGCCGTAGCTGTCCTTCATCGCGTACTTGTTCACCCATACGCGAGCAGCCAGTTCGTCGCCGGCGAAGTAGTTCAGCGAAGCCTTGTAAGCCTCGTCGAAAGTGTATGTTTTCAAGTTTTCCATTATTTAAATGTATCAGTAATTCTGCTGAGTTTTAGTTTCCGTGTGCAAAGATAGTGCAAATCGAAGACAATTCAAAACAAGCTGGCTTGTTTTTCGCTCACTTGATCGGTACGCCGTGCGTATTTTTCACCTCCTTCATAACGAACACGCTGTGGAAGTAGCCCACGCTGTCGATGTTTCCGAGCTTTGTGCGCATGAACTCCTGATACGTGTCCATGTCGCGCGTCTGAATCTTTAGCGTGAAGTCGTATTCGCCGCTCGTGTTGTAGCACTCCGTAATCTCGTCGATGCTCTGTATGGCCTGCATGAAGTCGTCCATGAGCATCTGCGAATGGCGTTTCAGGCGCATGTTGCACAGCACGGTGATGCCGTTGTCTGTCTTCTTTGCGTCCACTATGGCGTGATAGCCCTGAATGAATCCCTCTCGCTCCAGTCGTTTCTGGCGGTCGAAGGTGGGCGAAGTGGAGAGATTCACCCTCATTGCCAGCTCCTTTACTGTGAGCGTACTGTCCTCTTGTAGTATGCGCAATATCTTGCGGTCGGTGTCGTCAAGTTCCGAAAATTTCATAATTCGCCGAATAATATTCTGTGATAAGTGATAAACCGAGCACAAAAGTAGTATAATTTCCCGAATTTGCAAAATATTCTTTGCCGGTAAACGCCGTCTTCATACCTTTGCAATCGAATCAAGCAGAACAAAACAAGTAAAGACAATAAAAAGCAACGATTATGACAAAGACAATCAACGGTATTCAGGTTCCGCAGCGAGCCGATTTAGTAGGCAGCTTCCTTCGTCCAGCAGACCTCTCCGACGCCAATCGCGACGAGTATGTAGCGCGTCTTGTGCAGAAGCAGAAAGATCTTGGCTACACGCTTCTCACCGACGGCGAGTTCAACCGCACATTCTGGCATCTCGACTTCTTCTGGGGCTTCGGCGGCGTAACTCATGAGACTGGCGGCGACGTAGCCTTCAACGGCGAGACAGCGCGCCTCGACCGCGTCTACCTCAAAGGCAAACTCACAGCGCAGCCCCATCCCTTCATCGAGGCTTACAAGCGTCTGAAGCAGTTGGAGGATGCCAGCCATATCGCCAAGCTCACTGTCCCTTCGCCGGCACAGTTCTTCCAGCAGCTCACCATTCCCCAGAACTTCCTTGGCACAAAGGCCATCTATCCCAGCACCGACGACCTTATACGCGACATTGCCGCCATATATCAGGACTTCATCCGCCAGTTCTATGCAGCCGGCGGACGCTATCTGCAGTTCGACGACTGCACATGGGGAGCCGTCGTAGGCGACGCTGCTTCGCAGCGCTACCAGAATCTCAACTGCAATCTCGATTTCGTAAAAGATCAGCTTCTCCGTGTCAATAACCTCGCCCTCGAAGGCCGTCCTGCCGACCTTGTTGTGGCTACACACATCTGTCGCGGCAACTACCATTCCACATGGTTCAACAGCGGCGCCTACGACTCTGTTGCCGATTGGGTGTTCGCCCGCGAGAATGTCGACGTGCTCTATCTCGAATACGACGACGAGCGCTCTGGCGGCTTCGAGCCGTTGGTTAAGGTGAGTCCCGACAAGCATGTGGTGCTCGGACTTATCACTACGAAGCGTCCCGAACTCGAGGACGAGGCTACCGTTATAGCCCGCATTCACGAGGCTGCTAAGTACATTCCGCTTGAGCGTCTCTCGCTCTCGCCGCAGTGCGGCTTCGCCTCTTGTGCCATCGGCAACAAGCTCACCGAGGAGCAGCAGTGGGCAAAACTCCAGCTTGTGAAGCGCATAGCTGAGAAGGTTTGGGGATAAACAAAACCGCTGTATACTGTTTTATTGCAACTATTCTTACCCCAGTTCGGGATAAGAATAGTTCATAAAAAAGTTGGTAGCCTCACAAACCTTTTTGTACCTTTATAGACGAACATCATTTTTTTACAAAAACACGTGATATGACTACCAATTACAAAATTGGCGCGCCTATTTTTATCTTGAAGAGTCTTTGCCATTTCAATAAAAAAATGTAACTTCGCAATCGATAATATATTATCAATAAACTATTTATTATGGCAGAAACAAATAAGATGTTGGCAATATTGGACAACTATCTACACGACAATCCAGACGAGATTGCCAAGGAGATAGCTGCCGAATTCCGCCGTCGTAGAATAGAGAAAAATCTAACCCGCGAACAAGTGGCAGAAAAGTCGGGGGTTGCTGTGAGCAATATTGTGAGATTTGAACAGAAAGGACTCATATCACTCAAAAACCTAATAGGCATTGCTATGGCTTTAGAGTATACTTCCGAAATCCGTCATATCTTCTCCCAACAGAAGTATGACACAATGGAAGAACTGCAAGAGATAAAGCGAAACATGAACAAGAAAAAAGCCTATAAGAGATAAAACGAGCTTACATTGTATATTATATCTCTTAGCAACCCCGTGCTTGACTATGTTAATCTTTTGGCACTGACGGGCTATCTCACACAGAATTATAAGGATGTGGAACAAATGTATCGTAGAATGGTGTTCAATTATATTGCCGAAAACAAAGACGATCATTGCAAGAATTTCAGCTTTATAGTTAACAAAAACCAGGAAAACAAATGGCAATGGCATTTGGCTCCCGCATACGACCTTACTCATAGCACAGAGGGATATAATGGCGAACACGCTACTTCAGTAAACAATTCGGCTCATCCATCTATAGAAGATATGATTGCTGTCGGTGTAAAGAATAAAATGCAAGAGCAAAGGTGTAGAGAACTGTACTATGAAATTGAGGATATTATAAAACAATAATGGAAAAGGACGGCTGGCAGATAACATTTTTATCTACCAGCCATCACAGTCATCTACCAGCCGTCATAGACAGCTTACTTAACTTAACATACTTTGTTGCCGGCGTTTCCGTAATAAACTTCATCAGGACATTGTATGACCATGTGTCGTCATACGACATCAAAGCATTAGCCATTTTACTGGTGGAGAATACAGTCATATAAGGCAATTCATTGTCTTTTCTCGTCCAGGCGTTCCTTCTGTAATTTTTGCATGACTCCTCCAACAATGGCTTGAATGCTTTGTCAGGAAAATAGCTGACAGCTATAAGCGCAATATTACACAAAAAGTTGTTCTGATTCCATTCTTTCTCCACAGGAAGTGCGTCTTGCCTATAATAATCCCAATATAAGGGTTTCTTTTTCAAGGCATCCATAATGACGGGGATATCTTCTTTACGGCGAAACCGAGCCATGTATATCAAGGCATAATTGTTATATCCATCCATATAGTTGCGCTTGGCTATGGAATATAGTTTCTCTGAAAGAGGAGCATTACAGTAGAGCTTTTTGAAATAAAGGAACGAATAAACCTTTGGGGTGTTCAGCAATACGCTGTCCATCCTTAACGAATCGTTAACGTCCAACGATCCGTAATAAGGATAAAAATGCATAATGTCGAACATTGCCTCCATCATTGGTCTGTCATAGTAGGCTCTACCCTTTGAGTTGTTGTACCATGTATCATAAATAATGACGTTCCGCATATCATGGATGTGACGGAGAGCCACTTCGCAACTCAATGACGGATTTTTCTCACGCAATATTCCGAACGCATACATTTTGGCAAATGTTGAAGGATGGTTTTCGATGAAAAAAAGAAGTTCCTTCTCAGTTATCGTTTTCTTCAGCTGCTCCCTACAGTGATGTGCAATAGGAATCTGATGCAAATAGTCTGGATCATAATACACCACCCTGTCTGTTGCATATACTATTTTATCAAACAGCACATATTTATCCAGACTGGGAACCACTACCCAGCTGATTATCATCGAGCAAAATGATAATCCCAACAATATATACATGAAAATGTCGACCGTTCTTTTCATATTGCGCTCCTTTACGGACACTTACTAAAATAAAACATTTCTCCAATCAATCCACTGTCATTTTCCTCATGAGGAAAATACAAGTTATTTGGTATAGAATCCTTTAGCTTAAAAAAGGCTTTAGTCTTTGTACGATTATCGTACAAACAAAGGGTATTGGATACAACCTTAATTTTGTGAAGCATGTCAAATTCTGTATATTCACCATATAATTTTCCTTTTAAGAATAATCTGAGAGAAACATTTGCCCTTAGAGCCTCTGGTAACAGACCAGACAATATGGTTCTTTGTATCACTTTGAAATTATCTCTCTTTATTTTCAACGAACCTAAATACTTAAAATCATATTCAGTAATATAGCCTTCTTCCTTTGTCTTAAAAGAGAATGTAACAGAATCATCATGGCATTTTAAACATAGTTTTTCTAATTCTGTGGCATAATTCTCCACAGTATCATAGTCCCTTATAGTTGATGTGCTTTTTTTACAACCAACTATCAGAAAGCAAATAGTTGTATATATACAAATAGTAACAATTTTCATAAGATGTATTTTTAAATATTATCGAAAGTGGATGCATTAAATTAAAAGCAAGAATTCTAATATCCAAAGCTTGGATGTCTCATATTCTTTATATGGATGTTTCATTTACAGTCGTCTACCATTTTTATATTGTCATCAGTATTTTATAGGGATAGAAGAATGTTTCTTTAAAAAAAATATAATCGGACGTTGCTCAAGATTGTCATATTTGAGCATATAAGCACGACCTTTCCAGTATAATGATATCTTGGATCTATCTGTAGATATATAAGAAGGTATATTTTGCTCACCACTTATTCCTTTTTCTATAAAAAAGAATAGAGAATCTTGTGATTTACTTGGTAAAAATACACTATCTGTTTTCTCAGAGACACTATCTACAGGAGCCTGCCATCTATTCTCCAAACTGTCATATCTGGAAATAAAAAAATGTCTGTATCTTATGGTTTTAAGATAATCTTCATTTAGCGTTATTATATAATACTTGGTGCTATCGCCATAAAGATCATAAACGCATTTGAATTTTGGCAGAGGGGCTGTACATCCTTCTGCCAATATTACGCCAATTAGTATGATTATAAAATATTTATTCATAAGAGATATAAGGTACTTAGTTACCTTTAGTTTTGACACATTCCATTATTTATATACTATGTATCTAAGTTTTTCTACTTGAAGAATTTGATAGTTAGAATCATAGCTATACGAAATCGTGGGATGATCGCACCCCTTATCTGTTATCAAATAAGTTGTTGTCTTATATACTCCATTATCTCCTTTCTCTATTATTATCTTGTAATGAAGTCCGGTGTCGCTTGTTATTTTTAATCTGTAATCTTTAACTGTTGAGAAAAATACGATAGAGTCAGAACCAAAAGAAGTAAAGTATTCACCATTTTTATAAATAAAATGAGTCGCATCATCATCTGATTCTACTACTATTTCATTTTTTGAGTATGTTATTAAGTAAGAATCCTTTAGCTTAGAAGGAAACAATTGTTTACTATTTTCATGACAAGATGACAGCAGCATCAATAAAGATGCAACTATCATCATTGAACCGACCTTTTTAAATACCAATATCTTCATAACCTATTTTTTGCGTGTTATACCATTCAACTGTTTGTGCTGTAAGATTCACCATTAACACGGGACACTAATGACACTTAATATTAAAAATAATCTGAACATATATAAGCTGTGGATTAGGTTTAACATATCGCAAATATAGCGAAATAATGCATGGGGTGTATGCGGAAAAACCATTCTTTTAACAAAGATTATACTCTATGTCACAAGGATACATAAGATATGTTACACGGAGTTTGTTTCACTTTTCCCGACGGCACTCAGGTGAACATTAAACGTGTATATACTAGCATCGCGGATACGCTTACTAATAATGATTAGATATGGTTCATGTTCTCATCACTATCTTGGATCTAAATATAAACCTTCTCGGCAAACTATATTCTTTAAGGTTTCACAATTTAATGAGCAAGAAACATTGAGGTAATAATCATATCCAAATTTAATATGTAATTTATGCTCTTTATTGCATAATACAACATATATATATACCCTCAAAGACAAACGTATTATGTCTGTAATCTTTTCTGTTTGTTTTAATTGCGTCTGGTATCTGTAAGCTATATCCATTATCATTTGTGATAAAATCCCATATTGGGTTTCTATCATCGCCCTAATATTTGTATATCCTTTTGCAAACATGATTTATTGTATTTCATGTATTTAAATGCTATATTATATATTTTCTCTATTTCTTGTTTATAAAGAGATCTGATGATTAAACATTCTTTAAGAAGGTGCAATAAATGCTCATATTTACAGTATCTTTTTAAAGCTTGTTGTTTTGTCTCTTCTTCTATACGTTTTACCGCTTGGCTGTATGTTTCGTTGGGTAATTGTTTTGGAGAATTATTGCAACATGTTGGACTATAGGAACCATAAACGTATAACAACGAGTTTAGATAAGAGTCCTTGTATTTTGTACAATTAATCCTACAACGATAAGAGTGATCACCATTTTTATCGTATTCGTATTCTTCGATAACTATTTTTCTTTCGTTTACAAGTTTGTCAATTGAAATACTCTCAACATAACTAGCAATATATATAATACCATTGTTGTTTAAAATTTTATTCAAAAAATCTTCAATAAAGATTTCTGAAATACCCTCATGTTTCAACTCGTTTATAAATGAGTTAGTAACGAAATTGTTGAAAGCGATATTCATTAGCGAACTTTGATAGTCATAAAAATACTCTATTAAGCTAATGTCAAAATTCTGAATTTTTATAATGTCAATTATATCATAATTCGCTATTCCATTATATATATGCTCCTGCAACCCTACAGCTATTATATCCCATGCGTGGAACAACCCTTTATCGCATTTTAACTGGTAAGGTATATCCTGATCAACATGAGAATATGTAATATAAGCAATCTTGTTTGTTATATAGTGTATATATCCTATTGTCCACATAATTAGTCCTTGTTTTAGTTCCTATTCAAATATCAAAACTTTCCAGTACCCTCCCTTATTTGGACCTATGCGTTTTATGATGCCTTTCTGCTGGAGTAATTTTAAGTTGTATTTTACACCATCTTCTGATAAAGAATCTAAGTGAGATGATATTTCTTTACGTCCCGCATATGGACATTTAAGCAGGAAATCGATAATTTCTTTTTGTACGGGCGTTATATCCAGAGCTTGTTTCTGGGTAGTTTCTGGGTAGTTTCTGGGTAGTTTCTGGGTAGTTTCACTATCTTTCTGGTCGCTTTCTGGTCGCTTCTGGTCGAATATAGTCTTTTCTTGCCCTTCCTCCAATAAATTAGCCCACACAGAAGCTTTCATTATAAAGGCGACCAAATGATATTGGGGTTCCTTCGTGCCAATGGCAGAAAGCTCACGACACATACGGTCAACTCCTTCACCGAACTCCTTTACATAGTCGTAGGCTTTCAGGTACTCGGCTATCTTGGGATTACGGGAAAAATGGGTGTGGCGGATATTGTCGGTACGGACGATACCTGGCAGCTTATCAGGGGTCTCGAACACAAGTCGGTCGTCAAACATCTTTATCTGTATCTCCGTTCCTTTGATGCTATAATCGCGGTGGCAAACCGAGTTTACCGTCATCTCTTGTATCACGAACTTAGGATATTCCCTGTCGGTCTTGAAGAGTCCGTCCTCACCGAGATAGGAATGTTCCTTCACTTGCGTTTCGAGGTAGTCGATGGTTTTCTGTATCTGGTCGAGGATGCGCCCCTCGAAGGTGACATCCTTGATGACGTTCATTTCCCTGCCGACTTTCTCTTCCGTACCATAGTACTTGATAAAACGGACACGGGCACGAGGAAAAAAGTTCTGGGGATGCTTACCGAAGAGCAAGATGCAGGCAGTGCTGACTTGTGGTACATCGCCCTTGTAAGTCAGGAATCCTTTGTTCTCTTGCAGGTATTCCATTGGAGACTTGCCATAACCAATGCGCTTCATATATGCTTTTACTGCATCTATGTCGATATCCTAGATAGTGGCATCGTAGGCAGGGCTGTCCTCATAGTATCGTTCACCCTTGTCATACATCAGTTGCAGACGTTCCTCAAAGGGTAGCTTACGCGACTTGTCGCCCACCCGCCAAAACACCTCATCAGCTTGGTTGGCATGGAGGCGAGGACTGGCCGGGACATGGATTATCAGTATGTGGTTGTCATTGCCCTCGCTGTCTTGGCAAGGCACGAACTCTGTCGTAACAGAAATGGTGGGTACACAGAAATCAAACGGAATGCGAAGTATCTCGTTCAAATGAGCCTTGTCTTGGTTGACACCCTCGATACGACGAGTCTTGTCGGATATACCTACGGCTATCATGCCGCCATCGGCATTTGCCATAGCGACAATAGTGTTGGCGAGAGCCTTCGGTTCTATATGAATGCTCTTGCAGTCGAAAGTCTGCCCTTCGGGCATCTGACGTATCTCTTCGATAGTATATCTCATATTCTGTTCATTCCACTTTTGTATGGCAAATCAACTCGTGTATATCCACATTGAGAACATCGGCTATTTGTGCCAATGTCTTCAAGTCGAGTTGTGCGTGGTTGTTGCATCACTTCGATACTGTAGCAGGGTTCTTATGCAATGTCTTTGCTAACCATTTACTCATAATACCTCTTTCTGCCAATACGGTCTTGACACGATTTAAATCCGCCATGCTTCAATTATTTGTTGTGTTTGCCGCAAAGTTACTGCTATTAACCGGGAATAAAGATTATATCCACATAAAGTTGCCCCGAAAAGTGTTATTTTCTCAAATACAAGGCATTTGACTTTATACCTCTTTTTATATACAGACAATAAGGTAAAGTTATCTGTATATAAGAGAATGGGTATAGTTTCAACTGCATCCCATTCTATTTTCTCTTTTGACAGCGTCCACTTATTTCTCGTCTCTTCCATCATTTTGTTATCCAAACCTCACATTTGTGATCGAAAGTTAAATACGTAAAATATTCACCTTTTCGTATCTAATCAGAATCCGTACGGTCACTTTTCTACCGTTTAGGGTGTATAACACTGATAATCAACTGATAATAGATACGAGATATGTGCTTAGTGGTAGCGTTTAGAGCTTGCGTTTAGTGGTAGCGGGACCTTTACCATACTACAACAACTTACACGCCGATCACCTTACATCTTACACAAACATATTGTAACTCATTGGTTATCAATAATTTACTTAGTGTAAGATACTACAAATTCCACCTACACGCAACCTACACACCCCACATACTGCCACACGGCACAAGCACGGGAGGAGGATATTACGGCATAGGGGAGC